>Ga0194133_10003351_pt1 | contig 22935 bp, 23 predicted proteins | sample TA2KigOf40mmetaG_FD_155448 | JGI IMG/M metagenome (GOLD analysis project Ga0194133, IMG submission 155448) | Freshwater microbial communities from Lake Tanganyika, Tanzania - TA2015055 Kigoma Offshore 40m | ecosystem: Environmental > Aquatic > Freshwater > Lake | place: Tanzania: Lake...
CGCAGGCGGGGCAGTCGTCCATCGCCTTGAACAGGCCGGCGGCGGTCGCGAGCAGGCGGGTGCGCTTGCGGGCGAGGGTCCGCACCTCCGGGTCCTCGACCTGCGGCGCGCGGAACACCTCGACGGACACGAGGGGGTTCACCACGGGCTGCTCGCCGGGGTTGTAGATCTCGAGCATCACGTTCGTCCCGAAGGTCTTGAGCGGGTCGAGCAGGACCGCGCTGGTGTGGATGCCGAAGTTGCCCTCGCCCTGGTTGAGCACGACGTAGTGCTCCTTCAGGTACATCGAGCAGCTGGTGAGGATGCCGGCGCGCGGCGCGATCGCCAGCGGGGCCGCCTCGCGGCGCACCTGCACCCGGTCGAGGAACCCGCGCCCCAGCACGCCGGAGACGACACGCTCCAGGTCGTCGCGCTGCAGCTTGGGGCTGAGAGTGTAGGCGACCTGATGGGGGGTCAGGTAGACCCGGCCCTCGGAGTCGATGCTGATGGTGTTGGGCAGCTTGAGCTGGTTCGCCTTCAGGGCGTCCCAGATCTCCGCGGTGGTGAGCTTGGCCTCGGCGGGCGCGTGGTAGAGGCGGCCGGCCGGGGCGCCGACGCGCAGGAGCTTCTTCCAGTAGGCGGCGTGCGGGAAGCTGGGGTCGTAGAGGAAGGCCTCGGCGTCCAGCTCGAGGCGGCCGCCCTCGACGCGGAGGGGACCGGTCAGGGTCACCTCGAGGCCGATCCGCGCGAGGGAGCTGCGGAGGGAGAAGCGCAGGCGCGGCAGGAGCGGGCGGAGGGCCTCCAGCTCGGCGGGGTGGCGGGGCCAGAAGGCCAGGGTGAGGCGCACCGATCGCTCGTCCTTGTTCCTGACCGTGAGGATTTGGCCGTCGGGACTCGTCCAGAATTGCGCGGGATGCATCGGGGTTTGTTCGCCCACAGTGGGCGCGGGTGGCCGCCGGGACAAGTGGGGAGAACGGGATTGCCTTCGCCCGGGGCGGCTGGCACGCCTTCCCGCCTGCGCGGCCCGCCCCGTGCGACCGCGCCTCCTCCCACCCACCTCGAACCATGAAGTTCCCGTCCCTCCCCCTCCTCAGCTTGGCCCTGCTCGGGGCCGGCTCCCTCGCCGCGCAGGAGGCCAAGGTCACCCTCCCCGGCGCCGCCGCCCCAGCCGCCGCCAAGCCCGCGTTCACCGACGCCCAGATCCTCGAGGAATTCGGCTGGTTCATCGGCAAGCGCGTCGGCCTTGGCGAGCTGGAGTTCTCGAACGAGGAGCTGGAGACGCTGATCAAGGGCTTCCGCTCGGCCGCCGCCGGCAAGGACTCGCCCTACGAGCTGGAGAAGATCGGGCCCCTGATGGACGACTTTATGCAGAAGAAGCAGAACGCCTACACCGCGAAGCTGAAGACCAAGAACTCGGCGGTGAACGAGGCGTACTTCACCAAGCTCCGCGAGAACAAGGCCGTGGTCGAGCTGCCCAGCGGCCTCCGCTACGAGATCACCCAGGCCGGCCCCGGCCCCGCCCCCAAGGCCACCGACACGGTGCGCGTCCACTACGTGGGCAAGCTGATCGACGGCACGGAATTCGACAGCTCGATCAAGCGCGGCGAACCGGCCGAGTTCCCCCTCGACCAGGTCATCCCCGGCTGGACCGAGGGCATCCAGAAGATGAACAAGGGCGGCAAGATCCGCCTCCACGTCCCGCCGCAGCTCGGGTACGGTGACGACGGCCGCCCCGGCATCCCGCCCAGCTCGACCCTCGTCTTCGACGTCGAGCTGCTCGACATCAAGTCGCCGCCCGCCGCCGCCCCCGCCGCGCCGGCCCCGGCGAAGAAGTGAGCCTCCGCCCCCCGCCCACGCGGGGGGCTTTTTTTTTCGCCCCGCTTGCCCGTGCGCCCGGGCCCGCCCTAAATTCCCCCCCCACGATGCGCCTGCTCCCCCTCCTGTTGCCCGTCCTCCTCGCCTCCTCCGCCGCGGGGGCGGAAACCAGCGCCCTCGTCCGCCGCGCCGCGGGCGACGGCCGCGCGGCCTTCACCTTCGACGCCGGGGCCTGGGCGGATCCGGCCGCCGTGCGCCGCCTGCCGATCGGCGTCTTCGACTCCGGGATCGGCGGGCTCACCGTGCTGGAGGCGATCCTGACGCTCGACGCCTTCAACAACCAGACCCTCGAACCCGGCCCGGACGGCGTGCCGGACTTCGCCGCGGAGCGCTTCGTGTATTTCGGGGACCAGGCCAATATGCCCTACGGCAACTACGGGGCCGCGGGCCGCACGGACTACCTGCGCGAGCTGATCCTCAAGGACACGATCTTCCTCCTCGGCCGCCGCGCCTGGCCGGCCCGGGGCGACGCGCCCCACTTCGCGAAGCCGCCGGTCAAGGCGGTGGTCATCGCCTGCAACACCGCCACCGCCTACGGCCTCGAGGACATCCGCGCCGCCGTCGCGGCCTGGGGAGTGCCGGTCATCGTGGTGGGCGTGGTGGAGGCCGGCGCCCGCGGCGTGCTGGAGACCAATCCCGCCGGCGGCATCGGCGTGATGGCGACCGTCGGGACCTGCGCCAGCGGCGTGTACCCGCGGACCATCGGCGCCACGCTTGGCCGCGCGGGTTTCGGCCCGCCACCCATCGCGCAGCAGGGCAGCGCGACGCTCGCCGGCGCGATCGAGGGGGACGCGGCCTTCACCGAGCCGGTTGCGGTCTACGCGCGCCGCGAGGTGCGCGCGCTGGCCGAGGCCTACCGCGCGCTGCGCCCCGGCCGGCCGCTCGAGACGGTCGTGCTCGGCTGCACGCACTATCCGCTCGCCAAGACGGAGATCGAGAAGGCCTTCACGGAACTCGCCGCGGATCCGGCGTGGCGGGACGTCGTCTCGCCCCGGCCTGCCTTCGTCGACCCCGCCACCCTCACCGCGCGGGAATTGTTCCGCGAGCTCGCGCGGGCCCGGCTGCGGCTCGGCACCGGGGAAAGCCCGGTGATCGCCCGCGACCAGTTCTACCTGTCGGTGCCCCGCCCGGATTTCCCCGGCGTCCGCCTCGCGCCCGACGGCGGGCTGGACCGCGACTACAAGTACGGCCGGCGGCCCGGCCAACTCGACCGCGAGGACACCAAGAGCGTCCCGCTCACGCCCGCGGTGCTGCCGCCCGCGAGCGCCCGCCTGCTGCGCGAGCGCCTGACCGCCGTCTGGTCGCGCCTCGGGGACGGATAAGCGGGCCGCCGCGCCTCAAGCCGGCCGCGCGGACGGGGCGAGGTCCCGTTCCGCGGTGACCTCGCCGCCGGCACCGGGGTGCAGGGTGAAGCTGCGCCGGTGGCAAAGCCGCTGCATCGGGAGGTTTTCCGCCCACAGCGTGCCGGTGAGGCGCGTGCAGCCGACGGCGCGGGCGGCCTCCTCGAGCCGGGCCAGCAGGCGTTCGCCCACCCCGCGGCGCTGGCAAGCGTCGGCCACCACCAGCGCGAACTCGGCCGCCGGGCGCGCGGGTTCGCGGTGGAGGCGGCCCACGGCGAGGATCGCCTCGTCGGCGCCCCGGCGTCACGCACGACGACGAGCGGGATCTCGGTCCGGAAATCGGCGAAGCAGAGCCGGCTCAGGCGGGCGTGCCGGACGCGCTGGGCGAGGGGGATCGGCCGGAAGTAGCGCTGGTAGACGCTGCGGTCGGAGAGTCCGGCGTGGAACCGCGCGAGGCGGGGCTCGTCGTCGGGGCGGATCGGGCGCACGCGGAGCGCGGTGCCGTCGGGCAACGTCACCTCCCCGGAGAGTTCCCCCGGCGGGCCGGGAGTGGCCGGCGTCCCCGGCCCGACCGGCGGCGTGACCATCCCCGGAGTGAAGCGCGGGCGGGGAACGGGCGCCAGCGGGAAGCGGCGAGCCCGCGCTTGCCGCCGCACGCGGCAGCACCTATCAGCAACGGCACAGATGCCCACCGTCGTATTCTCCATCGCCAACCAGAAGGGGGGCGTCGGCAAGACCACCACCGCGGTCAACCTTGCCGCGGCGCTGGCCGAGCGGAAGATCCACACGCTCCTCGTGGACCTGGATCCGCAGGCCAACGCGACGAGCGCGCTGGGGGTGGAGAAGCAGGCGGGGCGCAGCCTCTACGGGCCGCTGCACGGGGAGGGCTCGGCGTTCGATATGATCACCCCGACCGCGCACGAGTGCCTCGCCCTGATCCCGAGCGAGGAGGATCTGGCCGCCGCGGAGATCGAGCTGGCGCAGGGGCAGGATTACCTCGCGCGGCTGCGGCGGGTGCTGGACCCGGTGCGCGACTCCAACGGCTACCGCGTGATCCTGATCGACTGCCCGCCCGCCTTGGGCCTGCTCTCGATGAACAGCCTCGCCGCCGCGGATTACCTGCTCATTACCCTCCAGTGCGAATACCTGGCCCTCGAGGGCCTCGGCCAGATCCTCCGTAACGTGGAGCGGCTGAAGGCGGCGCACGTCAACGACCGGCTAGAGCTCGGCGGGGTCGTGATGACGATGTTCGACGGCCGGACCAAGCTCGCGCGCCAGGTGGTGGAGGAGGTGCGCCAGCACCTGCCGGGCAAGGTTTTCGACACGCTGATCCCGCGGAGCATTCGTCTCAGCGAGGCGCCGAGCTTCGGCAAACCGATCCTCGCCTATGATCCGCAGGGACTGGGATCCACCGCCTACCGGGGCCTGGCGGACGAGGTGGTGCAGCGTTTCGGCCTGCAGCCCTGAGGCCCGCGATGCTTCGCGCCGCCGGCAAGTACCGCCAGGCCTTCCTGCTCGGGCTCCAGGGCAGCCTCGTGTACCGGTGGAACTTCGCCGTGCGCGGGTTCTTTTCTCTCTTCCACCTCGCCGCCGTTTTCATCCTCTGGGGCGCGGCCTTCGCAGGGCGGGAGCAGGTGGGCGGCTTCGACCTCCGGCAGACGCTCACCTATTTCACGACCATTTTGTTCCTGCAGTTCCTGATTAGCGCCTTCAACGAGGACTACCAGATCAGCGAGGAGATCCGCCAAGGCCTGATCAACCAGTTCCTGCTCAAGCCGATCAATTACTTCCTCTACCGCCTGAGCATCTTTGCGGCCGCCCGGCTGGTCTCCGGCGCGCTCATCCTGCTGCCCCTCGCCGCGGCCTACCCGTTCATCCACGACGCGCTCGCGTTTCCCGGCGAGCCCTGGCGCCTCGCGGCGGCAGTGCCGGCGCTGGTGCTCTCGGCCTTGGTCCAGTTCACCATCGCCTACTGCTTCGGGCTGCTGACCTTCTGGTTCCTTGAGATCCAGGGGCTCGTCGTGCTCTCGATGGCGGTGGAGGCGGTGCTCGGCGGCCAGATCTTCCCGCTGGACCTGCTCCCGCCCGCGCTCCACGCCGTCGCCCGATTCCTGCCGTTCTATTACCAGATGTACTTCCCGGCCGCGATCCTCACCGGCCGCATCGGGCCGGTCGAGACGGCCGAGGGCCTCGCTCTCCAGGCCGGTTGGGTCGTGCTGCTGCTGCTGCTCGCGCACGCGCTGTGGGTCCGGGGGTTGCGGCGCCACACCGCCGTCGGGGGATGAGCGCGCTCCCGCAACACCTCCGCGTCTGGGCCGCCAGCGCGCGTTACTCGCTCACCCGGGCGATGATGTTCCGCGGGGACTTCATCATCTGGTCGCTGGTCGAGCTCTTCTGGATGGGCGTCAACCTGCTGCTGGTGGAGGTGATCTACCGGCACACCGACTCGATTGCCGGGTGGAACCGCGCCGAGATGCTGCTGCTGCTTGGTACCTCGCTGCTCATCCAGCGCCTGCTGATGGGCTTCTTCTGGAGCGGGCTCTACGACCTCGGGCGCAACGTCCGCAACGGGCACCTCGACTTCTTTTTGGCCCAGCCCGGCAGCGTGATGTTCATGGTCTCCACCCGGAAGCTGGACCCGGACGGGCTGGTGAACTCGGTCGTCGCGCTCGGGCTGGTGATCTACGCCGCCGGGGAACTCGGCCTCCGGCCCGGCCCAGGGCAACTCGCCCTCTATGCCGTGCTCGTGGGCTGCGGCCTCGTGATCCACTACAGCGTGCTGATGCTCTCGACCGCGAGCGTCTTCTGGCTGACCAGCGCCCAGGGGGTGGAGGGCGGGTACTTCAGCCTGATCGAGTTCTCGCGGATGCCCCGCGAAGCGTTCCGCGGCGCCGCGGAAGTGATCTTCGTCTGGATGCTGCCGGTCGTCGTCGTGAGCAACGCGCCCGCCCGGGTGCTTCTCCACGGCTTCGAGCCGGTCTGGGCGCTGGGCCTCGCCGGGTTCGCCGCGCTCTGGCTCGGCCTCGCCGTGCTCATCTTCCACCGCGGGCTCCGCCGCTACGCCAGCGCCAGCTCATGAGCGTCTCCCCCACCCCGCCCGAGGTCCGCCTTGGCCACGTCTTCCGCGACCGCACGCTCCTCGCCCAGGCGCTCACGCACCCGTCGCTCCGCCAGGAACCGGTGCCGCCCGAAACCAACCAGCGCCTCGAGTTCCTCGGCGACGCGGTGCTGCAGCTGGTCCTCACCGAGGCGCTGTTCCAGGCCTTCCCCGGCGAGCGCGAAGGGGAACTCAGCCGGCGACGCGCCACGCTCGCCAACGGCACCTGCCTCGCCGGCCTCGCGCGCGAGGCCGGGGTCAACGCCGCATTGCGGCTCAGCGCCTCCGAGGAGGCGGGAGGCGGCCGCACGCGCCCGGCGGCCCTCGCCGACGCCCTCGAGGCCCTGCTCGGCGCCGTGTTCCTCGAGGCCGGCCTCGACGGCGCCCGCCGCGCGGTCCACGCCCTGTACGGCCCGCTCGGACCGCGCCTCGCGGCCGACGAGGCCGACAACCCGAAGGGCCGCCTGCAGGAACGCATCCAGCCGGTGCACGGTAACGACGCGCTCCGCTACGCGGTGGTAGCCACTGAAGGGGCCGACCACGCGCGCACCTTCACCGTGACCGTCTACCTCCGCGACCAGCCGCTGGGCACGGGCCGCGGCTCCTCCAAGCAGGCCGCCGAGAAGGCTGCCGCCCGGGCCGCACTGGCGGTCACCTGAGGCTCCCGCGCCCCGCCCGATGGCTGAAGCTCCGCCTGTCCGCCGCGTCACGGGCGTCTGCCCGCCCGCCCGCGGGGCCGTCCTCGCCGCGCTCACGCACCGCGAACGCGCGCCCGTCTGGCTCGTCGTCACGCCCAGCCTGCGCGAGGCCGAACTGATCGCGGAGGACACCGCGTTCTTCCACCGCGCGCTCGGTTCGCCCGCGCCGCTCGCCGCCCTCGTGTTCCCCGAGTCGGTCCAGGAGACCGCGGAGATGCGCGAGGCCTTCGCCGCGTCCAGCGACCGCCTCGCCGTGCTCTCCCGCCTCCGCGCGGTGCGCGGCCTCGTCGCCACGCCGGACACTCTGGTGGTGGCGACGACCCCCGCGGCGCTGCTGCAGCCCGTGCCGGCCTTGGAGGAGTTCGCGCGACGCGAGCTCACGCTCACCCGCGGGGCCACCCTGCCCTTCCAGACGCTGCTGGAGGAGCTGCGCCGGCTCGATTACGACTGCGAAGCCGTCTGCGAGGCCCCCGGGCACTACGCGGTCCGCGGCGGCCTCGTCGACATCTACCCCGTCACCGCTTCCGGACCCCTGCGGGTCGATTTCTTCGGGGACGAGATCGAGTCGATCCGCCGATTCGATCCCGTGACCCAGCGCTCCGGGGACGCCGTCGAGAGCGTCGCGGTGCCCGCGTCCCCGCGCGTGCGCCTCGCGACGTCGGTCACCGGGCTGGCGGGCTACCTGCCGGGAACGGCGCGGCTGGTGCTGGTGGAGCCCGCGACGCTGGAGGCCGAGCTGGCCGCGCTGTTGCCGGCCGGGGGCGCCGACCCGCTCGCGGCGCTGGCCGCGCATTGCGCTGGGGTGAGCGGGCTCGGGGACCTTGACGAAGCCAGCCGCCTGCTGGCCGGCGCGGCGGAGGAGGTGACGTGGGACACGGAGGTGCTGTCGCACCACCGGCGGACGCCCGGTGAGGGCCTGATCGCGCAGGAGCGGTTATCCGCCGAGGAGGAGGCGCGCGGGGAATTCCTAGCGCTGGTCGCGTCGTGGGGCCGCGCGGGGGCCGAGGTCGCGGTCGTGATGTCCAAGGAGGGCGAGGAGCAGCGCGCCAAGGAGCTGCTGGCTGCGGCCCCGGGTGGGAAGGAGCTCCGGCCCCGGTGGTGGCGGGGGGCACTCAACGAGGGTTTCCGCATCACCGCCCGGGCCGACGCCGCGCTCGCGCTGCCGGCGGAGGCGGGCGGACGCCGGCGGCGAGGCGCCGCGGGGGAACATGCGGCCCGGGATCTGGTGGTGGTCACGGAGACGGAGCTCTTCGGCCGGCGCCGGCCGCGCCGCGCCGCGGGGCCGGGGCGGGCCGTGGCCCACCGGGCGCAGGTGGACCAGCTGCTGGACTTCGCGGAGCTCGTGGAGGGCGACTTCGTCGTGCACCTCCAGCACGGCATCGCGCACTATCGGGGCATCACCCGGCTCGACACCGCGCAGGGCCAGCGCGAGGTGATCTCCCTCGAGTTCGACGACCAGGTGACCCTGCACGTGCCGCTCACCGAATCGCACCTGATCAGCCGCTACGTGGGCCTGAGCAAGACGCGGCCTCAGCTGGGCCGGATCGGCTCGGGGCGCTGGGAAAAGGCGCGGCAGGCGGCGGAGCGGTCGACCGTCGACCTCGCGGCCGAACTGCTGCGGCTGCAGGCGGCGCGCGAGGCCCAGCCCGGGCACGCGTGCCCGCCGGACAACGATTGGCAGCGCGAGTTCGAGGCCTCGTTCCCCCACGCGGAGACCCCGGACCAGCTGCGGGCCATCCAAGAGACGAAGGCGGACCTCGAGCGCGAACGGCCGATGGACCGGCTAATCTGCGGGGACGTCGGCTTCGGGAAAACCGAGGTTGCGATCCGAGCCGCGTTCAAGGCGGTGCAGGCTGGGCGCCAGGTGGCGCTGCTGGTGCCGACCACCATCCTCGCCCAGCAGCACCTCAACACCTTCCGCGAGCGGATGGCCGGCTACCCCGTGGCGATCGAGATGCTCAGCCGCTTCCGCTCGCGCGCGGAGACCCGGCAGGTGCTCGCAGCGGCGGCGGCGGGCCAGGTGGACATTTTGATCGGCACGCACCGCCTGCTCCAGGGGGACGTCGTGTTCCGCGAGCTGGGGCTGGTCGTGGTGGACGAGGAGCAGCGTTTCGGGGTGAAGCACAAGGAGGCCCTCAAGCGCCTGCGGGCGACCGTCGACGTCCTCTCGATGAGCGCGACCCCGATCCCGCGCACCCTCTATATGGCGCTGACCGGGGCGCGCGACCTGAGCGTGATCGAGACCCCGCCGGTCAACCGCCACCCGATCCAGACGATCGTGAAGACCTACGACGAGCAGGTCGTGGTGGACGCGATCCAGTTCGAGCTGCGGCGTGGGGGGCAGGTGTTTTACCTGCACAACCGCGTGCAGACGATCGAGCTCGTCGCGTCGCGGCTGCGGCAGTTGCTGCCGGGCGTCGCGATCGGGGTGGGCCACGGGCAAATGGACGCAACGGAGCTGGAGCGGGTGATGACGGAGTTCGTCGCGGGCCGGCACCAGGTGCTGCTGGCGACGACCATCATCGAGAGCGGGCTAGATATCCCGAACAGCAACACGATCATCATCGAGGGCGCGGACCGTTTCGGGCTCTCGCAGCTCTACCAGTTGCGTGGGCGGGTGGGCCGGTTCCGGCACCAAGCCTACGCCTACCTCCTGCTGCACCGGCACACGCGGCTGCTGCAGATCGCGCGTCAGCGGCTGACCGCGATGCGCCAGCACAACCAGCTAGGGGCCGGCTTCCGCATCGCGATGCGCGATCTCGAGCTGCGCGGCGCCGGCAACCTCCTCGGGGCCCAGCAGAGCGGGCACATCGTCGGCGTGGGCTTCGAGCTGTACTGCCAGCTGCTCCGCCAGTCGGTCGCGCGGCTCAAGGGGGACCGCACCGCGGCGGCCGTGCGCGCGAACGTGAAGCTCGACTTCGTGTTCGTCGGCGAGGGCCAGCCCGAGGCCCGGGGCGCCCGGCGCCACGAGGACGGGTACACCGCGCTGCGCGACGCCGAGGACACCGGGGCGGCGGAGGTCGCCCTGATCCAGGCCCGGCTGCCCGTGGCTTACGTGGCCGAGACGCGCCTGCGCATCGATTTCTACCGCAAGCTCGCCCTCGCCGACTCCCTCCCGGCGCTCAAGCAGGTCGAGGCCGACTTGCGGGACCGCTTCGGCCGCTTCGGCGACGAGGTGAAGGCGCTGCTGCTGGTCACGGAGATCCGCGTGCGCGCCGAGCAACGAGGCGTGCTGTCCGTCGAGACCGACGGGGGCCGCCTGAAGTGCCTGCGCCGGGCGGGGGGCCCCGACGACTGGGTGCAGGTGGGCGCGCGGTTTCCAAGGTTGACCGCCCCCAAGCCCCTCCTACGGTTGCGCGAAATCTCCGCGTTCCTCGAACAATTGCCGCCGTTATGACGTTCCGTCGCCGCCTCGCCTGTCTGGTTCTCGCCGCCGCGTCGGGCGCCTCTCTTCCCGCCCGGGGGACCGCCCCGGCCGGGCCCGGGGATCCGGTCGCCCAGAACCTTAACCTCCGCTTTGCCAACGGGATCGTGGCGGTGGCCGAGGAGAAGATCATCACCGTCGCCGACGTGATGCAGTACATCGGGCCCCTGCTGCCCCAGCTCCGCAACGAGGCCCGCAACGAGAAGGAATTTCAAGAGCGCCTCGAGCAGCTGCAGGACAGCGCGATCCAGGACCTGATCGACCGGGTGCTGATCGTGAAGGAGTTTCGCAAGGACGAGAAGCGCCAGATCCCGGTCCAATACATCGACAACGCGATGGCGGATGAGATCGCCGAGCGGTTCGAGGGCGACCGTTCCAAGTTCCTCGCCTACCTCCGGGCCAAGGGCCAGACGATCCGCGACTACCGCAAGGAGATCGAGGAGAACATCATCTTCAGCTACATGCAGGGCCAGCAGCGCAAGTCGCAGAGCGTGGTGAGCCCGGTGCGGATCGAGACCTATTACAACGAGAACAAGGACCGCTTCTACCGCGAGGACGAGGTGCACCTGCGCCTGATCCAGATCACGCGCACGGAGTCCGAGACCGACGCCACGCTGCTGGAGCAGGGGCGAGGGATCGTCGGCCGCCAGAAGGGCGGGGAGAAGTTCGAGGACCTCGCGCGCCAGTTCTCCAAGGACCTCAAGCGCAGCAAGGGCGGCGACTGGGGCTGGCTCAAGCGCTCCGACTTCCGCAAGGAGTTCAGCGACGTCGCCTTCGCCCTCAAGAAGGGCGAGGCCTCCGACCCGATTCTGCTGCCCGAGGGCGCCTTCATCCTTTACGCCGAGGACCGCCGCTTCGCCGGCATCCAGCCGATCGACGAGGTCCGTGACCAGATCGAGCGCGTGCTGATCCAGCAGATGAGCCGCACGGGCCAGGAGCGCTGGCTGGAGCGGCTCCGCCGGAACGGGTTCGTCAAGTACTACTGAGTCCCCGGTTTCGGGCCCGACGCCGGCTGGCCGCCCGCCCGCGCGCCGTGGAGCGTGGAGGCAATGCCTCCGCCCGCCCCGCCCCGCGCCGACCTGCCCCGTGAACGCCTCGCCCGCGACGGCCCCGCCGCGCTGGGCGATGCCGAGCTGCTGGCCGTGCTGCTGCGCCACGGCTCGCGGGGCGAGGACGTGCTGACGCTCGCCCGCCGGGTGCTGGCCGAAGCGGGGGCGTTGCCCGGCTTGGCGCGGTGGCGGCTGGGCGACTTCCGGCGCCTCCACGGCCTCGGGCCGGTAAAGGCCCTCCAACTGGTCGCCGCCATCGAGCTCTCGCGGCGCCTGCTGCTCTCACCCCACGGCGAGGCCCCGTTGCTGGATCAGCCCTCCCAGGTGCGCGACTACCTGCTCCCGCTGGCCACCGGGCTCGAGGTGGAGAAGTTCTGGGTGCTCTGCCTCAACCGCCGCCACCGCCTGCTCCGCCGGGTGGAACTCACCTCGGGCACGGCCCACGCCACCCTCGCCCACCCGCGCGAGGTGTTCGGCCTCGCGGTGCGCGAGGGCGCCTCCGCGATCGTCTGCGCGCACAACCACCCGAGCGGCGACCCGGCGCCGAGCGCGCCCGACGTGCAGGTCACGCGCCTCCTCCGCGACTCCGGCCGCACCCTCGACATCGCGCTGCTCGACCACGTGATCCTCGGCCGCGCGGGGGCCGATCCGTTGGGCAAGGGCTACTACAGCTTCCGCGAGGCGGGCGTGGTCTGATCCCACTCGGGTCCCGCCCCGCGGACCAGCGTGCGCACGCGCAGCAGGAACATATCGGCGGTGATGTAGAGGGTGCCGCCGTCGTCGCCCCAGGCGCAGTTGCCGGTCGCCTGGCCGGTCCGGATCCGGCCCAGCAGCTTCCCCTCCGGCGAAAGCACCAGCACGCCGCCCGGGCCCGTGGCCCAGACGTTGCCGCGGTGGTCGACCTTCAACCCGTCGCAGGAGCCGCGGACCCCGGGCTGCCGCAGCGGCAGCGCGTCGAGGAACAGCCGTTCGCCCGCCAGGGTGCCGTCCGCGGCCACGTCGTAGGCCACGATGCGCGGGGCCCGCCCGTCGCTCACGGCGACGTAGAGGCGGCGCTCGTCCGGCGAGAAGCCGATGCCGTTCGGGAAACTCAGGCTGGCGGTGAGCAGGGTCACGCGGCCGGAGGGCTCCACCCGGTAGACCCCGTTGTGCGGCTGCTCCTTGAGCGGGGAGTCGTTGAGCTTCTCGAGCCCGTACGGCGGGTCCGTGAAGTAGATGTCGCCGTTGCGGCGCAGCGCGAGGTCGTTGGGGCTGTTGAATCGGCGGCCCGCGTGGCGGTCGGCCAGCGTGACCCAGCGGCCCGCCTCGTAACGCGCGACCCGGCGCTCGCCGTGCTGGCAGACCAGCAGGCGGCCCTGCGCGTCGCGGGCGAGGCCGTTGCTGCCCGGCTCCCGGAACCCGGGCGTCGGCGTCAGCAGTCCGCTGGGCTTCAGGAACACCTCGGCCTCCCGGCGGCCCGGCGCCCAGCGCAGGATCACGTTCTCCGGGACGTCCGAGAAGAGCAGCGCGCCCTCGAACCAGACCGGTCCCTCGGACCAGTTGAAGCCCTCCGCGAGCACCTCGATCGCGGCCCCCGGCGCCACGAGCGCGTCAAAAGCGGGGTCGAGCCGTTCAATGCGGCCGTCAAAGACGGACGGGGCGGGCGCGGCGGCGCGCAGCAGCGGGAGGCCAAGGAGGGCCGGCAACAGGAGGGCGGCAAGGAGGCGGGACGGGGGCATCGGGGAAAGCCGGAGGGGCGCGGCGACCCCACGGGATGCACGGCGCCGCCCCGCGACGCAAGGTCCGGCATCGGGCCCGCTCAGCCGGCGGCGCCGGCCGCAGCGAGGGTCTTGCGGACGAGGCGGGCGATGGACTCCTCGGGATTGAGGGCGGCGACGGCGCCGAGTTCCACCCACGCGAGCGCCTTCGATTCGTGGGTGAGGCGCAGCGGTTCCTCCGGATCGCCCTCCAACCGGAACCGCAGGTCGTGGTGAAAGTGCCCCGGCTGGCCGGGCCGTTCCGGGATCCAATGACGGTCGACGTCGAAGATCGCCGGCGAAACCACCCGCAACCCGGCGAGGCCGCTCTCCTCCGCCGCCTCTCGCCGGGCCACCGCGAGCAGGTCGCCGTCGCCATCCGCGTGCCCGCCCAGCTGCAGCCAGCGGTCGAGCTTGTGGTGGTGCGTGAGCAGGACGCGGCGGCGGCAGGGGCTGACGATCCACGCGGAGCCCGTCAGGTGCCCGGGCGCGCAGTAGCGGTCGAGGCAGTCGGGATGCGTGCGCACGAAGGCGAGGATCTCCCGCAGCGCGGCCGCCTCGGCGCCGGGTTCGGCGCGGGTGACGTGCGCCGCAAGGAGGGTGAGGACGGGGCCGCGGTGCATCCGTTCAACGCGTCTCGTACCACTTCGGGTCCGCGGGGGCGGCGCCGGCGGCGATCGCGGGGAAGACCTCGGCCACCGAACCCACCACGCGGTAGAGCGAGCGGTTCGACTCCTTGTAGAAGTGCTGCTCCTGCATCCGGTCGAAGAGCTGCAGCAGGGGGTCGTAGAACCCACCGTAATTGAGCAGCACGCACGGTTTCCGCACCACGTTGAGCTGCCGGAGGGTGAGGATCTCCACGATCTCCTCGAGCGTGCCCCACCCGCCGGGCAACGCGACGAACGCGTCGGCCCGCGTCTCGAGAAGCAGCTTGCGCTCGCGCATCGTGATGACCGTGACCAGCTCGTCGGCCTCGTCGTAGGCGAGTTCGCGGACCTTAATGAACTCGGGGATCACGCCGACCACGCGCCCGCCGGCCTTTTTCACCGCCCGCGCCACCGCCCCCATCATCCCGGTCCGCCCGCCACCGAACACGAGGTCCCAGCCCTCTGCGACCAGGCGGGTGCCGAGTTCGTCCGCGAGGTTGAGGTACTTGGCGTCGAGCCGGTCGGAGGAGGCGCAGTAGACGCAGAGGAGCTTCGGCATCGGAGGATGGGATTGAGGGGTGAGCCGTCGGCTGCTTGGTTTCAACCCAATCCCGGCGCGAACGTGTCCTCCGCTCCCCCGCCCTTCTCCCCGCCCTACGTGGGCCGCCTCGCGCCCTCGCCCACCGGCTGGCTGCATCTCGGCCACGCGCGGACCTTCTGGGCGGCCCACGCACGCGCGCGCGCCGCCGGCGGCCGGCTCTTGCTCCGGCACGATGACCTCGACCGGGATCGCTGCCGCCCGGAGTTCATCGCCGCCGCCGAGGAAGATCTCCGCTGGCTGGGGCTGGACTGGGATGGGCCCCCGCTGGTGCAGACGTCGCGTCGGTCGCGGCACCGCGCCGCCCTGGCGCGCCTGCACGCGGCCGGATGCCTCTTTCCCTGCCTCCGCACGCGCCGCGACGTGGTCGAGGCCTCCTCCGCGCCCCACGAAGGCGGGCCGGACGACGAGCCCGTGTACCCGCCGGCCTTCCGCCCCCCGGAGGGCGCCGCGACGCCACCCCTCGGGGAGCGGATCACCGCGAACTGGCGTTTCCGCGTCCCCGACGGACGCGAGCTCCGGTTTCTCGATGGCGTGGCCGGACCGCAGACGGCGGTGGCGGGTCGGGACTTCGGCGACTTCCTGGTCTGGCGCAAGGATGACACCCCAAGTTACCAACTCGCCTGCGCGGTCGATGACGCGGAGCTGGGGGTGACGGAGGTCGTGCGCGGGGAGGATCTGCGGCGGAGCACGCTGCGCCAGCTGCTACTGCTGGAGGCGCTCGGGGCAACCGCGCCGCGGTACCGGCATCTGCCGCTGGTGCGCGATGCGCAAGGTGCCCGTCTCGCCAAGCGCCACGACGCCCTCGCCCTGCGCACCCTGCGCGCCCGCGGCGCCGATCCCGCGGCGTTGCGCGCGGGGTTCGCCGCGGAGCTCGGCGAGCACCCGGAATGAGGCGGGCTGCCTCCGTGGGCCCCTCGCCCGGCCACCACGGGGATGACCTGGGCCCTTCCCGTGCCCACCGGCGACCGCGCGGCCTCAGCCCACCGCGTCAAACCCACGAGGGTGGCCATCGGCATCAGGACCTACGGCGGCCCGCTCACTTAGCCGATTGAGGCCGCCGCCAAGGTGGTCCCGCTCCCGCGCGCGCCGTGCGGGATCATCCCCACCCTGACCCTGGAGCACGGCGGGGGAGTTCGGAGCTGGACACCGCGGGCCCGGGCAACTTGCTCCCGGGACCCGTGCCGCCGATCCCGACTTCCCGCTTTGATTTTCCCGTCCCGGAGCGCCTGATCGCCCGGACGCCGGCGACGCGGCGCGACGCCTCCCGGCTCCTGGTGGTCGACCGCGCCTCACGACGGCTGGAGCACCGGACCTTCGCGGAGCTCGGCGAGTTCCTGCGCCCGGGGGACCTTCTCGTGCGCAACAACGCCTCGGTCCTGCCGGCCCGATTGCGGGCCCTCCGGCCCACCGGGGGTCAGGTCGAGTGCCTGCTGCTCCAGCCCTTGGGCGGCCGTGAGCGGTGGCGGTGCCTCGTGCGGCCGGGGCGCAAGCTCGCGCCCGGGGCGACCTTCACCGCGCCCGGCGGGGAATTCTCCGGGCGGATCGAGGCCCGCGAGGAAGACGGCACGGCGGAAGTTACCTTCACCACCGCCGCGGGCGAGCCGCTCACAGCGGTGGCCAACCGCGTCGGCGCCGTGCCCCTGCCGCCCTACATCGAGCGGGCGCGGGAAGCGGCCGGGGAAACCGGCGCGGGCGCTTTCCCGGACCGCGAGCGCTACCAGACGGTCTACGCGGAGCCCTCGCGCCAGGTTGCCGCCGCCGCGCCCACGGCCGGCCTGCACTTCACCCCCGAACTGCTCGCCCGCCTCGCCGCCGCCGGCGTTGGGACGGCTGACGTGACGCTGCACGTGGGCCTCGGGACCTTCCAGCCCATCGCCACCGAGAACGTTGAGGACCACGCTATCCACCGCGAGGTCTACGAGATCCCGGTCGCGACCCAGGAGCGCCTGTTTCCCCCGCTCCGCGGACGCCGCGTTGCCGTGGGCACCACGTCCGTCCGCACGATCGAGGATTTTCTTTCCCGCCACGCTGCGCCCCTTCCGCAACCGTGCCTCGCCGAGGCCGGGATCTACCTCGTGCCGCCCCGGGAGTTCCGGGGGGTCGACGCGCTGATCACCAATTTCCACCAGCCCCGCTCGACCCTGCTCTGCCTGGTGTCGGCTTTCCTCACGCCCGGCTCGACCGCGGGGATCGACTGGCTGCGCGAGATCTACGCGGAGGCCATCGGGCGCGAGTACCGCTTCTTCAGCTACGGCGACGCGATGCTGATCGTCTAGGCCTTGGCTTTCGCCCGCCCCGCGCCACCCTTGACCCGATGAACGCAGACGAACTGCAGGCGCTGATCGAGGAGGCCACGGCGGATTTCGCCGCGGGCGACAACGACCCCGCCCTGACCAAGCTCGCCCGCGCCACCGCCGCCGCCCCGGGCTCCATCGCGGCGTGGCACGCGCTGGCGGAAGTGACTTTCTCCCTGCGGCGCCTCGACGAGGCCCTCGCGGCCGCGGAGCGGGCCCACGCCCTCGACCCGGCCGACCTGTTCATCAACACCACCCTTTCCCGCATCTGGATGGAACGCGGCGACAAGTCGCGGGCGGAGCACTTCGGGGCCCAGGCGCGGATGCAGGGCTGGAAGGAGCAATTAAAGGCGCCGCCCCCTCCGCCGCCCCTCCGTTGACAGCGGGGAAGCGCGAACCCTAGCCTCACCCCATGGAGTCTCCGGCGTATGTCTTGGAGTTCGAGAAACCGCTGCGCGACCTGTCCGCGCAGCTGCAGGAGCTCCGGCAGCGCTCGCTGGAGACGAACGTCGACCTCGACCGTGAGGCCCGCGAGATCGAGGCCAAGATCGAGGCGACCCGCCGGGAGATCTATTCCAGCCTGACCCCGTGGCAGCGGGTCCAGATCGCCCGCCACCCGCGCCGGCCCTACGCTTTGGATTACGTCGCCGCGCTGTGCGAGGATTTCCAGGAACTGCACGGGGACCGGCACTACAAGGACGACCGGGCCATCATTGGCGGCACAGCCTTCCTCGACGGGGAGGCCGTGATGATCGTGGCCCAGCAAAAGGGGCGCGACCCGAAGGAACGTATCGCCCGCAACTTCGGCATGCCCCAGCCCGAGGGCTACCGCAAGGCCCTCCGCCTGATGCGCCTCGCGGAGAAATTCCGTCTGCCCCTCATCTCCTTCATCGACACCCCCGGGGCGTTCCCCGGCGTCGAATCCGAGGCCCGCCACGTCTCCGAGGCGATCGCCGTCAACCTGCGCGAGATGGCGCTGCTCGGTACCCCCTCATCTCGGGTGGTCATCGGCGAAGGTGGCTCCGGCGGCGCCCTCGGCATCGGGGTCACCGACCGCGTCCTGATCCTCGAGAACAGCTACTACTCGGTCATCTCCCCGGAAGGCTGCGCGGCGATCCTCTGGAAGAACGGCGCGGCCGCCCCCAAGGCGGCGGAGGCCCTCAAGCTCAGCGCCGCCCACCTCGAGGAGCTCGGCGTGGTCGACGAGGTCGTGCCCGAGCCGACCGGCGGCGCGCACCAGGACCCAGCCCAGGCGGCGCAGGCGGTCAAGTACGCGCTGCAGAAGCACTTAAACGACCTGCGCGGCCTCACCGCGGAACAGTTGCGCGACTCCCGCTACGAACGCTTCCGCCGGCTCGGCGTGTACGAGGAGGCGGGCGTCGTCCGCAGCTGACGCCGCGCGCCGCGACCCTCCCGGTACCCGGGCACCCGACTCAGGAGGCGAAGCCGACCGGACGCGCACCGAGCGCCGGGCGCAGGCCCTCGACTTGATGGGCCCGCGCATCCTGCGGGGCTTCCCCGTGGAAACCCACGGCGTCCTCGAAGCCATCCCGCGCCTGGCCGACCGCGCGGATGGTGACGATCACGGCGGCGACGGACAGGGCGAGAAGGCTGAGGAGGAAAAGGGTCATGGCGGGAGGGAACGGCACGACTCTCCACCGCCTCGCGGGGCTGACCAGCGGCATCGCGCCGGCCGGGCCTTTTTGACATCCTGTAAACAAACCGGGGATCGGGGCGCAGGGAGAGGGATTTGCCGCTTGCGGGGTCGAGAGGCGGGGCCAACCCTCCGCCGCCGATGGCGAACAAGTTCGGCACCCTCTTCACCGTCACCACGTGGGGCGAGAGTCACGGCCCCGCCGTGGGCGCGGTGGTGGACGGCTGCCCGCCGCGCCTGCCGCTCACCGCGGAGGACATCCAGGCCGAGCTCGACCGCCGCCGGCCGGGGCAGAGCGACATCGTGACGCCGCGGAAGGAGGAGGACCGGGTGGAGTTCCTCTCGGGGGTCTTCGAGGGTCGCACCACCGGCACCCCCATCTCCCTGCTCGTGCGCAACGCGGACCAACGCCCGGCGGCCTACGACGAGATGCGGGACAAGTTTCGTCCCTCGCACGCCGATTTCACCTACCAGGCCAAGTACGGCCTGCGCGACCACCGCGGCGGCGGCCGCAGCTCCGCGCGCGAGACGGTCGGCCGGGTGGCCGCTGGCGCCATCGCCCGCAAGGTCCTCGCGCTGGCCGGGGGTGTCGAGGTGCGGGCCTTCCTCACCCAGGTGCACGACATCGCCGCGCCCGCTGAGGCGCTCGCCGCCTTCCCCACCCTAGCCGAGGTCGAGGCGACCCCGGTCCGCTGCCCCCACCCGGAAACGGCCGCGCGCATGATCGAGCGCATCAAGGCCGTGCGCGCCGAGGGCGACTCCGTGGGCGGCATCATCGAGTGCCGGGTGCGCGGCCTGCCCGCGGGCCTCGGCGAACCCGTCTTCGACCGACTCGAGGCCGACCTCGCCAAGGCGATGCTCTCGCTCCCCGCGACCAAGGGGTTCGAGCTGGGCAGCGGCTTCGCGGGCGCCGCGCTCCGGGGCAGCGAACACAACGACGCCTTCGAGGTGCGGGACGGCCGCGTGCGCACCCGCACCAACCGCAGCGGCGGCACCCAGGGCGGCATCAGCAACGGCGAGGAACTCGTCTTCCGTACCGCCTTCAAGCCCACCGCGACCATCCTCCAGCGCCAGGCCACCGTCGACACCGCGGGCTCGGCGACCGAGCTCATCGGCCGCGGCCGCCACGACCCGTGCGTCGTCCCGCGCGCCGTGCCGATCGTCGAGGCGATGACCGCCCTCGTGCTGCTCGACCACTGGCTCCGCCACGCGGCCCAGAACCGGACCTTCAAGTTCTGAGGTGCAGCCGCTCGTCTACCTCTTTCTCGGCGTCCCCGGCTCGGGCCGCCGCGAGATCCTCACCGACCTCGTCGCTGACGGCCTGGCTGCGGACGACACCCCCGCCGTCTTGCTCCCGGACGAGGAACCGGAAAACCCCGCCGACGCGGGACTGCCCCGGACCGCCCGCTGGCGCTGGGACGAGGGCACCATCGCCGCGGAGTGCCCCCGGGACGTCTCGCACCTGTTCATTCTCACCGCGGGCCGGCGTAACCCAGTGGACCAACTGGAGGCCTTCAAGACCTGGTTTGCCGCCCACCGGCTGGAGCTCACGCGCGTGATCTGCGTGGTCCACGGCCAAGTGGCGGCCCGCCAGCCGACGCTGGTCACGTGGTACGACGTCTGCGTCCATTTCTCGGACGTCGTCCTGCTCCACCGGCGTGAGGGCCTGGAGAACAAGTGGGTGAGCGGGTTGCTCCGCCACCTCGAGGAGCAGCGGCTGCCCTGCATTCTGGAGCTGGTGAAGGCCGGCCGCGTGCGCAACCCAGCGCTCATCCTCGAGCCGCAGGCGCGGAGGGTCTCGCAGGCCTTCGACCCAGAGCCCGAATGGGTCTTCACCAACGCCGAGGGCGAGGAGGTTGATCCCGAGGAGGAGCCGGTGGACGACGACGAGGAGCTGACCGCGACCCCGGCGGAGGATCCGTTCTTCGAGCGCCGAAGCGGCGGCCGGCGCGTGCGGGAAATCCCGGACGTGGCGGCGATCCTCGATGCGGACGCCACGGGCCAACCGGGCGCCGGACCCTCGGCCGGATCGTAGCCGCGACTTAACGGCGGCGAACCGGACCGATCAGCGCGCGAAGTGCGCGACAAAGGCGGGATCGCGCATCGCGGCGCGCACCTGCGCGGCGAGCGGCGGCCGTATCACGTACAGCAAGCTGGCCAGCGTGCTCAGCGCCCGGCCCGGCGGCAGCCCGCGCCAGACCAAACCGGCGGCCAGACCATAGAACGCGCCCAGCAGACCGGCCGCGAGCGGCGCGATCGGCCCGAAGCCGATCCCGGGCAGGTTGCGCGTCGCCAGCGTCAGCAAGGTTAGCCCGGCCAGCATCGCGGCTCCGACGAGCGCGTGGACGCGCGCGACGAAAAGGACGCACTCCGGCGGCGCGGGGCGCACGGGGGCGGGGGCGCGTCAGGCGGCCGCGGCGGCGGCCACGAACGCCTTCGCCTTGGCGGTGATCGCGCCCCAGTTGCGCTCGCGCAGGGCCTTGGCGTCGACCAGCGAGCTGCCGGCCGCGGTCGCGAAGGCGCCGGCGCGGAGGAACTCCGCCACGTTGCCCTCGTTCACCCCGCCCGTGGGCACGAGCTCGATCTGGGGCAGCGGCGCCTTGACCGCCTTGATGTAGCCCGGGCCGAAGAACTCGGCGGGGAAGACCTTCGCCGCGTCGGCCCCGGCCTCCCACGCGGTGAGGATCTCGGTGGGGGTGAACGCCCCGCAGAGCACCGGCACGCCGTAGCGGCGGCAGAGGGTGATCACGTCGGGCCGCAGCGCCGGCGTGACGATGAAACGGGCGCCCGCGAGGATCCCGGCGCGCGCCGTCTCGGCGTCGAGCACCGTGCCGAGGCCGAAGAGGAAGTCCGGCAGCTCGGTCGCCGCGCGCTCCAGCATCCGGATCGCCCCCGGCGTGGTCATCGTGAGCTCGATGCTGGTGAGCCCGCCGGCGGCGAGCGCCCGGGCGCAGTCGAGGAGGCCGTCCGAGGAATCGGCGCGGATCAGCGCGATGACCTTCTCGGCCCGGAACTTGGCGAGGATGGCGTCTTTCTTCATCACCCGCGGACGCTGGCGGGCGGCGGCGGCCGGGGAAACACCTTTTTGGCGGCCCCCCTCCCGGCCGCGCGGACGTCAGCGGGCGTACTCGACCTGGAGCCAGGACTTGCGGACGTCCGGGAAGCCGCGGGCGGCGCCGCGGAAGTCCGCGAGCTTTACCAGCGCGGTCCAGGCCGGGCCGAAGCGGCGGCTGAGCATCAAATCCCACTCCTCCCCGAGGCGCGCGCCACCGCGGTCGGATCGGAACCAGTGTCGCCGCACCGAGAGCGCGAGGGCACCGGGCAGATCCGCCTGCAGGCGCACGTAACCGTCCCGGAGGCCACCCGCGGGAATCGCGCTGAAGACGTCGGCCCAGCCGTTAAACGGGTGGAGCGTCGCCAACGGGGTGCGGAACGGCAGGCCCGCGTCGTGCCCGAGCACCTCCACGCCGGCCGCGAGGCCGCCGCGAGCGAGGTTCACGCCGGATTCGGCGGCCAAATAACGGGCGGCGTAATCCAGCGGACTCGCCCCGTAGTCCGTCTGGCGTGCCGCCTCGACCCGGTACACCCAGCGAATCCCCGGACCCATCGCGGCGCCGCCCGCGAGGCTGGCCCCGAGCGTGGCGCACGCGTTCGCCCGCACGTCCGGGAAGTCTAGGAGATAGGCATACGTGCTGAGCGTGCCGATGCGCAGCCCGTCGCGGGATGCGTGGAACAGGTGCGAATTCGTCCGCCAGCGGCCCTGCGGGTGGGTGCGCCCCAGCCCGCGGTTCACCTGTCGGAGGTGGGCGTAGGTGAGGGTCGTGCCCGTCCAAGTTCGATCCTCGACCAACGCCGCGTCGAACGTCTGCTGGTTCTGCCGCCAGAGGCCGTCCCCGACGAAGCGCCCGTTGTCGAGGAACAGCCGCTGCCGTCCCATCCGGACGAGGGTCTTCCCGAAGGTCCGGCCGAAGTGCAGCTGGTTGATCTCCACGGAGTCCGGGTCGGCGATGACAGCACGGCCGGCCGCCGCCGGGTTCAGGCCGGACTGGCTGTAACGGTCCCCGGCGGCGGCGGCCACGCCCTCGAACTCGAGGAAAGCCGACCAACCCGCCCAGGGAGCCGGGGCGAACCCTAGGCGCGCGCGCGCCGTCAGCGCCTCCGCGTCCCGCAGGCCCGCCTGGGCGACGGCCTCGTGTCGCACCCGCACGTTCAGGGTGACCACGCCGGCGGCGAACGCCTCGGCCGCAGCGAGGCCGGAGGCGAGCAGCGCTAGGAAGAGGCGGGCGGGACGGGGGGGCATCGGGGGGGCAGCGGCCTTCGGCGAAACCCGAGCGAAAGGCAGCACGGGGCACGAGGCAACCCCCGAGCCGAGGCGAACGTTTCAGGCCGCCCCGGCCGGCGGCGGGAAGTGCCGGGCCGCGGATGAAGTCCATCTGGCCCCCGATGCCCGAGTAGATCCGGTGCCCGAGGGAGTCGGCGCACACCTAGCCGCTGAGGTCGACCTGCAGCGCCGAGTTCACCGCCACCACCCGCGGGTTCTG
>Ga0194133_10003352_pt1 | contig 22933 bp, 18 predicted proteins | sample TA2KigOf40mmetaG_FD_155448 | JGI IMG/M metagenome (GOLD analysis project Ga0194133, IMG submission 155448) | Freshwater microbial communities from Lake Tanganyika, Tanzania - TA2015055 Kigoma Offshore 40m | ecosystem: Environmental > Aquatic > Freshwater > Lake | place: Tanzania: Lake...
ACCAATATCTAGAAATAATTACACTGTCAACATTTTGTCTGAAAATGATTCTGAATTAGCAAATTAACCTTTGTTGTTATCTGTAATGTACTTAAGAACTGTGGAGGCTGCAAGAGACTCTCTGTCAACGTAAGTCCGCTGTATCAAGAATAGTGACAAATCCTATGAATGATGAAAAATTTATCATTAGCTTTCTTTAAAGAAATTAATGAAAATTATTTCAATCCTTGGATTGAAAAAAAAAGCAAAATTTATTACCTCCAGTGAGTCAAATCTCACTCCCAAAAGTTTTTCAACCCATTCACGGATGAGGATTGATATTCCTTCCTGTACCTCGTGATACAGACCATTTGACTAGGAATAAAAAACCCTATTTTGTTAGCATTAAATTTTTCTAATGCATAACTTTATAAATATACCACATTAGGCTCCTCACAGTCAGTGGGCATGGGTGGGAATACCAGCTTTTGTTTTTTCTTCAGACCAGCATAACAATACCTAGAGTTTCCTCTTGTTCCTAATCGTCGTGGTTTAACTTGAGGGTACACCTTGGGTAAAAAGTATTAAGAGACTGGTTTCTTCGTGGAGGTTTCAAACTTCAAGACGTTTCTTACCTGTTTCATAACTTTGCCAAAGTCTGCAGTAGAAAGCTGCTTTATGTGGTTTAAACGACAATGTTCTCTATAAAATTTAAAAAATATTGTTTGCCAAATCAGATTTTTTATTCGTTCGCCTCAAAAATATTTTTTACGTGTAATCATCGTAAACTTCATGCTTCGGCAGAGAAACCATGGAGTCTTCCTCGAGATGAGTTTTTATCCAAACGATTGTCTGTTGAATTTCATTTCTACTGCCCAAAGGATTTAACGGTCTGAAATTAAAAATGTTCTTCTATATGTGTGATAAAGCACTCTTATTTAGATAGTTTGAAAAACATTTGAAAATTTCAAACCCAAAAACTCTTGCATTAGATTATTATTTCTATTTGAAGGTCCCTAGTAACAGCATCTTAGAGATCAACTTGTTTGTGTAAATATTTGACTTAATCAATTAATAGTGAGTGCATTTCAAAATCTCCCTTACACTCTCAGGGGATTTTCTGTCACTTTCTCTCCACCGGGCAGCTCCATGTAAAGATAAAGTCTTTCCATCTTCGGAAGGCTTTCTATTTCTTTCAAGATTTTGTTCACCACGACGACAGATTCCTCACTACAAGTTATAATATGTTATCGTAAATATTATTGGTACACTGAAATTGAGATAAAAATATACCTTATAAGACCTTCGATAGTTTGCTTGAGCTTAGAAAATGTTATAGTTCGCCTCTTTCTTCCATCTTCTCCAATTTTACATTCCAAATCTTCATTGTCACTCACAAGAGAAACTGGACTGACTGCACCAAATCTGTCATGATATTGGTGGCCGTTTCCCGGTGGATCATGGGATTCTTCATCAAATTCAGCATCGTCATCATCTATTCCAAACTCTTCGCCATAAGGATCGTTTCCACTCCCATAGGATATTTCTCCATGATCACCGTTATCATCCATTCTCATGTGATCTTCGTACACAGATTCGATCAGCCCTAAGCGCCCTGAAAGAAAATCTTCATTTTATTTATTCATTGTGGTTATCTTTAAATGTGTTACCAGGCTGACTTTCGCTTCCTCCAGGCTCCTCATCGCCATCCACTAGTCCTGCATCGTACAAGCTTTTGTTTCTCCTACCCTTGGCGGAGGTTAAGCCTGACTTAGCAGCCATTTTTTGCTGTAAGAGCCTGTTGAAGGGTAATTTTGACGTGAGATGAGTGCATTAAAAAATCCTATCCTCCTAATTAGCTCCCCAGCTTAAAAACATAAAGATGTAAAAATAAGACAAAGAGATGAAGGATGGTAATAAAAAGAGTGCCTTAGATCATGTTGAAGAGAAAGAATCCTTTTACATAAATAAATAATAAAATATGCTTTGACTTTCTGCTGCCGTAAGAACACGTTATCGTTATCATACAATAAATTTTTTCTATCAAGACTCTTAAAAGACTGCACTTGATGATAACTAGAAAGAAAGACTCAAAAATTGGCTTGTCGAAGAATTTGAGCTTTTTCTTTGAACAGCATTTTAATTGCCTAACAAAAAAATGAAAACTCACAAGTAATAAAAGAGGTTCTCTTTCAATTTTCCTTTTTTCAGTCAGAATTTTTTTTCAGAGATATCATGCACTTTTAGCCAGACACAGGCCAAATGTAATGTTAATCAGCATCTCTTGTAATTTGTTTAGAATGAAAATTATTTTTGATTTAAAAATTAAATAGTGTCTAACCTTTGTTTTCAAACGAGAATCATGTTTTCAGGTCTTCTGGGGGCCTGGCCTTTTCCTTATTGAATGTGCTTTGAGCCTTTGACAGAATTTTTGGCACGAACAGAATATGTTAAATAACAATCAAACTTTGACCAATGTCCAACAAGACTAATTTACATTACAGACAAGTGTCAAAAAAATCCAAAAATTTTGACTTTTAAAAGAAATAACTAGAGAAATTTTTTATTTCTTCAGTTATTGATTTTTTATGTTTACTTTATTTAGTGTTACCCAGGTTGAAACAATTATGCTTTTTTCAAGAACCTTGGAATTTTCTTTGCTACATAGTGTTGAACGTAGAAGTCTTTATTACGGACAGTCGAAAAAGCTTGGGTTTCTATGCGTTTTGTTAAAGGCCATAATTGGAGGTAGTAAGTATAAAACGACTTCCCCTAAAAACTTGCGGAATATGAAACGCGCTTTACTTATTTATTCGAATCAAAACAATATTAGTAAAATTTCGGTTCGTTCCGTTCCCTATTGAGATTTGACGAAGTTCTTCGCGTTAGTATTGCACACTTGACCTACGTTAGGTACGTTTGTGTTGAAGAAACACACGCGCAAATCCCGTGTCAATCTGAGGTAGCTTTTTGTACATGGTAAGATTGGAGCTTTTTTGGTTTATTCAATATACACCGAAATTACATGCCTCAATTTCAGGAATAAGTAGCCCATTTTGAATTTAAACATTAAGAATGATCATCCCGATTCGCTGCTTTACGTGCGGTAAAGTGATTGGCAATAAGTGGGAGGCCTATCTGGGTCTTTTACAAGCTGAATATACAGAAGGGTAGGTTCTTTTCTTTACATATTTTTCAGATGCATGATTAATTGAGTGCTACTACTTAATTACTAAACAAAAATTTAACTTTATTTCAGTGATGCCCTTGATGCTCTCGGTCTTAAACGTTATTGCTGTCGAAGGATGTTGTTGGGACACGTCGATTTGATTGAAAAGCTACTTAACTACGCACCTTTAGAGAAATAAAATGAGTCTTCTTATAGCTGTTGATTGATTTAAAGTGACTTTAAGACTCTGTTGAAAACATGTACCTGCATTTGTCAGGAGCAGATCAATCAGATTCTTAACTTTTGAGAGAAGTTCACCCATTGAAAAAACCTCTTGTGTCACTTTGGAGGAGATGGAGAAAGAGGCCTGATAAAATGGGATTGTCGAATAGGGGAAAAGGTGAGACCCGACGGGGGGTACTTAAGATGTTTGTTTTTTCACAGGTCAAATCTGAATTCTTGCCATTCTACTAATACTTTATTTGGGCCCTAAATTCAACATATGAGATAAAATTACTGTATAATAAACTTTGGAACTTCAAAAGTGAGTGCGTAACTTCATCTTGATTTGGCTGATGGCAAAAAACAATTAGAAATTCAAGCGTGAATTTTTCTCTCTCTCTATAACTATAACAAAGCGTCGACGGTTTTAAAAAATAAAAAAAATGTCAATAAAGGGATGAATTTGTGAAGGCACTTTAATATTTTTATTGATACCACAAGAAGATATATTATATCAACATCTTTAATTGTTTTCCTTTTAAATACTTGACAGTTTGACTTATTGGTAAGAATGACATTTCACTTTTTAATTAATTGGTAAACAATTTTTTAGACACTAGATTCATTAGGAATTCTATTTAGAAACCCTAAAAATTTACAGCTAATAGTTATTAGTAAAACATTTACTTTATTTTAGATTCTTGCACATTTAAAGTAGATTTTCTGAGATGGGTCGTAAACCGAATGGAGCACATTCTAAAACAGGCCCGACTGGATCTAAGATGAGGCCAAAACGAGAATGGGTATTTCGTTCAAAAATGCCTATAATTTATTTACTTGATTGATTACACAATTTTTTGGTCTTTTAGAAACGTCGAAAAATATTTGATCCTACTGATATTGGGGGTAAACGTGCAAGATCCTCATTTTCTCCAGACGATCAGCTCTCAAGCTCAGGGGAGAACGAACCAATGGATTTATCCGTTGATTACAGTCACGATTTTGGTAGTGCTGAGGACAACAATCAAGATAATTTTTGTAAAGAAAGTTCCCCAGTTCAGTTACCTCCTGTCGTTTTGAAGAGAAAACAAGGGAGACCTCGAAAAGATTCTAATGTTATTCAGCATGGATCTCAAAAACTTTTATCCAAAAAGGTACGTATTGGAATAAGTCTCCAAAACAAAGAAAACATTTTTTTCTATTTTTCCAGAAGAAATATCCAGACATTTGTGACATTTGCAAAACTGGAAAAACACCTTCGAGGCTTCTTGCTCTGAAATGTTCTGATTGCTTGAGAAAATGTAATCCTTGCTTACCAATTTTGCTTTGAAAAGTGATGAAATATCTTCACGTAGAAATTTATTTTTAGTTCATGCTGATTGTGTCAACTATTCAGAGCAACTTTGTCATAATATATTGATGATGAGATTTTGGCAGTGTTTGAACTGCAAAGTTTGTCACCGATGCAACAAAGGGGATGGAAGTGTGAGTTCATCAAATTTTACCTTTATCGGTCGAATTGAATAGGAGTTAATTTATAAACTCTAGGATGACAGCATGTTATTTTGCGACTCTTGTGATAGAGCTTTCCATTTAGTCTGCCACATCCCACCACTAGTGGAGAGCCCTGAGGGTCGTTGGGAATGTTACAAATGTCAACCAAAGAAAAAGGCTGAAAAACCTGCAAGAAAACCGAGAAGTGGTTAGAATTTTCATACTTTCTAACTTTTCTTTTACAAAAGGATACTTACTAACTGTTCCCTAAAGATTTGTCTGCTGCTGCAAGAGAAGCACAATCCAAACCAGGGTTGGAGAAAGTCGACAGAGACAAGGATCTTGTTTCATTGTTTTCTTCGATTATTCCACAAAAAGACAAGTTTTGGTAATACAGTGAATGAAATTTCATTAAAGTTGTGTTTTAATTACGTATTTTTTTTGTTTCTTTCAAGGATGTTATTAAATGACGTGCCACAAACTATTGATACATCAAACGTACCAGATGTTTTGGATTGGACCCCACGTCAGGTCTCAGGTTACTTCAAGCAAATTGGTTATTCTCAAAGCGTTTGCATTTCATTCATACGTCAGGCAAGTGAAGAGAAAGGTCTTGAGAAACTTATATTTGAAAAATCTAATCCCATCAGGAGATAGATGGAACAGCTCTTTGCAATATGACCAGAGACGATCTATTAACTAAGCTTGGCCTTAGGTTTGGCACAGCCATCAAGATTTACGAAGACTTGAAGAGGCTTCAAGCAAAGAACTCGCCTTATAAATCAATTCTCAATAGTTTGTAATTGTGTAATTTTAAATGTCACCTTTAGTCAATGTTTTCATAAACATTTCTTTTTTAAAATAAAGTTTAAAATAAGCTACCCATGTTTGTCTTTCAACCGACCATAACTCCAAAAAGGGAAACAAAAGTAACTAAGAATAAAAACTTTATGCTCAGCTTTGAGTGCGAATAAAAATATGTAGGTCTCTACCATAAAAAACAGTTCAATGGCAATAAAACACTTTTCTAAGTGGAAGCCTCGAATATTTTCAAATTTAAACCATACTTCAATAAGAATTCCTCCTGAACAGTATCGTTTAAGAAGCTCGGGATGTAGGTAGCCAAGGTACCCTGAGTTGGCAATTCTTTGGGATTTACAGGTCTCCTCTTCCGCAATGACATTCTGTGGAGAATAGGAAACATAGACAAAACTGTGGGGCTTCTCGCCTCAACAAAATTCTGAATGACAATTTTGCTTTACTTACAAACGTATTGGGCTCAGGGTTGTTGTTGTGGTGGTGGTGCTTGTTGTAATGGTCGTTGGTGATGTTTTAAAGGGAACCATCCACTCGTTCAGCTCAACTCCCCTTGATGACCTAAAAAACCAAATTGTTCAAAAATAAAAAATGTCAATAATTTTTAATAAATTACTTTGGAAATCCAGCAGTTGAAATTTTTGCCATATACCATGGGGTAGTGGTTTGAGACCTGTAAGTAGTTGTGGTGAAGAAAAATCCCTTTGATGGTGTCGTACTTTCTCTATTGGGCTTCTCAGCTGCAGAAAGTTTACATTTATGTTTGGTTAAAGGATTTTAAAAAATCAGTTTACTCGTAATTTCGCTTCCCAGACTTCTCTGAGTGGTAAAGCCTGCAGACCCTTGTGACCAGGTTTCTAAAGACCCAGTTATCAGACGATCGGTTGTCGAGACTTGATTAGACGGATTGTCGGAATAATAATTTGGTCTACTGGTTGACTTAGGGACATTCCAAGGAAAATCCGAAACCAGGTTGTACTTGGGTGTTGACTTTACTGCACCCTGTTGTTGGGCAGAGATTTCAGATTCAGGAATTGAACCACTTTTCGGGGGATTGTTTTCCCAAAAGTATTGTGGCTTCCTAAATAATTGCTTTGGAGTTGAGGGTTGTGATAATTTGAATTCATAAAAAACTTACTTTGTAACAAGATAGATATTCCCATTTCTGTCTGTTGATGTTTTGAAGGGCATTGACTCAAAAGGATTTCCAGTTGCTTGAAAGTCCGTAAAGATCCTGCACGGAAAATAAGAATGACAGTAAATTGTCAAATTTAGAACTCAGTCTGAATGTCCTACCTTTGTGGGTTGTCGCCGCCTAAGTTTAAGACTTGTTCAACAGCATCAACATTTTTGAAAGGCCTGAATTTTGAGAATAAAAGCTCACAAAAATTAAATTTTATTTTTCAAATCTAAAATTTCTTACACTCCCTGTTGGTCTTTACTCAAGTCATCTAGCCTAGGGCAATTATAAAAATTTTTGCTATGAAAATAAAAATTATGATTATTCCTACTCTCGTCTCCCTCCTGAAACTGTCTGGTTTAAGGCTTCTGGGCACTCACAACGACCCCAAAAGTCTGGCATGTAGTCACCGTGAGCATCGACCTAAAGAATTTGATAGCTAAATTTGTTTGAATTTGGAATTCCAGCAGGTGGTTAAAACTAAGTCAGATTCGTCTCACTTGGGTTGCACACCATGGCCCAGAATCATCATCAGTTGTACAAGTATAATATTCTATTCCTCTATATCTGAAAGGATAAAAAAGTTAGTTATACGCTGTGTGATTTTCGATGGAGCTTTTTTAAAATTCAAATGAAAAAGCATGATTGATTATATAATTTGAAACTTAATTGTGAGATGAAGTCAAAGAGAAAATAATACGAATTGATTTTTTTTTGTATAACCTGAATGGAAATCTACAAAATACATTCACAATGGGGCCTCCAACGACCGTTTTACACGTCCTCGTTTCTATGGGACAGACGGCTGTGCAGTATCCCCAATCATTGGTTACCATGTGTTGGTTGGAATCGACTGCAGTAGCACACCAAGGCAGGTTATCTTCCATTGTGGTGCAAGCTGTATGTACCTGAATTTATTTAATTTATCAAATGTTATGTTCACCAAAGAAGAAAATGATCGTTACTACCTTTCCCAGATAGATGAATGGAAACACGCAAGGATGATCCTCTGTTTTGTGCAAAGGAATCCCAACACAATCACGATAGTAAGTGATAATACCCCGGTTTCGTTTTATCTTGTATTGAGGCGCAGCCAGAAGGTTGAGCGAACTTTTTGCAGGAAAGTTGTGATCTATTGGATCATCAATACCAACACCAGCTCTGTTTCATACAAGGTTATTTTATTGCTACAATAATCAACCAACAAGTATGAAAGATTGCTCACTTTTGAAGATAACCAGGTGGAATATCTATGGGTCCTGGCCGTCTGACTTGGTTGGGACCTTGGGTCGATATGCGATTGGAAAGTGGCCCAAATCGTAGTGCTAGAGGTTGGATCTCTGTCTGGTTGGATATGTCCACTCTAAAAAAAAACAATCCTGGTGCAAATTATTTTTTTTTAAAGAAAGCTTTTGAATAACCTTGCAACTGTGCTCAAGGTGGTGGACACTTCTTCAGGAATATCTGAAAAAGATCATTTTTTAAACTAAATAGGGTCATATTTTCCATGCAATTGGCTTCATTTGAATCACCTGTATCATCAGTAAATGGGAAGTCAGTCATCAGTAGGCCTGTGATTTGTCTATCCAGCTGAGACTTTTCAGTGCTTTCTTCGGTAGTAATAACCGTTGAGGACGTAACATTTTTTTCCAAATCACTCAATGACCTTGTACTGCTCTGAATCGGGTCCGATGAATTCGTGGCAGAATCATTTTTGTCTTGAGCCTGCTTGAAACTTCTTTGAGACGGTTTGTCACCACTGTAATGTGCTAATATTGAGTCCTCAGACTTTCCTAAACTTTTTATAGGAGTTGAACTTTCCATGGTTGAGCCAGTTGCAGAGGTTGTTGTGCTGGATAAAAGATCCTCAGATTTGCTGTGTGTAGAAGTGGTCAATTCACTAGAGAGTGTAGAAGGAGGGCGAGATTTGCTTGTGGTCAACTCCAACGACAAATGGAGATTCTTTGCCTCTTCAAAAAATACTGAACCATTCTTTGACACTGACATAGTAGTGGTTTTTGAACTGTTTTCTGGAGTTGTCGTGGTTGAAGGAAAAAAATCAAGGTCTTCAGACGTTTCCTCTTTGCTTAAATTTGGGGTTCCATAAGAAACTGCAAAAGATGAGCTGGAAAGGGAAGTTGACTCGGAAGACAAAGTATTAGATGTTTTATTTGAAGGAGATTCCGTATTTGAAAACGTGGTGGATACATTTTCGACAGAAGATTCTGTAGACGATTCCCAAAACTTCTTTTGGACAGTTGTTGTAGAAATTGCAGAATAATTAACCGTGGGTTTGTTGGTTGAAGACAAGCTTGAAGTCGAGTGACCACCTTCCATCAAAGTTGAGGGCGCTTTTGAACTAGTTTCTGTTCCAAAATGAGGGGTCGTCATTGTTGTGGAGTAATTTGTATGTGAAGAGACCGAAGAAGCTGTGCTAGTTGCAATCTTTTCAAAAATTACATTCACAGGATGTGTTGTTTGCTCATCAGAGGGTATTTCTTTCTCCTCGCATCCACTGCCCAAAGTGCAATTCGTAGTTTGTTCATCAACCTCGAAAGTTGTTTGCTCAATGTCGTCTGAAGACCCTACCTCAACAGAGGTTTTTTCTCTAGTCGTCGATAACGTGGAAGTTTTCTCGCCAGAAGTAGATGAGGAAACTAAAATGGAGGTTTGCCCACTCGAGCTTGGAGGTGCGCCATGGGTGAAAGTTTTTTCGGTTGAAGTTGAAGATTCATTCGTCGACCCCAACATATCTACAGGGGAAGACGTGATTACAATAGGTGTTGAGGTAGCAAAACTTGTGGCTTCAGGGGATGCGTTTGAAACACTTGGAGCCTTCATGGTTGATGTAGTAACATCGATGGCAGCTCCAGTGTTTACATTAGGCCAGGTTGTTGCATTTTGTGGATCATCAGCACTCCTCAGTTGTCTTTTGGATTTCCAGTCGGACCCATAGTCACACCCGACCCCAACAAATATCTTGCGGCTGATAACGCTCAAAGTAGTAGAATCTTTCACGGTTAGCTCGATGGAATCATAAATCTAAAAAAAGTGTCATAAATTTCTGAGAAACACAATTCAAAGGCTAGGTATCCAAGCTAAATTCACAGGAAACTGCACCGCATCCAAATCACCTGTTTGCACCCATCTTTAAGGGCGCAGCATTTGCTGTCGCAAAATGATTGTTGAACAATTTGCAGGGCGTCATCCCTTTGGTCGATAGCAAAATATTCACTGGACCAGGCTGAAAGGCCGAAGAGTGGCACACTGAAAACAGGCTCTAGAAATTGAACATTTTATTTGATTATGGCAAAAGGTATGCAGAGGACCCTGATTACTGTAACAGCTCTTGCCTGTGTCTGAACAGTTCATATATTCAGTGTCTTTTCGCATCCTGTTGGCTTGAAATTTCGCCAAGTGCCTGAAAAAAAGGAACTTGTTTGGGTGCAATTTGGTACCTTAGCTGATCCAGCTCCCACCTGATGACGTTTTCTTTGCTGACGTTAATTTTATTGCAAAATCTCACCCCCAACTCTGACAGACAACAACCTCGGTCGACCTCCTCAGCATTTCCGAAGAAATGTCCGAAAGATGGTTTGCACTCGGGGGTGAGACCCTTAACCAGAGGAAGCAGTGCCACAGCCAACAATCCCTGATAATTTCAAAAAAGTTAAAAAGTGCTTAAAGAAGGGAAATCTTAAATGCTTACAGGAAGTAGCCACATCCTCGAGGTCAGTTAGAAGTATTGAATTTTGCCACAAGGGGTAACAATTTGAAGCCCTCAACTCTATAGGATCGAATCCTGACGCACTTCACTTGGCAGCACTATATTTGAATCCGAAATACCCTTCTAGTAAAACTAAATCACACAACCATTTACTAGCGGTTACCCGTAGCCCGACGATCCCGCATGCTCGAACAGGTTTGGTCTGTTTGGTAATCAGATTTAGGAATTTTTGCTGTTGGGCCCGTTAGGCGTTAAGCTTCTGATTTACCCCTGTTTTCTATACTAATTAACAGATAAAAGTTTTAACTACATGTTTAGTCTGGTTTATCATGGGTTATTGGAGTAGATCTTAACGTGAAAACTTTTGGATATTTCTGGAATAAAATGTTACTGCCGTTTTTTACAGTTTAATACAGCTTTTATGTGGAATTAACCCTTTTCCCTTAATTTATAATTTTTTAGTCATTAATAAAGTTTATTATCACGTACTAAAGGCATCAGAGGAAAACAGGGTTAGCAAGTGAAAATCTGCAGAAACGTACGGAAAACGTTTATTCACCTCATAGAGAGACAATTAAGCGTAGCAAACGTCTTAAGAACAATTTTTTAAGCTATAACTTCAAATCAAGTAAAAACCAGCAACAAGTCTCGGCTCAAAAAATTGTAATTTAAATCATTCATCAATTAATTTTTCACTTAAAAAAAGGATTTATTTTCTGACCCAGTCAAATTGTATCCCCATGACAAGTTTGAAAAGCAGTTGTTCAGTTTGTTTAACTGAAAGTATGCACTCAATTAAGTGGTACGTTGTTCTTCCTGCGTGCACAGCTGTGAAATATTCTTTATTTATTTTTCACTTAGATTGGATGTCTTGATACTTTGTCCTTCCCCCAAACGTTTAAAAAATCAAAAGAAAAATTGAACAGAATTTCAAAGGTTTAAGTATAAAATGTAATCGTCAGTTGAGTGTCTGGAGCACAAGAAAAGTGAGTTTTTGAACGTTGAAGCAAATCTTAGAAATATCAAAAAAGGGGATTTGGGTCCCGCCCAGTCGGACCTTCCTTTTCAAAATTTGTCTCAGTGTAAGGCTCTTTACTACGTTAGGTTAAAAAAATGTACTTAAATCGCATTTTTTTTTAATTTCAGAGTAAATTAGCATACATTATGAACAATTCTAACCATCATCACGGTGGAAACTCGCATCATTCCAACCACAGTGAAGTCAAACCAGACTTTTTTACAGACAGACAAGAGGAACAGCTATTTAGACAGATTACTGCAGAAGAGAGTTTGGTAAGCCGTCGTATTTTTTTTGACCAAAAAACGTCTCTTAGTTTGTCATAAACATTTTTATTTTGTTTGATTCTGTAGGACACAAGCTACAATGCCATTTGTGAGGCTGCTCATTTAAAACTATGGTCACATTTTCAATCTGCAGCTTCCTCTCTTAGTGTTCTTTACAGAGAGCAGGACGCCAGAGAACACGTAATAAAACATTATTACTTTCTTTGATATCTGTTTCACTGTAATTTAATATCTACCTATCTATCAGAGAAATGGAGAAACTGATCCTTCGTGGCAGCCTTTTCAGTCAGCAGCGAGATCGCTTACTCAACTATACAGAGGTTCTCTTGAAGGACTGCGAGTTGGAGCAGACACAGTTAGAAGATCTGGTTATCAAAGGTGCAGAAAAGATGTGGCGGTTTGGGCAACGTCACAGAGAAAGAAAAGTATAAGGTTGGAATGCAATCTGATTTATCATAAATTTTCGGGCTAATCGTTGGCAATTTAATTCTTAAAGGCTAGAAGAGCTCCTTTCATTTTTGTCAACATTAGACACAAGCGTGAATGCTTTTCAACCAATACCTCCTCCGATGGCGGAACCTCCTCAGGATATGGTAGCTATTCAGAACCTTTGAGTTACTTTTTTCCATTTATTTTTCAATTAACCTCTTCTCTCAGCTTGTGATGGAAGCTCTTGCTGCTGCAGATTGCGTGCTTTCTCAACCTGTAAACGTGCTCTCAGGATCTGGCTTAATGCATCAGACATTTGCTCACAATTCATCCTCCAGAATTTTAAAGAGGCCTTTGTGTGCTACACCCCCATCTCCTGTCATATTTGACCGAGATGTACACATGGATACTCCACAATCTAAAAGATCCAAATATGATTTGTGATAAGTGAGATCGACAATTATGTTAGGAAGAAAATTTTTGTGTGGCACTTTATACCACGTGGACGCCATATTCTCCTCAGTGTTGGACCAGTTTTGCTATGTATACGAATCAAAACAAGTTTTTTCATTGTCTATACATCATTTTGGATGGATACTGACAATTATAATTAACCAAAGGAAGACTATATTGCATCAATTCTTGTGACAAAAATCAAAGAATATGTTGGACTACTAATTCGTTATAACTCTAATTTCCTTCCTTTCTTTCTGGTGGTTCTGACCGAATTCAGATCGAACCAAGCTGCACAGTAAAAAGAAAAATTAATTTGACATTTTTCCACAAACCATAATTAAACCCAAATTGTTTCATACTCGATGCAATTTATTATAATGCAATTAAGTCTGAATTAAAATTGCAAAGATAAGGTCGTTGGTTATAATACGTATGTTTTTAAACTTTTGTCTGGCAATAAATTTTTCAGTTGGCACAAGTTTTTTTTAACAACATGTGAGCTGGGTTCAATTCATTATTAAACAATTATTAAGGTTCATATAAAAAACGAATCAATTAAGAACAGTAATTTTCTGAAATTTAAGTAAATTTCACGTGGCTGCTGACTTTGGACAAGAGCGTTTTTTTGCAATTTTTTCCTACTTAAAAACTTTAGGCAACCTCCATTGGGCTTAATTCAAAATTTTTTAATAGCTGTCAAGCTACAGTTTTTGTTTTTCCTCTAGTTTGAACCACATTTTTTTCTCTGAATCTGAAGTGACTTCCACCGATGTCCATATAATCAAGCAAATATATAGCTGTGTTTTCCTTCAGTTATTTTGTTTATATATGATTTGTTCAACTTCAAACTAAAAAAAAACAACATCTGCCAGGAAAAGTTTTTTTTAATGCGTTATTATGGTGAAATTGCTTGAATAAGTAATGTTTGTCTTTATAATAAGTCCTTTAATAACTTCGCCATAACATAAATTGGTCAAAATGTTGTCAGGAAAGGCCAAAGCATCCTCGGGCAATTCATCTCCATCGAGGTAAGATTTATCTTGATTTTAAGAAGAAAAAAAAGTGTTTAAACACTCTCTCAAAACGATGCTTTCTGAGATTTTAAGTACTACCTTTGGCATAGGCATCCCATGTCGATGTGTGGAGACTGTGGAGCAAATGGACCTTCCTGGGCATCAGTTAACAGAGGAATTTTACTTTGTTCGGAATGTTGCTCTGTTCACCGATCTATTGGAAGACACATTTCTCAGGTTTCATAATTTTTTTTGGAATTTATACAATCATTATGTCTTTATTTTATTTTCAAACTTTTTCTTGACTTAATATCATTATCATTTGATGTAGGTTAAATGTCTACGAGGAGGTGCTCAGTGGATTTCTGAACAGCTTGTTATGGTTCAAAGTCTCTATTCATGTGGTGCAAATTCAATTTGGGAATATTCACTTCTGAATCCTTCCTCTGGTTCAATGTCGACGTCAGCTTCTAAAGTTACTAGATCGTCATCTTTGACTAAGTAATTTAAAAAAAACACTTACATTATTCAGATAATTAGATTGAATGTTTTTTCTACAGTTCTTCGTCTGCTCTTGGCAGAGACTCTCATGGTGCTAACATTTCAAAGTTAAAAAAGCCGAAAGCCACTGACCCTTTGCATCCAACAAAATCTGATTTTATTAGAGCTAAACATCTTTCATTAGCTTTCGTCTACAAACCAGCTAAAGTGAGTGTCTTTTGGGCGAGGCTTCAAGCCTTATTTATTTAATTTTTTTCCACCTTTCCGACATTTTTCTTTTGAAAGGATGAGCCTCCAATTACTGATGTTGAACTAAGTCGTCAACTTCATTCAAGCGTTCGAACACCTAATTTAGAAACAAGTTTACGACTTCTATCGCAAGGAGCAGACCCGAACTTCTATCACCCTGAAAAAAATTCTTCCCCTTTACAAGTAATAAATTTCAAGATATTTTGATGATTCTTCTTTTGTGTTTAATCGTTCAAATTTAGGTTGCAGCTCGAGCTGGCCAAGCGTGTCAAGTAGAGTTGTTACTTGTGTATGGTGCTGACCCTGGTGCATTAGATAAAACAGGAAGAACGGCTGCAGATTCAGCCAAAGCTGCTGGTCAGTCTGGAATTGCCACAAGACTGGTCAATGCGCAATACGAGTTATCAGATCGCTTGAGCTACTTCTTGTGTCAGAAAAAACCTGGTGAACATGATTAATTAATAAGAAAGAAGCACTTTTTACCAGAAAAGGAAAAAACCTTTCATAAACAATTCTATCCCTACCAAAAAAGCCGACCACAGTTATGGTGTAAATGGTGATGAACAGCCGTTACACCACAACTATGGCCGTACCATCTTGATCTTGGTCTTCAACAAATATTTTCAAAAATAATTTAGACCACTCAAGTGGCCAGCACTTCCTTATACCTGAAACTGTCCCTGGGGAGAAAGACCGACCTGAAGAGTCTAAAGTTGCCAAGCGCCGCCTGCAAGGTTGCAACAATGCCGTTTTTGAGGAACTTGCAATGGATGTTTACGATGAGGTCGACAGACGGGAAACTGACTCCATATGGTAAATTAAGTACCATTCAAGTAATCGTTTATTTACAATATGAGTTTTAAAATTTTTTTTTCTTTTAGGGCTTCCCTTGAAGGAAATGCAAATAAATCTGTAATAAATATGCCTTTTTTACCAGTTAATCCTGACTATGGGACGACACGAAATCAAGTAAAAAGTGTCTTTGTCTTTACAATAAAGCTTGTACTAGCCTCCTGTCTATTTTGGTAGGCTCGACAAAAGCTCGGACGGTTGGAGTCCCGTGAGTTCAACACCTTGGTGCTCGATGTTCTCAAAGAAATTCGGCGACGTCAAACAGACGCTTTCAACGCAAAACCAAACAGTCCTTTGAGAGAGACTGGATCAAGTTTCCTGAGAGATGCAACCAGAATGGGGTTGACTAAATCGATGCCAGTCCCAAGGACTACATCTGGAATGTCTGACGACGAGCCAATCTACGACCATGTAATTTCTTTAATAATATCAATAACTTCATGTTTTTAAATAAAGAATACATTCATTATTCCTTTGGAAATTACTTTGCCAAAAAACATTTTTTGTGAAGGTGGCATCAGACGATGATTACTACCACATACCAGATACTCCAGACGATCGAAAGGTTAAGGACCAACATAAGAAAGTGCCCAATTCAAATGGGTCGTCACCATCAAAAAGTAGTGCCAGTGGAGTAAACACTAAGAAATCTGAGGCATCGCAATCTAGCGAATTTGAGCAAATAAAAGCACAAGTATGAGATTTGTGTCAATTCTGCTTTTATAAAAATCGTTACATCAATGATTCAAATGAATTTCAGCTTGAAAATTCAGAGCAAAAAGTTCAGGCTTTGATCGATAGCAACGATGATATGAGGAGCGAAATCACAAGACTTGCAACAATTGTAAACAAATTAGTCAATGAAAATTTGCACTTGAAAGGAGGTAACGGACATGAAACCTTCCGATTAGTAAAAGTGGCTGTCTTGAAGACAAAATTTACACCTTTTTTTGTAGCGATGGGTAATGAGGTGAGCCCCACTCACTCTGCCATCAGTAACAACGTAACAAACAGTAGACACAGTGGAAGCAACAGTAGCCTGGCAGGCCTTACTCAGAATCAGATCACAGCAGATATGTATGCTCGGGCTTCACCAGGTATCTAAGTTACGAATTGCAGCAAAGATATAACGTATAACTTTTAAACAATATTCAAAAAGTGCCGAAAAATCCTCCACCCCCGCCTCCTTTGCGGACAACTACTGCCACTGCTATTTACGACCAACCGACCACAAGGTATCACCCTTAAAGGAAAAACAACCTCCAAAAAAAGAATACTCACAAATAAATTTTAGAAGTCCATCGCGTCAGCAACTCTATGGCAATAATGGGCCTGCTAGCCTCCCTGGAACTTACGGTCCAGTTCGGCCGATTTTCCAGAGCCGTGCTCCTTCCTCCATGACTTCATCTGGAGGTTTTGGCCACTACCCTCTTTATCAGTCTGAGAGTTTTGACGATTACGACGTTCGCATGAGTGGAAGTGCTAGCCTTCCTCCTTACTCGCACGAGTATGCTGTGGTAGGAGGTGGAAGCACTGGTATGGCAAGCATTCTCTCCTCACCCACTTACGTAGATTTACTACCTAGTCAGGTAAAGTTTTATCTCAAATACCCTTAAGTCGAGAATAAATTTCACTTGATATTTCAGGAGGAAGTTGTTCGTCGCACCGAGGCTATCACGCGTTGTATACAGGAGCTTTTAATCTCCGCCAAAGATGAAAAGTTTGAGTCTTTTATCCCTTGCTCAGAGAGAATCGTTCGAGCAGTCACAGACATGGTGTCCCTCTTTCCTTCAGCAACAGACCCAGCCATGGTAGAAGACTTTCCTGGAGTAGCTAGCTCACTAGCCTCTTTAACAGCTGCGGCTAACAGGTCTGCCATTCGAGTTGGATGTCCCGGGTCATTTTTCAAAGTATTTTTTCTCATTTTCAGATTCGAAATAGAGTGTCGGAACCTAATTCTAAAATCACAGAAAGAGCCACTGAGTCAGGGCTTTGTCACCCAACAAGTTATTCAATGCGCTTTTGACATTGCAAAGTCGACTAAGCAACTGGTAGCTTTGTTCCAGTAAATAACTACTTACACATAAAAACAATTTCATTCTTTGAGGTCAAAACAAGTTACCTATTTTTTTAACAATTCAATCGTGTCTGGACACGACTATCTTCTTTAAAAAGAAAAGATTTTAACCCTCTTTTAATCCTATTGCTTTCCCTAATCAAGAGCTTCCTTTTTGGAATTTTTTTTCACCTTAAATCTTTACGTCTCGATATTTTTTTAATCAAGAAAAGCTGAAAGACAGATGTGAGTAAAAGAATTAATTATGGCAATTATTCAAGAAATAAAAACATACATACATGATGGACACTTGAGGAATTATCAATATCTTATCACAAATACATATGTTCAAAGTTATTGATTGCTTTTTATTGTCTTGTTCTCAGTTATTATAAGAAATATTGAGAAAGGTGCTTTTTAGAATAATAATAATAATCTTTTGCAGCATACCTAACTTAGGGTGTCCTGTTGATTTTTTTTTAATCTGGGGTGGAAAAATTGCTGGAATGGCTGCAGGTTTGAACCCACAACTTTAGATCTTAGTTCTCAGCTGTATGGCAAACCCTTGTGTAATTCATTTGATTCAAGGTTGAAACTTCTGCAGATATTTTTTTGTCAAAAAGGCAAAATTTATAAAGATAGATGTAGACAGCACACACGGATCTCAGTCATTAGATTTAAGTTACGATACAACATTACTTTTGATCACGCAACCTTTTACCCACATCTGATTCCCGAGTGCCCCTGATCAGCGAGCTCCTGTCTCACATGCCAATAAAAGGCCTGCGTGCCTTCGTAGGACAGTATCTAGTTATTCTCTATCTGCTTGGACGTAAGTTACTTAGAGTAGATTGTTAGATTCCTTTCTAAGGATTACTACGATATAAGTGTATTTGATATTATGTGATAAAACTAATCCAAATAAAAGTATTCTGAGTATATTTTACATCTGTCTTTTATTTTCATAAGAGGGGATTGGCGTTCATAAGTATAGGTTGGAAGTATTTCATCTTCCCTTCATCATCTTTGCGTTCATCTTCATGATCGCTCAGATTAGTAAGTCTACATAGATGGTCATACCTTAATAACAGTCTCCTCACCCCAGTGGACTTGGCAAGGTCAAGTAAGTTCAGCCTTTACTGACAAATCAATTTGCTTATGGGGTACTGGCTGCCCTGCGTGTAGCGGGTACCACCATGATTGGGAATGGGAGGCATGAGCTAGGCCTCTACAGAGCCAGGGAAAATGTTCCTGGTATGGTCTTTGTTGCGAATGATCAGTTTGGGCTAGGCCGGAGGTGTTCTCCATTCACTTGTCAACCCATTTGACGTGGATGTGGTTAACCTCACTTTAAGGGGTTTTGCTCCAACGAAATGGAGGATGTGGGACTGAAAAGCCACTGGTGGATGTGCTGATCAAAGGTTTGTTGTTCACAGCTTAAAAGTCTATGCTGAATTTGTTGTACACAGCTCAGGAGTCTATTGCTGGAGTTACTGCCCACAGCTCAGAGTCTATGCTGGAGTATGACTGCTCACAGCCCAGCTCACAAAAGTAGATGTTATCAAGTTCCAACTTTCGCCACTAAAAAAACCACCTCAGGTCCTTAAATCAAAATGTCAACCATCACTAAAATTTTCAGGGATAAACTAATCTCACTAATGGCAGAAACTGTGGGTAACGCCATCTTTATTTCGACTCTAAAAAAGGGGCATAAAATTTGACAAAAGATACAAACATATTTAGCTTTTTTTCAAGGATTTGTTTATAAAATTAAATAATTTATGTAATAAAAGTTGAAGGAAGCATCCTTTACCTAAAAGTGAATCTTTTTCATTTAAAACAAAAGATCTTTTTACAGATCGATTGTAATTTGTCTTGTTTTTCACTCAGGATAACAAGAAGAGTATCTTGTTACTCACATCGCCGTACTGAAGGACATACACGACATATAATCAGAGGGGGAGACGAAGAAGGTAGAGAGGAAAGGAAGTTGTGATTGGATTGGCGTACTCAACAACACGGCTTTATAAAAATTGTTGAGGACATATCTCACAGTTCATCTGTTGGTGTCAAGAGTCTAGGATCTCAAAATGTGTCCCTTGTATCCATTTCACTTCGTCTTGTTGTATTTGTGTCTGTTGCTGCCACTTCTTCTTGCTGTTGTTGAATGCTCAGATGTACTAATCGACTTCAAAAAATGGAATCTCGTATTTTCACCTCAGAAAATTGAAAGCCTCCTCGAAATGAACTCCACTGAGGTTGAGGTCAGTACCATAACAAATCATTTATACTTTGTGAAAAAAAACCTGCCAATTTTGAATGGCCTTGAAGTTTTACCTTAAACAAAGGAAAGTTTTCATTTAAGTTTCCTGTTGACAAAATAAAAGTGATACCAAGGAAATTGTGTTCAAAGATGGTTTTCATTTCAGCTGACTTGCCATGGGTGTAAGGTACCACCGAGTGTGACGGATGACTATTTGCGAAGTCTAAATTTGAGTTTACGGTGAGTCAAGGTCGAATTGACCAAAAAGTTTCAAAAGAATTTTTCATTTTGATTTTCATTTTCAGAGCTGACAACCCGGATGTCATATCCTTGCAATGTACTGAACAGCCTGGAACAAGTAGATAATGAAAAATATTTTTTTTGGATCAATGTTAACTAGCAATAATGTTTTCAGATGATGTTATCGAGTTCTCACTGGAAAATTATCCTCAAAATGGGACATGGACTCAAGTTTTCAACGTTTCTGGAAGATTCCTTGGGATCACCAAGATTTTTGCAGAAATTAAAAAGGACAAGGTAAACAGAGTTTAGAATTTTTTGACAATAAAAGACTATCAAAAATTAACTTGGTATAAAATTTTCAGGAAGTTTTGATTACCAAAGCGCTCCCAGTCTCAGTCATACGCGAAAAGACTATTCAGTCAAAAGTATTTGCGATTTCTGTCGGAGTCCTTGTTTCTCTTGCCTACATAAATATGGGTTGCGCCCTTGATCTGAATGTCATCAAAGAAGTTTTGAAAAGGCCAATAGGACCAGCAATTGGTTTCTTGTGTCAGTTCGTTCTCATGCCGTTGATCTCGTATGGCCTGGGATTCATGTTTACCTCAATGGAGTCGTCTATGCGTTTAGGTGGGAAGAAAAAAACACAAAATATGGGCTTTTTTGTAGCCAACCATTATGTTTAAAGGTCTCTTTGTCACGGGAGTTTCGCCTGGAGGGGGTGCTTCAAACATATGGACTCTTATGCTTGGCGGCAACCTGGTAAATCGAAGATGAACTCTTTGGGTACTTTCAATATTGCTAATCCAATTTGATTTCTTATAGAACCTTTCAATTACCATGACTGCCATCTCAACTTTCTCTTCGTTTTTTATGATGCCACTCTGGCTCTTCACCTTGGGAGAGGTCATTTTTAATGAGGCTGAAATCGAGATTCCTTATGCCAATATCTGCTCCTACGGTTTGTCATTGGTGGTCCCATTGTGCATTGGGCTTCTTATAGCCAGGTGAATAGCTAGCTTTGATTGGAGTGAAGATTTGACGCTATGCAAAAAAAACTTCTATTCAAAAGGTATCTTCCTCGGACATCACAATTTCTCGTGCGCATTTTAAAGCCAATGGCATTGTTCCTCATCCTTTTCATTTTGATCTTCGGGATTTGGGCAAATCTTTACATCTTCAAGCTCATGACCTGGTAGGCTTTTCAAACGCCATTTTTCGTGGGCATGACCTCAACTTTCCCCATATACTTTTAGGAGAGTATTCCTGTCAGGAATGGCTTTGCCGTGGCTTGGTTTTGCCTTTGGTTTCATTACAGCAAGATGTTTGGGCCGCAGCCTCGAAGACACCATTGCTATCGCAATTGAGACTGGCGTACAAAACACAGGAGTTTCGATCGTTATTTTGTGGAACACGCTCAAGCATCCTGTAGGAGATCTCGCAGGTTAGTTTTTGAAAAAGAAAAGGAATCAATCATTTTTTCGTACAGAAAGGGTACTCTAATCGACATCTGTCTTTGACAATGTCAAATGAATCATGTATATTATTGGAAAAGCAATCAGAAATAATTTATTCTGAGAAAATACGTCATCCTATTATTTTTTTTCAAACTTCTCGAATCTTTTATGAAAGCATGAATACGAAAGATTAGAGAGAACACTTGGATTAAAACAAGAAAAAAAAGACATATCATGAACAGTTGTGCCAAATACATTTTCTGATTTAATTTCAGCTGTTGTGCCTATAGCTGCTGCCACCATGACTCCCATTCCTCTTATGACGGCCCTCGTTATAACCAAGCTAGTAAACTGCTATCGCGAAAGATTTGTCCTTGGCTACGAGGTTCCCGAACTTCAGGTTGATTTCAAATGATTAATTAGTTTGTAAATATATGTGATTTTTTTTCAACTCTCCAACCTTTCTTTTAGGACGAGGTCAAAGAAAGTGAGTCTAAGCAGAAGTTGGTCAGCAGCAACGGTGAAGCAAATGGTCACTGCATCCAACCAAATGTCTAAAAAAAGGTTCTCCAACAAAGACATCTCAATGATTCCCTCCATCTTCTATTGAAAAAAAAGCAGTAGTATTCAAGTAGTAATTTAGCAACAAGAAAAATAAATCAGTATTTGGAACACCAAAATGGAACCGTTTATTTCTAAATGGATAAGTTTTGATTCCACAAAACCACCAACAGAGAGAATAATTATTTTTTTCATTTATTGTAATGATCCATTAGTCTTTTTGATAATCTCTTCCATTGTGAGACATTCACCCAGCGGGATACCGTAGCCAAAACTAAGACCCTAAAATGATCAGTCATGAATTTAGGTAATGTTTCCCACATTAAGTCTTTTAATGAATACCGTCGGGTTGGAGGGTGTTTTACATTCACTCAAAGGATCTTTCCTCATCACTTTGTCAAAATCTACAGCAGAGAAGAAAGCTACATCACGTGGCAAGCTTTTCATTCCTAACCGATGACAAAACATAGAACGAACCAACAGGTTTGAGATCTGAAGTGCAAGGCCTGCAGAAAAAGAAGTAATCAGCTCTGCTACAGTTTAGGGTACTACAATAACAATTCACCTGCTTTATATTTATCCTCTGATTTCACGAGGTACCTCACCTCATCATGAATAGAAATGGCAAAACGAGCGTCAATCTGATACGTTTTACATAACCAATGCATGGAGACCTTGAAAGATAACACTGAAGGTAAAGCTTAGGCTTGAATCATGAGGAGGCTCTTACCAATAGTAAGTGAAGGTAGTCCACAGCTGAACTCTGAACAACCCAATTGATCCTGAGCATTAAAAGTATCAAAATCTTGTCTACTTTCTTTCAAGAGCATTGATGCTCACCTGCTGGGTAGGTAATCATCTCCTACCATCTCTGATTCGAGAACCCTCGACAACCTGTTGCCCAAAACAGGTGTGGAAGCATGCCAATCCAGTGCAATATCTTCCAGCCTGTTGAATGTGTAAG
>Ga0194133_10003353_pt1 | contig 22930 bp, 19 predicted proteins | sample TA2KigOf40mmetaG_FD_155448 | JGI IMG/M metagenome (GOLD analysis project Ga0194133, IMG submission 155448) | Freshwater microbial communities from Lake Tanganyika, Tanzania - TA2015055 Kigoma Offshore 40m | ecosystem: Environmental > Aquatic > Freshwater > Lake | place: Tanzania: Lake...
ACCAAGAAGCTATCGACTTACTTGCGCGAGCCCAAGGTGACACTCAAGGTGCAGCATTACCGCAGCCAGCGTGTGTATGTCGACGGTGAGGTCAAGTTACCGGGCGTACAGGCGGTGAATGATCTTCCGATGACATTGACCGAAGCCATCAACCGTGCCGGTGGTATGAATCCGGTGGCGGATCAGAGCCGGGTGCTGCTGACACGCGAACATAAAACATACATCATCAACTTGCCGCAGATAGTGCAGCGAGGTGTTAATCCCGCAGCCATCATGCTGGCCAATGGTGATCTGGTACGCGTGATGTCACGCGACGATAACAAGGTATTTTTATCGGGTGAAGTCAGTTCACCGCGCGCGCTGGCCATGCGTAACGGTCGGCTTACGCTAAACGAAGCATTGGGCGAAGCTGGCAGTATCAATCCCGTGACTGGCGATGCACGCAAGGTGTATGTGGTGCGTCGCTCGGTCAATACCTCGCGTGTTTACCAGTTGGACGCCAATGCACCCGGTGCGCTTGCGGTTGCGGAGGGGTTCGAACTGCAACCGAAAGATGTGGTGTACGTCGCCGCCACACCACTCACGAACTGGAGTCGAACCGTCAGCGCGATGATTCCCGGCTCATTTCCGACTGCAGTTATTGCAACGACGCCACCCCCCGGGTGTTGATTACATTCATTTTTTCACCCGACCTACGGATATTCATCGGATGCCAACATCCCCTCTGCAGCTAGGCTATGCGGGCGAGCAGCCTGTTATTTTTTCCGACGATCGAGACACCGACTTACGCAGCTATCTGGATATATTGCTCGCCAACGCCTGGTTGATCGGCTGGGTGACCGTGATCATCACTCTTGTGGGTACGCTGTACGCTTTTACAGCACGGCCGGTTTATGAAACCAGCCTGATGGTTCAGGTCGAAGAAAAAGGACAACGCGACCCAAAAAGTATTTTAGGCGAGGCGGGCGCCATCATTGACTACAAGACTGCAGCCTCTGCCGAGGTGGAGTTGATGCGTTCACGGCTCGTGATTGCGCGTGCAATTGATCGCCTGGGCTTAAATATCAGTGCGCGGCCTGATCGGATCCCACTGCTGGGGTCGGTGGCCACAGCCACAGGCTTGGTCAATCTGATACCCGAATTGCGTGGGTTGGGAGGCTACGCGTGGGGTGATGAGCGTATCGAGGTAGGTGTATTTGATGTACCAAAATACCTTGAGAATCATCCCTTCAGCTTGCGTGCGCTAGGCGCTGGACGTTATCAGCTCAGCGATACGGATAGTGGGGTCAATATTGTGGGCAGGGTCGGACAAACCTTGAACGAGATGACCGCCTACGGCCCAATCGAGCTGCGTATCAACAGGCTCGAGGCCGGTACTGGTATCCGCTTTACCTTGATTTGCCGCTCACGCGTTGTGGCGATCGAGTCGGTACAAAAATCGCTCGATGTACAAGAAGTTGGTAAGCAATCCGGTGTGATCGTGGCGACCCTGAAGGGCAGTAGTGCGCTCGAGGTATTTCGCTTGCTGACTGAAATCAGCCGCGAGTATTTGGCCCAGAACACCACCCGACGCACCGAAGAGGCTGATCGATCATTGGCGTATTTGAATCAGCGAATACCCGAGGTAAAGCGTCAACTGGAGTTAGCCGAGGCAAGGTATAACGCCTACCGCAATACGCACGGTATGGTCGACGTAGGCGAAGAAGGGCGACTCGGCTTGCAGCGCTCATCCGCAGCACGTACTCGAAAAATCGAGCTGGAGCAAAAACGGTCCGAGCTACTGTCGCGGTATACCGCAGCCCACCCTGTAGTCACCGCGATCGATCAGCAACTGCGTGAGGTGGCGCAATATTTACGCGACACCACCACCCAGCTGCGGCAGCTGCCAATGCTAGAGCAAGAGATGGTCAGGCTCGCGCGCGAGGTGAAGGTGAATAGTGAGCTGTATACCGCACTGACTCAATCAGCACAGCAACTGCAACTGATTACCGTAGCGCGGACCAGTAATGTTCGCCTGATCGATACCCCAGAAAAACCAGATCAGCCTGTCACCCCGAATCGCCCAAGAATCATTGCCTTGGCGATGTTTCTTGGCTTATGCATCGGTACGCTGCTGGCCTTCTTGCGACGCTCGGTACGTAACACGCTCGATGACCCAGAGCAGCTGGAGCGTATGTTTGGTTTGCCGATTTAGGCGAGTATTCCGCACAGTCAGACACAGCACGCGCTGACATCAAGTAGTCGAGATCAGAACAAGCTGCCAGTGTTGTCACGCGTGGCGAGTATGGATATTGCAGTCGAGGGTTTGCGCAATTTACGCAGCGCACTGCAATTTTGCATGCGGCAGAGTGGTAACAACATCGTATTGATCACTGGCCCTAGCGAGGGTATCGGCAAATCTTTTGTATCGGTGAATCTGGCAGCGGTTATGGCGGCATCAGGCAGGCGGGTATTACTGATCGATGGTGATTTGCGCGATGGTCAGCTGCATCGGTATTTTCAGAGCGAGCGAGCGCATGGCCTGTCAGATGAGCTGAGTGGTGAGGCTATCGTGTCGGTACTGCGTCCTTCGGTATTAGAGAATCTGGATTTCATCGCGACTGGCCACTTACCACCGAATCCGGCCGAGCTATTACTCCGACCATCGCTAGCCACGCTACTGAACGAGTTGGCACCGCAGTATGACGTTGTGCTGATCGACGCGGCACCGCTACTAGCGGTCGCCGATAGCCTCGTGCTCGGAACCCATGCCGGTGCAATTCTATTAATAGCCCGAGCCAGGCACACACGACCCGGTGAGATTGCCGAATCACTCAAGCGGCTGGCACGTGCAGGATTGGCCGCCAAAGGTGTGGTTTTCAACGACCTGAGCGAGCAAGCCAGTAGCTACCGTTACGGTAAGCACTACGGTTATGGCAAATTCAGGCAGCTTGGTTATTCCCGTGACAATCATCACGAAACCGCCAGCGCATGAGCCATCAATCAGCGCTGATGAGTGGATCCGGTACGCCTATCGATATTCATCAGTTGACGCGGGTACAGGATCCCGGTCTGGCAACCGAGTTTCATCGTTGGCCACTGGTCGCGGGCGTCACCCTGCCAAATACCAGGCCCGACCCAGTACGTGTATGTAGCTCGTACTTGGTTCCGCTTGATCAGCGTAGCTGATCAAGTTTGTTTTTCGCCATCGCCATCAGCTCGCGCCTTGAGTCATCGCCATAGCTGAGCTCGACTGCCTTGTTCAGAAATTGTGCCGCTTCATCAGACTTGTCGTTCGCAATCAAACACTCTGCTAATCGGTAACATGCGGCCGCGTGTTCCGGCTCGGTATCTAGGGCGAGCGCATACATCACTATCGCTGGCTCAATATGACCGAGCCGTTGCAAGCAAGTGCCGGCAATGAAGGGGTAGCGACTATCCTTCCCGTTGTGAAGAGCCAATTGCAGCGCAATCGGAAGCGCATGATGGAAATCGCCTTGATCGCATAAATCATATGCAATCTTGTAGAGTGCCTCATAGCCAGATGCTGGGATGCCGCGCAGCTCGCCTAGCGTATAGCCTTGCTTCAGCTGTTCTTGGCACTGTTCCAGTGTTTGCTGAACGTTTTGTAGACCGTCGCTAAGTTGCGCGACGATAGCGGCAACGTCCGGGTCTGAAGGTGGGTGAATATAGGTATCCATCGTGCGTCTGTTTCTGGCAAATGTGGGACCAACTAGGTGACAGACGTGCGCAGGACGTTCCTGCGATAAATCGATTTAAGTCCTTGCCAAATCGTTTGTAAATCGCCGGCAAATCACCGGCAAATGAATGCGGGCGTGGCGGCTATCAGATCAATCCCGTGAATGGAATTGCAGTGACCGATTCGCCCACTTGAATATCGGCTCGATCATGGGCAAGAACTACCATGCAGTTCGCTTCAGACATCGAGCTGAGAATGCCTGAGCCTTGCGCGCCGGTGGGTCGGACATGGGCTTTGCCCTGGTGATCGTAGGTCAGCACACCACGCTGGTACTCGGTACGTCCGGGACGTTTTTTAATCAGATCGGCGCTGGTCGCTTGAATTAAGGGTAGCTGATCTGGTGTCGCGCCCTGCAGGTGCAACAGTGCCTCGCGCGCAAAGAAATAAAACGTCGCCATCACAGCGACTGGATTACCGGGCAAGCCGAAGAACACCGTATCTTTTCCGTCCACCTTGAGCTGCCCAAAGGCCATCGGCCGCCCGGGCCGCATGGCGATTTTCCAGAACATGACTTCGCCCAGGCGGGCCATTAAAGCGCGGGTGTGGTCAGCGTCACCTGCAGATACACCACCGGTAGTAATCACAGCATCGGCTTGTCTGCATGCATCGTGCAATGTTTTTTCCAGTGCTGACGGATCATCACGTACCACGCCGAGATCAATCGCCTCAAAGCCAGCGCGATCAAGCATCGCTTGCAGCGTATAGCGGTTACTGTCGTAGACACAGCCCTCATCAAGCGGCTGACCAATCGAGCATAGCTCGTCGCCCGTGGAGAAGAACGCGACGCGTAGTTTGCGTGTCACGTCGAGCTCAGCGATGCCAAGCGAGGCAATCACCCCCAGATCTGACGGCGTCAGTGAACGACCGCGATGTAACACGGCGCTACCGACCGACAAGTCTTCACCGGCCAGTCGAACGTTGCCCATCGGCTTGATACGTTCCGATGCAAAGTGGATCGTCTGATCCTCTGTGACCGTTACCAGTTCTTGCGGAATGACTGTATCGCAGCCATGCGGCATCAATGCGCCAGTCATGATGCGCACACATTCACCATTTTTTACTGATGGGTGGTAAGGGTGCCCAGCGAAAGCTTTACCTGCAAGCTTGAGCGTGACAGTGCCTTGAGTCAGATCGGCGCTGTGAAACGCGTAACCGTCCATCGCTGAATTGTCGTACGATGGTACGTTGATCGGCGCAGTGATATCACTCGCCAGTGTGCGGCCGAGCGCCTGCTTGAGTGGTAAGCGCTCGGTTTGGGTGATTGGCTGGATGCATTGTGCAATCGCTTGCTGCGCGATCTCGACGCGCAATGACTCGGCGTCAAATCCGGCGATGGATTCAGTGATTTGACGGAGGGAGTGGGTCACGAGTGAATATAAAAATCTTGACTACCATCGATCATGGACCCCGGCCTTCGCCGGGGTGACGATTTCGTCATTATCCACCGATGTAGGACATCTCTACTTTTCGCACTGGTCGGGCAAGGCCTTCGGTGTTAATGGTACGTAGCTCAGAGTAGCGATCATCACGTTTCGACCAAAGGTGCGCGACTGCGGCAATGATCTCGTCATCGCTGTGACCGGCCCGTAGCAGCGCGCGCAGATCATGACCGCCGGTCGCAAACAGGCAGGTGAATAGCTTGCCTTCAGTCGATAAACGAGCACGGTTGCAGTCGCTACAGAAAGCTTGCGTCACGCTAGAGATCACGCCAATCTCGCCGCTACCATCGACATAGCGCCAGCGTTCGGCAGTTTCACCGGTGTAGTTCGGCCCGACTTCTTCCAGCGGCATCTGCTCACTGATGCGGCACACGACTTCAGCTGAAGGAATTACCTCATCCATTTTCCAGCCATTTGAGGCGCCGACATCCATGTACTCGATGAAACGCAAAATAACCTGGCTGCCTTTAAAGTAGCGCGCCATCGGGATGATCTCTTGATCATTCACGCCGCGCTTGACGACCATATTCACTTTCACCGGGCCCAAGCCGACACGATGAGCGGCTTCAATACCTTGCAGTACATCCGACACCGGAAAATCAACATCATTCATGCGCTTGAATGTTGTGTCATCGAGCGAATCCAGCGATACCGTAACTCGCTGCAAACCAGCATCTTTCAGTGACTGCGCTTTCTTGGTCAGCAGCGAGCCATTGGTGGTCATGGTCAGATCGAGCGGCTTGCCGGCGTGTGTGGTTAGGCCGGCCAGCATCTCGACCAGCTTCTCAATATGCTTGCGCAGTAACGGCTCGCCCCCGGTCAGCCGAATTTTTTCAACACCGTGTGCGACAAATATTTTTGCAACCCGCGTGATTTCTTCAAACGACAGCAGCGAGCTTTGCGGCAGGAACTGGTAGTCCTTGTCGAACACCTCTTTCGGCATGCAGTACACGCAGCGGAAGTTGCAGCGGTCGGTGACAGAAATGCGCAAATCACGCAACGGCCTGCCCAGCTGATCAGACAGCAGGCCCGTGGCCGGGGTCAGCGATGATGGGATATGCGGCACCGATTGCAAGTAGCGTAAATCGGCAACCGGAATGAATCGTTCTGTCATGGCTTACTGAATTGGGGGCCACGCCACCGAGCTGTGTGGCGAATTCAGGCTAAAAAACCGGCCGAATGGGCGCGTAAGATATCACGAGGCCGGTGATCGCACAGGCCAGCAGCACGCGGACAGCACTGATCTTGAAGCGCAGCAGGGCAACGGAAGCGGCGGTGGCGATGAGGACGGCCAGCCAATCCCAGCGCGCCAGCACTTGCTCGAGATGAAACACATGCGCCGCGAAGAGTGCCCCCAGGCTGACAATCACCCCGACCACGGCGGCGCTGATGGCGCTGAGAATCGCGTTGAGTTGCGGATGACCGCGACTCGCCTCCACCAACGGCGCACCCGCCAAAATGAAAACGAAGCTGGGCAGAAAGGTGAAAAAAGTGGCTACGAGAGCGCCAGCGCATCCCGACCAGAACAAGGTGAGAGGGCCCAATACCTCGTGGGTCCAGCCACCCACAAAGCCGACAAATGCCACGATCATGATGAGCGGACCCGGCGTGGTTTCGCCTAGCGCCAGACCATCCATCATCTGGCCAGCGCTCAACCAGGCGAAGTGATCTACCGCACCTTGATACACATAGGGCAGCACCGCGTAGGCACCACCAAAACTCAGCAGCGCCGCCTTGGTGAAAAACCAGCCCATCTGAACTAGCGGGTGATCCCAGCCCAGCATTAAACTCAGAACCAACAGTGCGACAGCGCCGATCACGATGCCGCTCGCTGCAGTTTTGAGCATCGCGCGCCAATTGAAACTGCTGCGTGCAGGTGAGGGCGTGTGGTCATCAATCACCGCGGCTTTTACAGTGGGACTGCCTGCGTGCTGATGTTCAGCTTGCTCGAATGCCGCCGGCCAGAAACGGGTGCCCACAAAACCCAGCAGGGCAGCCATACCGATCACTGCCGGGAAAGGCCAGCGTGCGGCACTGATCAATACGCATGCCAGCAAGGCAATCGCCAGCAGCCAAGGATTGCGAAGGCTACGTAGCCCGATACGCCATGCGGCCGCCAGCACCAGCGCCACCACCGCGGGTTTGATGCCATATAAAACCCCAGCCACCACTGGCACGTCACCGAACGCCAGGTACACCCACGACAGCGTGATCAGAATCAGTAATGAGGGCAGTACGAACAGGCAGCCGGCGAGAAGGCTACCCAGGGTGCGGTGCATCAGCCAACCGATATAGGTCGCGAGTTGCATCACCTCGGGGCCAGGCAGCAGCATGCAGTAGTTGAGTGCATGAAGAAAACGCTGCTCGGAAATCCAGCGTTTTTTTTCTACCAGCTCTTCATGCATTAAAGCGATTTGGCCGCTCGGCCCGCCGAAGCTGATCAAGCCCAGTCGTAGCCAGTAGCGAAATGCTTCCGATAAGCTCACTGACGACGGTGAGGCTGCACCGTCTGCATCGTTCAGCATGTCAAATTACATGTTGGCGTAATTTGGCCCACCACCACCCTCCGGCGTGACCCATACGATATTTTGCGTGGGATCTTTGATGTCGCAAGTTTTGCAGTGAACACAATTCTGCGCGTTGATCTGTAGCCTTGGCTGGACACTCTCCTCAACATACTCATACACACCGGCCGGGCAATAGCGCTGCTCGGGGCCTGCATAAGTGGTCAGGTTGACTGACACGGGCACACTGCTATCCGTCAGCGTCAGATGGGCGGGTTGATGCTCATTGTGGTTGGTATTCGAAATGAACACGGATGACAAGCGATCGAAGGTCAACACATTATCCGGCTTGGGATACGCAATCGGTTCAAACGCCGCCGCCGGACGAAGGCATTCATGGTCCGCATGCTGGTGATGTAGTGTCCAGGGTGCTTTGCCTCGGAAAACCACCTGATCGATGCCGACCAGCAGCGTACCCAAGTAAAGGCCTTTGCCCATCGACGGTTTGAAGTTGCGTGCCACATGCAATTCTTCATGCAGCCAGGATTTTTCAAAAGCAGTTCGGTAAGCAGTCAGCTCATCTTGCGCACGTCCGGCGCCGATTGCATCGAACGCAGCCTCTGCTGCGAGCATGCCCGATTTCATCGCTGCATGGCTGCCCTTGATCCGGCTGGCATTCAAGAAGCCTGCATCACAACCAATCAACGCGCCGCCTGCAAACGTCAGCTTGGGTAGCGATTGCAACCCACCCGCAGTAATTGCGCGTGCACCGTAAGAAAGTCGTTTACCACCCTCAAAAAATCCGCGAATGGCCGGGTGCGTTTTGTAGCGCTGAAATTCTTCAAAGGGTGAAAGGTAAGGGTTCTCGTAACCGAGCCCAACCACATAGCCGACTGCGACCAGATTGTTCTCGAGGTGATAAAGGAAAGACCCGCCATAGGTGTCGGTATTCAGCGGCCAACCTGCCGTGTGGATCACCAGGCCAGGCTGATGCTTGGCCGGGTCAATCTCCCACAATTCCTTCAGCCCGATGCCGTAGGTTTGCGGGTCCTTGCCGGCATCCAGTTGAAACTTGCTGATCAGCTGCTTGCCAAGATGACCGCGCGCGCCTTCAGCAAACAAGGTGTATTTGGCGTGTAGCGCCATACCCAACTGAAATTCATCGGTCGGCGTGCCATCTTTGCCGACGCCCATGTTGCCGGTGGCAACCCCAACCACGGCGCCCTGATCGTCGTACAAAACCTCGGCAGCGGCGAAGCCCGGGAAAATTTCTACACCCATCGCCTCGGCTTGCTGCGCCAGCCAGCGCACGACGTTACCGAGCGAAACGATGTAGTTACCGTGGTTCTTGAAGCAGTCAGGTAACAGCCAGTTGGGCGTCGCCAATGCGCTGCGCTCAGTCAGGAAAAGGAAACGATCTTCCGAGACCGCTGTGTTGAGTGGGGCACCACGCTGCTGCCAGTCGGGGAAAAGCTCCTGCATGGCGATCGGGTCCATCACCGCGCCTGACAGAATATGCGCACCCGGCTCACTGCCTTTTTCAAGCACGCATACGCTGATTTCGCGGCCTTGCTTTTCAGCGAGCTGCTTCAGACGAATTGCCGCCGATAGCCCGGCAGGCCCGGCGCCGACAATGACAACGTCATAGTCCATCGCCTCACGCGGGCCGAATTGATCAATGAAAATCGGGTTTTGGCTGGGACTGTTCATGGTGGGCTTGCGCTGTAACGAGAGTTTCGAGTCGAAGGCTTGGCCGACAGAGTGCCTGGGTGCGTCTTCGATTCACGGAATCATGTAATCATAACGGCTTCATTCGTTTTAACCGTCCAAAAAGGGATTCTGCGTGGGCATTGAAGTCAATTTCAAGGGCAAAGTGGCGCTGGTCACCGGCGCCTCGAGCGGGCTGGGGGAGCGCTTTGCCCAGATTCTTGCCGAGGCCGGTGCAACCGTAGTGCTGGCGGCGCGGCGCACCGAAAAGCTGAAAGAGCTGCGCGCGCAGATCGAGGCCGATGGCGGTGCCGCGCGCATCGTGCGGTTGGATGTAACTGATCTCGCGAGTATCAAGTCGGCGGTGGCACACGCAGAAACCGAAGCTGGCCCAATTGATATTCTGGTGAATAACTCAGGCGTCTCAACCACCCAAAAACTGGTGGATGTTTCACCCGACGACTACGACTTCATCATGGAGACCAACACCAAAGGCGCATTTTTTGTGGCGCAAGAGGTGGCTAAGCGCATGATCTTGCGTTCCAAGGCGGAGCCCAATCGTCACTTCCGCATCATCAACATCGCCTCGGTTGCAGCGCTACGTGTGTTGTCACAAATTGGCGTGTATTGCATGAGCAAAGCCGCCGTGGTGCAGATGACCAAAGCAATGGCGCTTGAGTGGGGCCGCTACGGTATCAATGTCAACGCGATCTGCCCCGGCTATATCGAGACCGAGATCAATCGCGATTACTTTGCCAGCGATAGTGGGCAAAAGTTAGTGAACATCTTGCCGCGCAGGCGTGTCGGTGTGCCATCCGATCTCGACGGTTTGTTACTGCTACTTGCCGCCGATGAATCGCGTTTCATGAACGGTGCGGTGATTACCGCTGATGATGGCATGGTAGTGTCTTGACATTATTTATCAAGGAGCATCATGAACAAGCTTTACCCTGACGCCGCCAGCGCACTGGCGGGTGTTGTGCACGACGGGCAGACCATTGCGGTCGGTGGTTTTGGTCTGTGTGGTATCCCCGAAGCATTGATTGCGGCCTTGCGCGATACCGGCGTCAAGCACCTCACCGCGATTTCGAATAACGCCGGTGTAGATGGTTTTGGCCTTGGGCAGTTACTAGCCACTCGCCAAATCAAAAAAATGATCTCATCCTACGTGGGTGAGAACAAAGAGTTCGAGCGTCAGTATCTGGCGGGCGAGTTAGAGCTGGATTTCACGCCGCAAGGCACGCTCGCCGAGAAGCTGCGCGCGGGTGGTTCGGGCATTCCTGCGTTTTTCACACGCACGGGTGCCGGCACCATTGTCGCCGAGGGCAAAGAGGTGCGCGTATTCGATGGTGAGCAGTATGTGATGGAGCATGCCTTGGTCGCCGATATATCGCTGGTGAAAGCGTGGAAGGCCGACCCGGTGGGCAACCTGGTATATCGCAAGACAGCGCGCAACTTTAACCCGAACGTAGCAATGGCTGGCAAGCTGACCATCGTCGAAGTGGAAGAAATGGTGGGGCTGGGTGATCTGGACCCGGATTCAGTTCATACGCCAGGTATTTTTGTTCATCGTATGGTGGTGAATGCGCACCCTGAGAAACGTATCGAACAACGCACCACGCGTGCATCGTAAGGCGGAGAACAGCATGGCATGGACTCGTGAACAAATGGCAGCGCGCGCCGCGCAAGAGCTGCAAGATGGTTTTTATGTGAACTTGGGTATTGGCTTGCCGACGTTGGTGGCAAACTATGTGCCGCAAGATATTACCGTTTGGCTGCAATCGGAGAATGGTTTGCTGGGTATTGGTCCATTCCCGGCTGAAGATGCTATCGATGCAGATTTGATCAATGCGGGTAAACAAACTGTGACCGCACTGAAGGGCGCTTCATTTTTCAGCTCGGCAGATTCATTCGCCATGATTCGTGGCGGGAAAATCAACATCGCTATTCTCGGTGCAATGCAAGTTTCCGAGCGCGGTGATTTGGCCAACTGGATGATCCCCGGAAAAATGGTCAAGGGCATGGGCGGCGCGATGGACTTGGTCGCGGGTGTCGGCCGCGTGGTGGTGTTGATGGAACATGTCGCTAAAGCCAAAGATGGCTCCACCTCGCACAAGCTACTCGAGCACTGCAACTTGCCACTCACTGGTGTCGGCGTTGTCGACCGTATCATCACTGATCTGTGCGTACTCGATGTAACCGAACATGGTTTGAAACTGGTCGAGATAGCGCCGGGTGTGACGAAAGAAGAACTTGTTTCCAGTACAGGATGCGAAATTAGATTTTGATCTTTATTCAAATGCTTATTGCGCTACCCAACCCCCGTCCATATTCCACGCCACACCACGCACTTGGGATGCTGCATCGCTGCACAAGAAAATCGCGAGTGCACCTAGCTGCTCGGGCGTGACGAATTCGCCGGAAGGTTGTTTCTCCAGCAGTAGTTCGCGCTTGGCCTGGTCAATTGGAATATGGTTAGCGGCAGCACGTGCATCCACCTGCTTCTGTACCAAGGGCGTCAGCACCCAGCCGGGACAGATCGCATTGCAGGTGATGCCGGTATGCGCATTTTCCAGCGCAGTCACCTTGGTCAAGCCGACGATGCCGTGCTTGGAAGCCACATAAGCAGACTTGCCTGCCGACGCGACCAGGCCGTGTGCGGAGGCGATATTGATGATGCGCCCCCAGTTTTTTTTCTTCATGCTCGGCAGGACAAGGCGGGTGGTATGAAACGCTGAAGTCAGGTTGATGGCAATCACTGCATCCCAGCGCTCAACTGGAAAATCTTCGATATTCGCCACGTGCTGAATACCGGCGTTATTCACCAAAATATCGATACCACCAAAGCTGTCGGCTGCTTGTTTTACCATTTGCTCAATCTCGGCTGGTTTAGTCATATCCGCGCCGGAGTAGCTGGTTTTTACGTCAAACTGGGACGCAGTTTGCTGCTGAAGTGCGGCGATCTGTTGCGCGTCACCGAAACCATTGAAAACAATATTTGCGCCTTCTGCGGCGAGTGCTTGCGCAATACCCAGGCCGATGCCTGAAGTCGATCCGGTAATGAGTGCGGTTTTACCGGCGAGCGAGCGGTTTTGCATGGGCATTCCTTTTGCAATAGTTAGATCAAGCCCGCAATTTTAAGGGCTTGCCGCTAAAATCAATAAAAACATCCAAGGAGACCGCCCCGTGGCGATGCAAGCGCAGATCAAAATGGTGCAATGCCTGTCGCCAGCCGGCTTGCACAATATGGCCTACAAGGAGTGGGGCGACCCACTCAACCCGCGTGTGCTGATGTGCGTGCACGGTGTCACCCGTGTCTCGGACGATTTTGATGCGTTGGCGGCTGCTATGGCGGACCAATATCGCGTGATTTGTCCGGATGTGGTGGGGCGGGGTCGATCCGCGTGGTTGAAAGACCCGAAGTATTACTGGGTGCCACAGTATGTGAGCGATATGGTGACGCTGATCGCGCGCCTCAATGTGCCGCACGTGGATTGGTTCGGTACCTCGATGGGTGCGTTGATTGGTATGGGGCTGGCTGCGATTCCCGAATCGCCGATTCGCAAAATGGTGATGAATGATGTTGGCCCGGCGCTGAATTTTCAGGCGCTATCGCGTATCGGCAGCTATATCGGCGAAGACCTCAGATTTGAAAACTTCCAGCAGGCTAGGGACTACATACGCTTGATTTCGGCGCCGTTTGGACCGCACAGCGAGCAGGAGTGGGACAAACTCGCGGCCGATGTCCTGCGACAAACCGACGATGGTCGCTGGCGAAGACACTATGACGTTGGGTTAGCTTTGCCATTCAAGGTCATGACCGAAGAAAGCGCGATGCAAGGTGAGGCAGCACTGTGGGCTGCTTACGATGCGGTGCGCTGCCCGGTACTGCTGGTACGTGGTGCCGACTCTGATCTGCTCACGCGCGAGACTGCACAGCACATGACACAGCGTGGCCCGCGTGCGAAATTGGTTGAATTGCCCGGCGTCGGGCACGCGCCTACTTTCATGCATGACGATCAGATCGCACTGGCGAGCGAATTTTTTCTGGAATAAAGATGGTATTTGTTGCAACCCGCGCGGGGGATGACGAGCTGTGTGTCGGGCTGCGAGAAGAAGACGCGGCGCGGCTGCGAGCTGCGATCGAGTTTGTTCGCGCGCCGTATGCTGACAAGCAGGTACCCACCGGGCAGGATGCGCTGGCGTTTTCGCGAGGTGTAGTCGCCGCACTGGCATCACTCAAAGCCGATGCAGATGCGCGCATCGCAGGCATGTTGTTTGAATTAGTCGCGCTTGCGCCGCAGCAGGTAGTTGAGATCGAGCCACGTTTCGGTAAGGAAGTCGCTGACATGGTGACCGGCATTCGGCAATTGATGCGCTTGCATGAGGGTATGTTCGCTCGCAAAGAGTCTGACCGCGCCAAGAGCAGTGCAGCTAGTCAGCTTGAGTCACTGCGCAAAATGACGCTGGCGATGGCTACCGATATGCGGGTGGTGCTGGTGCGTCTGTGCTCGCGCTTGGCTACATTGCGTTATTTCGCCGAAATCAAAAGTGAAACCGAATTCGCCTTGCGTTATGCGCGCGAGACTTTTGATTTATACGCGCCACTCGCCAACCGCTTGGGTATCTGGCAGCTGAAATGGGAGCTGGAAGATTTATCGTTTCGATTTTCCGAGCCAGACAACTACAAGCGCATCGCCAAAATGCTCGAAGAAAAACGCGTCGAGCGCGAGCAGTTTGTCGAGGACGCGATTCAACATTTACGTTCCGAGCTGAAAGCAGCAGGCATTGCTACCGAAGTCTATGGTCGGCCGAAACATATCTACAGTATTTGGAACAAGATGCAAGGCAAGGCGATCGATTTCTCTCGTTTGCATGATGTGCGCGCGTTTCGGGTAATCGTGGATGATGTCAAGACATGTTACGCCGTGCTATCCATCGTGCATGACATCTGGACACCGATTGCCGAAGAGTTTGACGACTATATCGCGCGCCCTAAGGCCAATGGCTATCAGTCCCTTCATACCGTCGTAGAAGCTGATGATGGCCGTACGCTGGAGGTGCAAATTCGTACGCAGCAAATGCATCGCTTCGCCGAGTTCGGTGTGGCAGCACACTGGCGCTATAAAGAAGGCAGCGGTAACGCCCAGGACGATAGCTACGATCAAAAAATTGCCTGGCTACGACAACTGCTCAGTTGGAAAAGCGAGATCACCGATACCGTGGTCGGGCAGGAAGATACCGAGCGGCAGTGGGCCGAGCAGCTGAAAGCGGCTGCGATTAACGACCGCATCTATGTGCTGACACCGCAAGGGCGCTTGGTCGAGTTACCGATGGGCGCAACACCAATTGATTTCGCATACCAGTTACATAGCGATGTGGGTCATCGCTGCCGCGGCGCACGCGTCAACGGTGCGATGGTGCCGCTGAATACTGTGCTGAAGAACGGGCAAACGGTTGAGATCATCACTGCCAAGGGTGAGGCAGTGGCCATGGGTACTGCAGGGCCTTCGCGCGATTGGCTATCGGACGGCTATACCGCCAGCCCGCGTACGCGTTCAAAAATTCGCGCCTGGTTCAACGCGATTGAGCAAGCGCAGACTTTGGGGCAGGGCCGCGCGCTACTCGAAAAAACTTTGCAGCGTGAGGGTAAAACTGCGGTCAATCTCGACGACTTGGCGCATCGATTAGGTTTTTCCAAACTTGATGACCTACTGCTTGCCGTTGGCAATGAGCGCCTCAGTCTGAGACTGGTTGAGCAGGCGCTGCATGGTGACGCGCAAGAAAGGGTCGTGCCGAATAACGAAGCCCAACTCACTAGAAAGAGTCGTGCATCAAGCGTGACGCAAGGTGGTAAAGCAGGCGTGCTAATACTCGGTACGGAGGGCTTGTTGACGCAGATGGCGAGCTGTTGCAAACCGGCGCCGCCTGATCCGATTGTCGGCTTTATCACGCGCGGTAAAGGTATTTCGATTCATCGCGCCAGTTGCAAGAACCTGTCGCAGATGGTGCTAAGCGCGCCCGAGCGTATGGTGCAGAGTAGTTGGGGCGAGTTGGGTGGCGATACTGTTTACCCGGTCGATGTGTTCGTACTGGCACAAGATCGGCAGGGTTTGCTGCGAGATATTTCCGATATTTTTCTGCGCGAAAAAATCAATGTGGTTGGCGTATCGACTCGCAGTAGCAAAGGGCAAGCCTACATGTCGTTCACCGGCGAGATCTCGTCAACCGAGCAGTTACAGCGAGCGATGAAAGTGATTGCTGAGGTCAGGGGCGTTGCCGAGGTCAAGCGGGTTTAAGGCAGCCGCAGTTCGCTGCATATCAAAACACTAACCGCCCGTGAATTTCCCCTTGCGTGGGCTTTGGTGGCTCAGCGACCGCAGCGAAATCTAGGAGTTCTTGGCGTGAGGATGCAAAGCTGGCTATAATCTTGCCTCTTTAGGCGCGTAGCTCAGCTGGTTAGAGCACTACCTTGACATGGTAGGGGTCGTTGGTTCGAGTCCAATCGTGCCTACCAAAAGCTCCAGAAAAATTAAGCACTTACTGCGATGTGCAGATTCTCTGGGACGCTGGTGGGATAAAAAGCAACCTGCATATCAACACATAGCTTCAATTTTTGTAAGAGCGAGAAAGGCACACCGGTTATGACACCGCGAACTAGCAGCGCAGCAAACTTTACTCCCTGCTAGTCCGTCTTTGTGCTCAGAAAAACGCGGCTAGTCCGCGTTTTTTTTCGTCTGCGGCAGCTGCCGCGACCCTTTCCGAAGGAGCATCCATGGTTTCAGTTCGACTTCCCGATGGCTCACAGCGCCAGTTTGAATCTGCCGTTACCGTGGCAGAGGTTGCATCATCGATCGGTGCTGGGCTGGCGAAGGCCGCATTAGCCGGCAAGGTGGACGGCAAGCTGGTCGATACCACCTACCTGATCGAGCGAGATGCCGATCTGGCTATCGTCACAGACAAAGACGCAGACGGGTTGGAGGTGATTCGTCACTCAACCGCGCATTTGCTGGCGTATGCAGTCAAATCGCTGTTCCCCGATGCACAGGTAACGATTGGGCCGGTGATTGATAACGGCTTCTACTATGATTTTTCGTACAAGCGCCCGTTCACGCCGGAAGATCTTGAGGCGATCGAGAAGAAGATGGCCGAGCTGGCGAAAAAAGACGAGCCAGTAGAGCGCAAGGTGATTGTGCGCGATGAGGCGGTGGCTTACTTTAAGTCTATCGGCGAGCATTACAAGGCCGAGATCATTGCCTCGATTCCCGCCAATGAAGATGTCTCGCTGTATAGCGAGGGTGAGTTCACTGATTTATGTCGCGGCCCGCACGTACCGTCCACCGGCAAGCTGAAAGTATTCAAGCTGATGAAGCTGGCCGGCGCGTATTGGCGTGGCGATTCAAAGAACGAAATGCTGCAGCGGATTTACGGCACGGCCTGGACGAAAAAAGAAGACCAGGAAGCCTACCTGCACATGCTGGAGGAAGCTGAGAAGCGCGACCACCGCAAGCTCGGCCGACAGCTTGATTTATTTCATTTCCAAGACGAAGCGCCTGGGCTGATTTTTTGGCATCCCAAGGGCTGGACCATCTGGCAGCAAGTCGAGCAATACATGCGTCATGTGTACCAGGACAATGGCTATCAAGAAGTGAAAGCACCGCAGATTCTTGATCGTTCGTTGTGGGAGAAGTCCGGCCACTGGGACAACTACAAAGACAACATGTTCACGACCGATTCCGAGAATCGGGCGTATGCATTAAAGCCGATGAACTGCCCCGGTCATGTACAAATCTTCAGATCGAACATGCACTCGTACCGCGAGCTGCCGCTGCGTTACGGCGAGTTTGGTCAGTGCCATCGCAATGAGCCCTCGGGCTCGCTGCACGGCATGATGCGAGTGCGCGGCTTTACCCAAGACGATGGCCATATTTTCTGCACCGAAGATCAGATTCTGGACGAGTGTGTGGCCTTCACTGCGCTCCTGCAAAAGGTGTACCGAGATTTTGGCTTTACCGAGGTGCTCTACAAGGTCGCCACCCGCCCAGAGAAGCGCGTGGGTTCGGATGAACTTTGGGACAAGGCCGAGCAGGCGCTGATTGAATCGCTCAAGCGCTCGGGTTGCGAGTACGAGATTACGCCGGGCGAGGGCGCGTTTTATGGCCCGAAGATCGAGTACACCCTGAAGGATGCGATTGGCCGGCCCTGGCAGTGCGGCACGATTCAAGTGGATTTCTCCATGCCAGTGAGATTGGAGGCCGAGTACGTGGCCGAGGACAACACCCGCAAAGTGCCGGTGATGCTGCACCGGGCGATCTTGGGCTCGCTCGAGCGCTTTATTGGCATGTTGATCGAGAACCATGCAGGCGCCTTGCCGCTATGGTTGGCACCGGTTCAGGTATCCATCCTGAACATCTCGGAAGGGCAGTCGGATTACGCCAAAGAAATCGAGCAATCCCTGAAAAAACAAGGGTTTAGAGTGCAGGCCGATTTGCGGAACGAGAAAATAACCTATAAAATACGAGACCACTCGGTCCAGAAGCTGCCCTACATCGTGGTGGTGGGCGACAAGGAGCGAGACGCAAAAACCGTGGCCGTGCGTGCGCGGGGCAATGTCGATTTGGGCGTCATGTCCCTCGACGATTTGGTGGGTCGACTCAACCATGAGGTCGCTACCAAAGCCTGACGGAGATCCTGTCAGGCATGCCCGCATCAGACGCACGGCGTATTTTTTGGACCTTTAGAAGGAAACTGCAATAGCTACTGATAAATCGCACCGTATCAACGGTGAAATCACTGCACCCGAGGTTCGCCTGTCTGGCGTAGAGAATGAAGCGATCGGCATCGTTAGTCTGGCCGACGCGTTCCGAATGGCTGAAGAAGCAGATGTCGATCTCGTCGAGATCGCGCCCACTGCGCAGCCGCCTGTCTGTCGACTGATGGACTACGGCAAATTCAAATACCAAGAGCAGAAACGCGCGCACGAAGCCAAGCTCAAGCAAAAAGTCATCTCGGTCAAAGAAGTCAAATTTCGCCCCGGTACCGACGACGGCGACTACAACATCAAGCTGCGCAACTTGGTGAAATTTCTGGAAGAAGGCGACAAGACTAAGATCACACTGCGCTTCCGCGGGCGCGAAATGGCGCACCAGGAAATTGGCGTGCGCATGCTGGAGCGCCTCAAGCTCGATCTCGAGCCCTTCGGTCAGGTTGAGCAATTTCCCAAGATGGAAGGCCGGCAGATGGTGATGGTGCTGGCCCCCAAAAGGAAAAAGTGATCGGCAGCATTTGCCCACACTTGCTAAGGCGCTGATTTTCTTGATATAATTTAAAGATTCGCTGTTTTTTGGCGGGGCGTCTGTGATGGCGCGCGGTATCTGCCATCAACAATAAGCGAGCTCAGGCATCCAAGCGCAGTGAAATTGCTGCCACCTGTCATCGTCCAATAATGGAGCCGTCCCAAGAGGGCGGAGTTGTCATGCCAAAAATGAAAACCAAGAGCAGCGCGAAGAAGCGTTTTCGCGTGCGCCCGGGCGGTACCGTCAAACGTGGCCAAGCATTCAAGCGCCATATCCTGACCAAGAAAACCACCAAGAACAAGCGCCAGTTGCGTGGAGCAGTTGATGTTCATGACACGAACGTCGATGCAGTCCGCGCGATGATGCCGTTTGCCTGAGCTAGCGACCACCACAGGAGCAGACTATGCCAAGAGTAAAACGTGGGGTCACGGCACGGGCCCGTCACAAAAAAGTTTTAGACGCCGCCAAGGGTTACCGCGGGCGTCGCAGCCGTGTTTATCGCGTCGCCAAGCAAGCGGTGATGCGCGCAGGGCAGTATGCCTATCGCGATCGCCGCAATAAAAAGCGGGTATTTCGCGCGCTCTGGATCACCCGTATCAATGCGGCGACCCGTGAGCATGGCCTGACCTACAGCAAGTTCATCAATGGTCTGAAAAAAGCCGAGATCGCGCTCGACCGTAAAGTGCTGGCAGATATGGCAGTCACCGACAAGCCTGCGTTCGCCGCGATCGTGAACCAGGTCAAGGCCACCATCGCAGCCTGACCGGCCACTGGCGTTGGCGTCGCCTAAAAAGCGGCGCCTATGCGGGGCATGAGGTGCAAGCCCGTGCCCCGTTGCCATTTTCAAGCCCACGCATGAGCTCTCTGGACCAACTCGTTGTTGCCGCTGGCGCAGACTTCGCTGCAGCGCTGGATACGGCCGCGCTCGAAAACGCGAAAGCAAAATACTTCGGCAAGAGTGGCTTGATCACCGAGCAAATGAAAGGCTTGGGCAAGCTCGACCCCGAGTCGCGCCGCGCGCAGGGTGCGCTGATCAATGCCGCGAAAGACCAGATCGAAGCCCTACTCAATGCGCGGCGCAGTGCGCTGTCTGATGCGCAGTTGCAAGCGCGTCTGAATGCCGAATCCATTGATGTCACCTTGCCTGGGCGCGGCCGTAGCGTAGGGGGCATACATCCGGTGATGCGCTCATGGGAACGCATCGAGCAAATATTTGCATCGATTGGTTTTGATGTGGCAGATGGCCCCGAGATTGAAACTGACTGGACCAACTTCTCTGCACTCAACAGCCCGGAGAACCACCCTGCGCGCTCGATGCAAGATACGTTTTATATTGACCATAACGACAGCAGCGGCAAACCACTGCTGTTGCGTACGCACACCAGCCCGATGCAAGTACGCTATGCCAAGATGCATCAGCCACCGATCAAGGTGATCGCACCGGGCCGCACGTATCGTGTTGATAGTGATGCCACTCACTCGCCGATGTTTCATCAGGTTGAGGGATTATGGATCGACACTGATATCAGCTTCGCTGATCTCAAAGGCGTGTATCTCGGGTTCGTCAAAGCGTTTTTTGAAACTGATGATTTACAGGTTCGGTTTCGTCCGTCATATTTTCCGTTCACCGAGCCGTCGGCCGAGATCGACATTGCGTTTGGCTCCGGCCCCTTGAAAGGCCGATGGCTGGAAGTATCAGGTGCCGGGCAGGTTCACCCAACCGTCTTACGCAACATGGGCCTTGATCCGGTGCGCTTCATTGGCTTTGCATTCGGCTCGGGTCTTGAGCGACTGACGATGCTGCGTTATGGCATCAACGACCTTCGTTTGTTTTACGAAGGTGATCTTCGATTCCTCAAGCAATTCAACTGACGCCCGAGCAAGCACGCCATGCAATTTTCTGAACACTGGTTGCGCACGCTGGTTGATCCGACACTGAATTCGGATGAATTAGCGCATCTGCTCACCATGGCCGGCCTCGAAGTTGAAGAAGTCGAGCCGGTAGTGCCGCCGTTTACCCATGTGGTGGTGGCGAAGGTGATGCAGGTTGAGCCACATCCCAACGCAGATCGGCTACGCGTGTGTCAGGTGGATGCAGGCACCGGTACCCTGCTGAATATTGTGTGCGGTGCGCCGAATGTGCGTGCTGGGTTGAAAGTGCCTTGCGCGATGATCGGTGCGAAATTGCCCCCGATAGAGGACGATAAACCACTCGAGATCAAACTCGGCAAGCTGCGTGGTGTTGAGTCGCAGGGCATGCTGTGCTCGGCACGTGAACTCAAGCTATCAGAAGACCATGGCGGCTTACTCGAGCTGCCAGACGATGCGCCGGTAGGGCGAAATTTTCGTGATTACTACCAGCTGAATGATCTGAAATTCACGATCAAGTTAACGCCGAATCGTGCAGATTGTTTGTCGGTGCTTGGTGTGGCGCGTGAAGTGGCGGCGTTGACGGGTACGCCGTTGTTGCTGCCATCGTTCAAGCAGGTTGCAGTCAATCATGATGAGATATTGCCAGTCAAAATTACCGCGCCTGATTTATGCGGGCGTTTTTCCGGGCGCGTGATTCGCGGGCTGAACGCCAAAGCAGAGACACCGCATTGGATGCGGCAGCGCTTGGAGCGCAGTGGTCAACGCTCCATATCTGCTTTGGTCGATATCTCCAACTATGTGATGCTTGAGCTGGGACGACCGACCCATGTATTTGATCTCGACAAAATTCATGGCAGTCTCGATGTGCGTTGGGCTCGCCCAGGTGAGCAGCTGAAGCTTTTAAATGGCAACACCGTCACGCTCGATGATTGGGTGGGCGTGATCGCCGACGACACCGGGGCGGAGGCAATGGCCGGCATCATGGGTGGTGACGCCACGGCAGTCACACTCGATACCACCAACATTTATCTTGAAGCAGCATTTTGGTGGCCAAGTGCGGTCCAGGGCCGGGCGCGTCGCTTTAATTTTTCTACCGATGCGGCTCACCGTTTCGAGCGCGGCGTTGACTTCGCGACGACGGTCGAACACATCGAGCGCATCACCGCGCTCATCGTTGAAATCTGTGGTGTGCCGGGGCAAACCAAAGTTGGGCGGGTAGATGATCAGATCACTGCATTGCCAAAACGCGAGCCGGTGACACTGCGTGTCGCACGTGCCGCAAAAATTATTGGCATCCCGCTATCGGCACAACAGGTGGCTGATATTTTTTCGCGCTTGGGTTTGCCGTTTACTCAAGAAGGTGAGCTGTTCTCAGTCACTGCACCCAGCTATCGCTTTGATATCGAGATTGAAGAAGACTTGATCGAAGAGATTGCAAGAGTTCACGGCTTCGATAACATCCCAGCGCTACCCCCGGTAGCTGCCAATCAAATTCGCCTTGCACCCGAGCATGTGCGCTCGCTGTTTACCGTACGCCGGCAGCTGGCCGATCTGGATTTTCAAGAGGTAGTGAATTACAGCTTTATCGATGAGACCGCTGAGCATAGTTTCGGCGTGGCGGATCCGATCAAACTGCTCAACCCGATCGCCAGTCAAATGAGCGTGATGCGCTCGCAATTGCTCAGTGCTTTGGTGGCGAACGTGCGTTATAACCTGAACCGTAAGGCAAGCCGCGTTCGTGTGTTCGAGATTGGTGCGGTGTTTACTCAAGACACTGGCGTGGCAGATGGCCCGTTGTCGGTGGCAGGTATTGCGCAGCCCAAGCGGCTAGCCGCATTGGCCTACGGCCCGGTCGCAGACGAGCAGTGGGGGCAAGCCGCGCGCGCAGTCGATTTTTTTGATCTGAAAGCCGATCTTGAGACGCTGTTTGCACCGCAGACCTTGCGCTTTGAGGCAAGCCCACACCGTGCATTGCACCCGGGCCGCTCGGCCGCCGTGCTGCTGAATGGTCGACACATAGGTGTGATTGGTGAATTGCATCCCGCACTAGTGCAGTCGCTCGAGTTGCCGCAGGCACCCGTGCTGTTTGAGGTGGATGCCGCTGCGCTGCAGCAGCGACCGTTGCCGGTGTATCAAGCCTTGTCCAAATTTCCGCCGGTAATGCGCGATCTCGCGCTGCTGGTTGAGCAAACAGTTTTGGTGCAGTCACTACTAGACACCATGCGCCAGACTGTAGCGTCGAATAGCGTGTGTCGAATCATGCAACATATTGTTTTATTTGATGAATATCGCGGTAAAGGGCTGCCTGAAGGGCAAAAAAGTCTTGCCTTCCGGGTGACCATGCAAGATACTCAAAGCACCCTGCAGGACGAA
>Ga0194133_10003356_pt1 | contig 22907 bp, 21 predicted proteins | sample TA2KigOf40mmetaG_FD_155448 | JGI IMG/M metagenome (GOLD analysis project Ga0194133, IMG submission 155448) | Freshwater microbial communities from Lake Tanganyika, Tanzania - TA2015055 Kigoma Offshore 40m | ecosystem: Environmental > Aquatic > Freshwater > Lake | place: Tanzania: Lake...
TTAAAAAGTATTATAAAGAAATTTCTGAGTTACCTAGGTTTGAATCAAGGTTCACTTTATAAGCCAGATTCAAAAGAGCTAGAAAAACTTATATCCCTTGTGGATTTAGAAAAATATGAAAGTAGGAATGGTAAATGTATTTCTTCCAGACATTTTGATGCAATCGCTGCAGGCACCTGGCAAATTCTAAAGCCCGGTCGTTACAATGGAATTTTGGAATCTACCCATCACTACACAGAGCATTCTGACAAGAATCTAGATTACCTAATTGAACTGATGGAAAATCCGACAATTTTGCCTCAAATATCAAATAAGGCATATGAAGATCTATCAGGTCTTCATAATTACCAAGTGAGAGTAAGACAATGTATCGATATTATGGGTAAAGACTAATGATAATTCTAAGGAGGATTTCGCCTCGTGATTTTTTTCTTCTTTTCAGGTGGGTTAACAATAAAGAATCCGCGCGGCTCACGAGAAAATTCACTAAAACTAGTCTTAGATCTCATACATTTTGGTTTCTTAAAAATTACAAATCAAAACATAACTTAATATTTAAGATACATGTTTCTGACTATCGTACCGATATCGGGCTCATCCAAATTCTAATTGTTGATTCATCCGCAGAACTGAGAGTCAAGATAATCCGGTCGGATTTTCGAAGCAAGGGATTTGGATCTCAAGCTTTACACGCTTTAATTAAAGAAATAAACTCTAAAAAGCTATCTTCTGTCTATCTTTATGTAAGGCAAGATAATCAAGGTGCAATTAATCTCTACAAAAAGCTTGGATTTGAATTTGTTCCTAATATGGATTTTATGGGCGAATATTCAGATGGATTTTTTATTACTTCAAAAATGGTTTTGAATTTCGAATAATACAATCATGTTCTAGTTGATTGTGCTACATTTATGCGATGTGCGGAATCGCCGGAGTTATCAGTGCTCAAATTACTCCCAAGGTGCGTGAGTCTTTTCACGTAGCTTTTGATTGCCTCAGTCACAGAGGGCCCCATGGTCACCAGTCAGTTGAGCTCTCCTTTCCTGGTAGCTCATCGAAAAACTTTATTTTTGGCCATCATCGTCTTGCGATAGTTGACTTAAATGAGCGAGCCAATCAGCCGCTTTATTCAAAAGCAGGGTCAGCTCTTATCATCAATGGTGAAATCTACAACTCTGCGAAGCTCAGAGAGCAATTGAAAGATAGATACGAATTCACAACCACGTCAGATTCTGAAGTTGCCCTAGCCGTTCTTGAGATTTTCGGTCTCTCAGGAGTTGCAAAGCTAGATGGAATGTTTGCATTTGCTTTTTACCCTGCTGGAGATTCAAGCATCTGGCTTGGACGAGATCGGCTGGGAATTAAACCGCTTTATTTTGCAAAAGCAAATGAAGATATCTGGTTTTCTTCAGAAGCTAAGCCCCTCGCAAAAGCCCTAGGAAGGGCTCTTGATGAGATTGGCCTAACTGAATGGGTTCAGTATCAATTTCAAGTTTCCGATCGAACATTCTTCAACGGGATAAGTTTAGTTCCACCCGGACATGTATTGACTATTAAAGAAGGTAGAATTAAATTCAGAGAGTACTGGAATATCGAAAACCATCTCGCAGGGAATAACTTAAGTAAATTAGCACTTGAAGATGCGACTAAAAAGTTACGTGACTTGCTTGAAAAATCCGTAAATCATCATTTAATGGCTGATGTAGAAATTGCGACGATAACTTCTGGAGGAATGGATAGCTCATCGGTTTCAGCATTGGCAGTAAGCGGCGTAAAGGCTGCATTTATGGGTCGCTACCTTGAAGAAGGTTATGATGAATCTGAATACGCCCGTGCGGTTACAGAAAAAGCAAATCTGGATCTTCAAATCATTGATATTTCATCAGAAGATTTCTTTGGTGCACTTCCTTCGGTCGCATCATTGCTGGACTATCCGGTGGCAGGTCCTGGTGCCGTTGGTCAGTTTCTTGTTTCAAAAGAAATAGCAAAAAGTTACCGCGTCGTTCTTGCTGGAACGGGAGGAGATGAACTTTTCCTTGGTTATATGCGAGATCGTTTCCCGTTATGGGCCAGCCAAAAACTGGCTAAAAAAGAAGTAATTGATGCAAATCAGATACTGGAAAATACCAATGGTTATGAGGAGTTATTTACTAATTTTATAAATGGTGGTGGAGCCACTGCACCAATTTCCGGTTTTCTTGCGACCATATCTAGAATCTCTGGTAGCGACTCTTTGTTTTCAATCCCAAAACATCGAAGTAAAGCTGTCGAAGCAGAGCTACGAGCATTTATTTCACCATCAGGAGGAGAGTCAACTATTGAAGTACATGATTCTCTTTTACGTTATGAAATTGCACGATTCTTGCCAAGTTTGTTACATGTAGAGGATCGTATGTCTATGGCCCATGGACTAGAAACAAGGGTTCCACTACTAGATTTGGCGCTAGTTGAGTTTGTACTTTCCTTACCAATGCATGTGCGAATGTCAGGGGTAAATCCAAAAGATATCCTTAGAAGGGCCATGGTTGATCTTCTCCCTAATAAAGTTATTGAGCGAAAAGACAAAATGGGGTTTCCAGTACCAATCTTGTCTTGGCTAAAAAAGGATAAATCTTGTCAAGTAGAAAATCTCTTAAATTCATTGGCAAGCCGTGAGTTACCAGGAGTAAGCATAAACATGAAAAATTACTCAAGTTTTCAGACTCAAATAGGTGCTCGCGAACTCTGGGGTGGCTTACTTCTTGAATCCTGGCTACGTTCGTTAGAGTAACCTTAACTGTGAGGAAATTACTGTGAGAGTACTTATAACTGGTGGTGCTGGGATGGTTGGCTCCCATGTCGCCGAGCTTCTAGAGGCTCGCGGAGATGAAGTCATAGTTGTTGACAACTTTGCTACTGGTCGCCCGGAACACTTACTTAGCCTTAAAACTCAATACAAATTTAAAGATTCAATAGCAAATGAATCTTTGTATGACCAATTGTCAACTCAATTTTCAAATATCGATGTAATAGTTCACACCGCGGCATCTTTTGCTAACGGCAATTATTGGACAGATCATATTAATACCAACGTTCTAGGCACGGCATTAATGACTCGCCTAGCGCAGAAATTTAACTGCAGGTTAATCTATTTTCAAACTGCCCTTTGTTATGGTGATAGCCCAACCATTCAACCAGTTCCATTGGAATATCCCCGTCAGCCAATGGCTTCAAGTTATGCAATATCAAAAACAGCTGGGGAGTTTTATATAGAGCAAAGCGGCGTTGACTTTGTCACCTTTAGGCTAGCAAACATAGTAGGCCCTCGTAATCTTTCCGGGCCACTACCAATTTTCTATAAGAGAATTAGCGCAGGTGAAAAGTGTGTGATTGCAAATGCCAAACGTGATTTTATTGATGTACGAAATCTTGCAACAGTTGTCCTTCAATCCATAGATGGACGCGGGAATGGTGCCTATCACTTTTCTTCCGGAAAAGATGTTCAAATAATTGATTTATACAAAAAAGTGGTATCTGCTCTGAGATTAGATTTTGAGCCAGAATATGATTTTCAAGAAAATGCTCTGGGAGGCCCTCCAAGTATTCTGCTAGATCCAACTAGAACTTACTCAGATTTTAATATGCCAGCTCTATATTCAATTGAAGAGACTGTTGCAGGGGCAATTTCTTATTACGAGAAATTTGGAGTAACACGCGAAGTAACACATTTAAAGAAAAATTAATGTGAATAATTACCGAGTTCTCCTTATTGGAGGGGCTGGAACCCTCGGTTCAGATATTCTAGCTTCTAATTTGCCTGATTTTAAATTTTTCGTGGTCGATGATTTTAAGGAAGCATCGCTTACTGAAATCGAAGTTGCAAAATATTGTGATTACAAAAATGCTAATGTGGCAAATTATGCAGCAGTGCGAGATGTGTTCTTAGAGTTTAAACCTAATATAGTTGTCTATCTAGCTACAACAGTCTCTAATGATCAAATCCGTGCCCTAGAATCTAATGTTTTGGGTCTAAAAAATGTAATTACTGAAGCAACTGCTACCGATTTTCCTCACGTCATTTATATTCAATCTTTTTTAACAAGAGAAACAAACCAACCGATAACTGAAAAAACCCCTAAAACTGCACATGACTCATATTCAACTTGGAAGTTAGCTGGTGAGCTCCTACTGACTTCTTACCAAGGAAAGAGAACTACAATTATACTTTCTAGTGTCATCAGTCCACTTATTTCCGTTGGTGCGATTCCAGCTTTTGCTAAAAAAATTTTAGTTAATGACTCAATCACCATCACTAGAACCTCTAGAGACTATCTTGATCCTCAATCTTTTATTGATGCTCTTGAAATTATTATGATGGACGGACTTGATATTTCAGAAATAGTTATTGGGAGTGGTATTGAGATAACCACAGAAGAAATACTTTCTCGGGTGTCATTAGGATTGGGTGTCAGCTTAGATAAACTCAAATTTGCCCTAATCGATCCAAGACCAAGTGATCCAAAAAGAGTTACTTTGGATTCCTCTTTGTTTCAAGAATTAACCGATTGGAAGCCAGGTTTAGATTTAGAGAAACAAATTAATAAAATCATTGATAATCTTAAGTTAAAAAAAGAATTTCCAGTTCGATTGCACCATTAGGAGAGGTATGAAGCATTCCGTTGTGATTGGGGGGGCTGGATTTGTAGGCTCATGGGTGGTTGATGAAATTCTTAAAGACCCGAGCACTCGAGTCACAATTTTAGATAATCTCATTTCGAGCGAGAAATGGAATATTTCAACTGATCCGAGAGTAAATTTTATTGAGGGTTCGGCCGCGGATATTAATATGCTTAAATCAATCAAAGATAAGGTGGATTATGTTTATCAACTTGCATGTTTCCATGGAAACCAAAGTTCAATTGCGCGACCACTAGATGACTTTGAAAATGGTCTAAAAACAACTCTCGTAACACTCGAATGGGTTAAAGCTTTTAATCCACAAGCTCGAATGATTTATTCTGGCGCAGGATGTGCAGTCGCTGAAAAAACTTGGAACGAACCAATCGCGGTTGAAGAACTTGAATCTACATCCTTATTGCACGATAGTCCTTATTCAATATCGAAAATAACTGGTGAAATGTATTGCAAGTACTATTCAAATCAATTTGGGCTTAACATAGTTAGGGTTAGATTTCAAAACATATATGGGCCCAGAGAAATATTGGGAGCTGGGATTTGGAGGGGAACTGAAAACACAATATGGAGAAATGTCATCCCAACATTTATCTACAAAGCTTTGAATAATTATGAAATAGATATTTTTGCGGCTGAAAATGCATCGCGCGACTTCATATATGTAGAAGATGTAGCAAAAGCTGTTGTGATAGCAGCCTTAGATGGGGAAAACGGTTCAGTTTATAACATAGCGTCTGGAGAAGAAATGATAATTGGTGATCTTTTAAAATTAATAATGAATAAAACTGAATCTAAGTCTATAGTTAATTATCAGAGTAAAAGATCTTGGGATAATAGCGGGCGAAGATTAGGCGATGCAAGTAAAATATTTAATGATCTAGGATTTAAGCCGGAAATTCCACTTTCCTTAGGATTAGACCTTACAATAAATTGGACTTTAAATAATCTCGATAGCATAATTAAATCCATAACCAAACATGGAAAAGGTCAAGATTGAATATCGGTGTAATTGCGGCTCTGAAAACCGAGACAGCTGCTACCGTAAATGATTCTATTGAATGTTTTTCAAAGTATGGGAATCACAATTATTTTTTAGTTACACTTAGTGCGGGTGAAATTTATCAAGATATCAAAAATTTTGATGCTCTAATAATTCATTATTCATGCATTGCGTATCCCTATCGCTACCATCTGCCAATTTCAGCAGTTTCTAGTTTGAAAATTAAGGATTTCAAAGGAGTAAAAATAGCTATGGTGCAAGATGAACAACGGTCTGTGCATGAAAGGTTGAGATTTCTTAACGAAATTGAGATAACGCATTTATTTTCTGCGGCTAATGAAGATTTACATGAAGCATTTTATCCTTCTAAAATCAGAAATTTTACAGTAAGTACTGTATTAACCGGTTATGTTTCAGAAAAGCATATTGAATTATCTAAGAGGAATATTCTCTTGGTTGACAGAGAGCTGGATTTAGTTTATCGAGGCCGAATTTTACCTATGTGGATGGGAGAAGGCCCAGAATTAAAAGGGCGAATTCAAGAAGTTGTTACCGCAAACCCGAAGATGCATAAATATAATATATCTGTAAGTAGTTTGGAAAAGTCTCGGGTATACGGAAATGATTGGTTTAAACTTTTACTTCAGGCCAAAGTCTCGATAATCACCCCCTCAGGGTCAGACTATATTGATTTTGATGGAAAGTTCGTTGAAAGTTGGGTTGAAACAAAATTTGTAGATTTAGATCTTTGTAGGGAACCCGTTAAACTTAAATATCAAGTTATTTCACCAAGGTACTTTGATAATGTCGCTGCCGGTAATTATCTAGCCATAACACCAGGTGAGCACTCACAAATTCCAATAGATGGAACTTACAGTCAGGTAGGGAATGATCTTGAAGAGTTACCTGACATTATTGAATTTTCTAAAACAAGAGAAGGTCAAAAACGAGTAGATCTTTCTAAGGCAAAAATTTTAGGAAATGATCAATATCATTATAGATCCTTCGTTGCGCTGGTTGAAGAAAAAATCTCATATTTACTGGGTGATAACAGTACAGAGTTTATTTCGCAAGAGAAAAAATCTATGCAATTTTTAAGTGGGTCTAGATTGAATAAAAAATTTATCCAATTTGTAAAAAGTTGGTTACCAAAAAAAATTCAGTTAAACATTAAGAATAGAATTGCTAAGATGAGGTTTTATTTCATTTTAATGAAGAAAATAAAAATTAAAAAAGAATTTAAAAGTTTGTTAAGAACTGACAAATTCAGATGGTACATGCTGATAAATATAAGATTAATTAAGGAGTACTTACATGTTAAACATATGTTTGGTGATTTGAATAATAGTCGAGATTTTGCTGAGCATTTGATTAAGCGCAAAGGAAAAAATCTCACACCAAGGCTGACTCAGGCGAAAAGATACGCACCAGAGGTTCAAAATGATGAATTCTATTTTGATTTTAGCTCAATTGGAAAAATTAACTTAGATACTACTCTCCCAGAATTATCAATATTAGCCAATAACGATGAAAAGTCACTTCTTAAAATTATAAATGATATAGTTGAAAACAAATAAGGAGCTAATATGAGTGACTACGTTGTCGATCAAGCAAATGCCAATTTTTGGAGTGAGCCTTGCGGGACAAATGCACTAATTAATTTGGGGCTAGGTGATAATCCTTTCGATAATATCGCCGAATTTGATGATTGGTATTTCCAGTTTTATCCATATCTGCTTCAATTACTTAGCGAAATTGATCTGAAAAATAGTAATGTACTTGAAATAGGAATTGGTATGGGATCTGTTACTCGACTTCTCTCAAAAAAAGCTAAAAAGTTGACTTGTATCGATATTGCTCCTGGAGCAATTGATTTTGTAAGTAAAACGATTCCCCTAAATGAGAAGGTAAATTTTGTTTGTAAAAGTATTTTTGACTACAAGCCAGAGAATAATTTTGATGTAATAATTGCAATTGGTTCATTACATCATACAGGTGACCTCCCTAGAAGTATCGAAAAAGTTGAATCACTACTTGAAAAGAGTGGCAGTACCTTACTTATGGTTTATTATGCTTTTCAACCTAGACGAATTGTTAAACATCCATTTAGAACTTTAAAAGAGTTTTGTCAAACACTACTGAAAGGTAAATATAAAAAATTACATTTCAATGAAGTTGATGTTAAAATCAGAGGTAAAGCAGATTCAAATCAACATGGAAATCCAGCTCCACATACTGACTTTAGCTCAAGAAAGCTTTTCTCGCAAAATAAGGACATAAGTTATAAAATTTCACTAAATAATTTCCATAGAGTCCCGATATTTAGTCGATTCCTGTCCAGAAATTTTTTTCTAAGATATTTTTCAAAATATTTTGGATGTGATATCTATGCCATAGGTAAATATAGAAAATAGTTTTTCTTCTATAGTTTTCCGAGAACTTGAATAAACTCTTCAGCGTTTATCTTTATATCAAGGTATTTGTGTGCAAAATCTAACGACTTTTCTGAGTATCTTTCTAGTTCAACAGGATTGATCAGTAAATTTCTTAATACAGTATAAATACTACTGGTATCTGCTTCAATAAATGGCCAGACTTGAATGTTCAATGAATCAATATAATTTTCTTTCCATTCTTTATTAAAATAACATATCACGGGTTTTCCCAGCGCAATTCCTTCCAAAGAAGTTGAACCACAATGGCCATAAATTAATTGATCAATTATCAAGTCAGATTGCACTTGAATGTACTTCATATCTACTGAACTTACGTCCGTGATTCTCATTAACTCACAATTGAAGCCCTCGCTTATTAGGCGTTCTACTGCAGCTACGATATGACTACTACCTTTAATGTTTTTGCCATTCAAATCTCTACCTTCTAAGCTTGTGGAGTGCAAAATCTTAAATTTATTTGATTTTGGAATCAAAAAATTATTTGGAACTTTGATATTTGGATTATATGTATCTAAATCAAATGACTTCCATTTTATATATTTTTGATTTTTAATATGAAGCTTAATAAAACCAGCACCGATTACCAAATCAGCATATCGCTCTATTATTCGTAAATTTCTCTTATTGATTTCATCGTTACAATTATCAAAAAAACCACAGTTGCCGCATACATTACCACGGTCAAATTTTAAAAATTCTTCTTGAGTGAACTCATCATTACATCCCGCTGGCAAATAAACTATCTTAGTCCTAAAAAATTTCATAATTGATAACACTGGTTCAATGCTTGATTTAAGAATAAATCTTCCAAAAAATCTTCCAGAATCTTTTGGCTTACCATAATAAAAAATATATTTATACTTATAAAAGTTACTTAATATCCATAACACAAAATTAATTGAAGACTTACTCGTAATTTTATACGTTTTGAGTACTCTTTTTGAGTCGTATAAAAGTTTATCTGGATATGAATCCAAAACTAGAATATCAGCTCTCCATCCTAATTTTTTAAGTTCCTGCTGATAGAAAAATGTACAATGATAATCCGGGTTGATGAAAAGTATCGATTGTGCGCGGCTTCTAAACACGTTGGGCTCCATAGACTAATTTTTTTGTCTCTTTAAAGCCACAATTCATCATAGCATCGATAATTGATAGACCAGGTACAAATTCATTACTATTGATCTGTGAATAACTAACTTGGTTATAATTTTGATATACGATGTTTATTTCATTTGATGTAAATACAGACTCATCCATATATCCATCTGAACCACCTCCAGAAAGGTAAGTATTGGCGCCAACAGCTTTAGTTAGTGAGCAGAGTAATTCGTTTGATGAGCCAGATTTAGGTAAAGATGAAGATTTCACTAATGAAGTGTTAGATATATTTAACGCGCTCAGAACAGCATAAATTAGGTGAATATTTAAATCGCATAAAAATTCGGTTTCGTAATCGAGAGATTGCTGAAGCAATTGATAGGTTTCTGAAAAATACTTGGCTTTTGAATAAGAGTGGGTTATTTTTAACAAATATTGCTCTCTCCAATTTATGTCTGGCGCAAGTTTTATTTCATTGATCTTTTTTGAACCTGAAAAATTTCGTGAAATTGCAACTGTATGCCATTTTTTAATTCCATTATCAAGTAAATAATGTCTATTAGTCCACACACCACCGGTTTTAGGAAACTGGACATCGTCAAATAGAATAAACGTATTAGATTGAACTATTTTGTTAAAAAAACCAAGCCAAGGGAGAAAATTTGGTTGATGGATAGCAACAATCTTGATCGTCGCCATGTCTAAGTGCATTCAAGTGTGCGCAAAGACTTAATATCTTCCATAGCCATGAATTGATCGATAACTATTAATTTTCCATTCTTATTATAATACCGAGCTCCCAGCCAAGGGTGTACTAAACCTCTAATTAGATTGTAAATTTCTTCATCACTAAAAGTCCAGTCAAATAAGCCATCTTCAGGTCTACGTTTATTGTGATTTCTTGCATTTATAGTTGATTGCTTCTTATACAATAATTTGTTTTCGATAAAGAGAGGCAAAAGCTTATAAAGTTTATCTTCTATTTCTACAGCCATACGTTTTTGTAGTGTCAATGCCGTGTCATCATTGTAAATTTTCAATTTTGATTCAAAAATTATTGGCCCAGTATCAACTAACCTGTCAACTAAGTGAAAGGTGACTCCAATTTCTTTCTCACCCCTTATAATTGCCCAATTCAAAACATTTGCCCCTCTGTATTCAGGAAGCTTTCCACCATGCAAATTTAGAATTCTTATCTTAGAATTCTCAACTATGCATGCATCTAAAATAAAATCAAAAGAATTGATGATTCCGACACTAATGTTATGAGTATTAATGAAGTCAAAAATAGCCTTGGTTTCAGGAGCAATAATTGGCGTATATGGGTTTATATTTATTTTATTTCTAATATGATTCTCATCAAACACACTCCAATTTTTCTTTGATGGAACAATAGCTTCAATTTGAACTTGCGACTTTTTACAAACGCTCAGTACTAACTCTATACCCTCTAAATCTCCAAAAATTATTGCCATATCTATTCGATTATGTCTGAAATTGATTTAGATATTAAGTTAACTTGATTTTCGAACTTAGTTATCTCATTTTCATCGAATTTTGATGAATTCTTATGATAACCAGCATACTCGCTCAAATTTTCTAAATAGCTATTCGAATATACATCAATTATTCTTGAAAGAGGGTCTAACGACTTATCGGTCCACCATTCCGGGTGAATCAAGATTTGATAAGGCCTCTTACCTAGGTGTCTAAGAAATTCAATAAGATAAATCTCTTTCCAGCTGCCATTCGAATCTGAAATATACCCAAACTGAAACTCATTAACAAATGAATATGCATTTATATATTTATTAGACAAACCATGTACTTTTGTATTTAGTAGTGATCCAGGATTGTGTGGACTAAAATAAACTATTTCTGCATTTATACTATTTTCTAAAAGATCAATTTGCATTTTGAACTCATAATCTTCAGATTTCTTGTTGTTGAATCTCTCAAAGTGTAATCCTATGCAAGAGCCATATTGTTGCATTTCAGCAACAATCTCCTTGAATTTTGGGCTATTTACACTATAAGTAGGTGAACCAGTTCGAAAATAAAAATGAGAGTTAATCCCAATCTTTTTTTCTATTTTAAACATTAGGTGAGCATTGTGTAAAGATAAATCAATATCGTGACGCAAAAAAATAAATTTTTAGTTAAACTATTCTCCATTGAACTAGTAAACTTCCCAAACATTGATAACTTGTTAAGAACTTTTTCATATCTGTTTAGGTCAAAGGATTTAAAATCACAATATAAATCTGTGTCAATTATATTATTGACATTAAGATTGTCATTTACCATCACTAACCTCCTGTTGAAAGTACAGGAATATCATATACTAAATGAAAAGGCATGATAGAGCTCTGTATTATTTCGCGTGAGTTATAGTTTTGGAATACTAACAAATAAAGTCAAAAGGTAATCCTATGACTTTGTCTTTCATTTTCTTATGTAATTATATCAAATCTAGATTTCTGGTATTGATTTCCATTGAGAAACATTAATTTCAATTCGGTTCACTCTGTTTCAATAAATATTATTTAAATTAAATATTTTTTCTATTGCTCTCTTCAAAGGGAAGATACCAAAAAGGTCGGACTCTTTGAATACGCCTAATAATTGCCCAATATAAGAATTTGTAAAAACTCATGTTTGGAAAAGTTTTCATCTTTAGTTTACCAAATTTGCTATGAATATCTCTAATGTAGCGACCGTCAACATAAGAAGCCTGCAATAGTAAAACACCCTCTGAATTAAAAGAGTAGCCTTCAAATATGTATTTAATGTAGTACTTCGCGGCAGCACGATACATAACTTCTGCAAGAGCAATATCAGTCGGTCCATCCAATTCTGGCACGCTTGCTAAGAAAAATGACTTAAAAATATCATCCGATTCTTTGTTATCGCACACGTAAGTGTAAAGATCAATTCCTAGAGCTGTCGTCATTTTTCTAATATTCTCTGTCGCTATAGTTCCATTTCAAGTGTTATCATAGTGAACTGCAAGAACCCTTAATTTATATTCGGATGCCAAATGCAGCAAGTAGCTTGAGTCAGTTCCCCCACTTACTCCAATAATTACATCATACTTTTTATGTCTACCAGATTTTCTGATCTTCATAAGAATTTTATTGAAATCAGCTTCACCTCTAGGAGTTCCAGTATGGAATTTTTTATTCAAAGTATTAATAAGATCACAATAATTGCAAACACCTACATCATTAAAAGAGATTCCACCAACATTATGGTCATAAATGCAATTTGTGCAAATCATTCTAGGGGTTTACACGTTTTTAAGATGAGACAAAATTTCAGTGTCATTTAAATAGTATTCGATTTTGTCTTACTGAAGTCTAATTCTGGATTCATAAAATTCTATATCAGATTGTGAGTCGACTTCGCCCCACATGCCAACGCATGGAATTACCTTTATTTGATATTTTCCAGATTTAATTAATTTTAATAAGAAACTAGTAACATCACTATTTCGGTATCTAATTATACATTTTACTTGAACTCCCGATATCAAAAGTCATTTTCTTATTTTGACTAACGTAGATCGAATCTAGCCAACCGTGTAATTAATTTTGCACATGACGGAAATTTCTTCAAATTAATTCAGAAAGTTTGTTAAGATAGTGTTCTAAAATAAGAGCTTTAAAATACTTAACTAAGTTTTTCTCTAATGATTGAATATAGATTGATTTTAAAGCCATAAAAAATCTATTTCAAGAAAAGAATAACAAAAACAGTAGTTTTAGTTGATTTTGAATAAGTAAGCTCAAAAAGCGTACATATTATTTTTCATACTTATTCTTCTGTTTATACTAACGAATCATGCCAATAAAATGGATTGAACTTAAATTTTTTTCATTAAGCAAGGAAACTGATAGTGGGTCTAATATACCTCCGCTCCAGATAAAATTTATTAGATAAAACTAATTACTTGTTACTCTCAGCGAAGGGAAAACAGTAGAAATAATCATAGTGCCTAGATACCTCGGATTGAGTAACTTTGGAATAATTGAAAGTATTTCTAACCCACGTATGGTAGTTATAAGTTTTTTCAATTGCTCCCCAACTCTGCTTAAATTTATACACTCCCTGCTGAGTATTCCAGGTTCCTCCCCAATTCCAAATTGTGATTTTTCTTTCTACTAATGCCTCATGCATTGCCGTGTAAATTAACAAACTAAGAACTTGTGTAGACCTAAATCTAGGTTCGACTGCAGGAATAAAGTATTCAACTTGTTTGTTATGAAACAACAAACATAAACCTGCAACGGCCTCACCGTTCAGTTTCGCCACGTAAACCAGATAATCGCTTTCTGGTTTAAAAACCGTGCTTATACTTTGAAACACCTCAAAGGGTTTAAACTTTCCACCTTTAGACTCCATATTTTTTTTATGAAGCCTAAATAAGTCAAATAAAACTTTAATGTCAGTTTCTCGTGAAATTTTAAAATTAAATTCTTGTGCCTTCTTGATATCCCATCTTTTTTTAGGAGTTAGTAAATTTAAGACATCAAAACTTCTTCCTTCTTGATCGAATTTCTCATGGAAGTTTAAATACTGACCAATTCTGCTTGCATTCAAATAAGTGTGGCTCTCAGTTTCAAAACATGGTTGAGAATCAAAAAGTGGTTCCACCAAGGTCATTGAACTTATATTGGGTTTTACCAATACAAATTGAATCACATTTAAAAATACTTCTTGCTGAAGTTTAGCACTCACCTTATGTAGGGGATTCCAAATTAAACCTCCATGACTTCCAAAAAACGGCAAAGAATTCACAATTTGACCTACTGGTCCATCCTTTATAAACATAGGAAGTATTGCAATCAGTTTCTTATCAAAATTTATGCAAAGATATTTAGATTCTGATCCAGCGAGGAAATTGGAGAGGAACTTTTTATACTTTATAGTATGGTGCACTGTGCAGAATGGAGAGAGTTTTACTAGTTCGTCCCACGCCTCTTCATATTTATCTGTTAAGGTCATAATTTCAAGTGACATAAAAGTTTATCAAATTGTTTACATGCATCTTTCAATTTGTAAATTCTAGAACAGTATTTGCAAATTGATAGAAATCTACATATGAGTGCTGCGCAATTAATCCATTTGGGGTTATTTCTATGATGATGAAACCTAATTCATTTATCGCCCAGTTTTTTACATGACTGTCGATGAACAAAGTTTTTTCATAAAACGGTAATGTATTTCCGTGACCAGTAACAACAATTACCCCATCATCTTTCAAATAAGTAGAAGATAAGGAACTGATTTTTTGCTTGAGCCGCTCAGCCATTGGTTTTTGCTGATGAATTGGAATTGCAGTTGTATGTAGGATTTCGAGCCATTCCTGATCAACTCGCCCAAAAGCATTTAGGGCAGTCTGTTTAGCCCGACAGCTTGGACTCGTAATGACGTTTACCACAGTTACACCAAGTGCTCTAAAAGTTTTACCAACAACTTGAGATTCAGCAATGCCTTTTGGTGTCAAGCAAACCGCAGGTTGCCAATTTGAAGGAATCTCATTTTTATTTTTATTTACATCAAAATAATCGAAAACAGTCACAGTACCAGTCCACTTTTCTCTCTCACCGTGACGAAACCAAAGAATATATCTTCCATTACCACCCAAAATTTGCTGGGCCCAAAAAATATCATCTTTGTTCGAATTAGGTGGGATCTGATACTCGTTTAAACTGCCAAATATTTTTCCTTTAAAACTGGTAAAGTTTGATCCAATCAAGGATCCAAGAAAACTAGTTGTGGTTGTGGTTGTTATCATTAAAATTACGAGTAAACTTAATTGTAAATTTTTTTTCAAATGTAACCTCTTCGCTTACTTTAACACAAGTATAGAGTACTCGTAAGATAAATAAGAAGAATCTATTAGTATTCTTCTTGATAAAGATTTGCAACAGAACTCATAAATTTCACCAATATCTTGATGATATGCTCCTGGTTGCTGAAAATCTACTACCGTTGACATGAAATTCAAATATAGTCCCATGTCAACTCGCTCCCAAAGTTTATTTATTTCAGAAAAGATAAATTTTTTATTCATAAAAGGATCCTCTTTATACTTCAAGTTAAAAGTACCAATTGAAACGATAAAATCTGCTCGCTTAGAATTTTGAAAAAATTCAGCTCTACTATAAAAATTTGAATTTTTATGAATTCTTCGATTTTCGCGGAGAAAGTCCTCGTTTATGTCAACGCCTGTATATTCAAATCTGTTTGTTAAATGGGTAGTTAAATAAGTATTTAGGTGAGCTAAACCACAACCATAATCAAGAATGCTTAATTCAATTTTTTGGGGCAAAAAATCAATAAACGACTGGAAACGAAGAAATTGGTTATCTCGTGGGATTAAAACTGCCGCCGCAGAATTACCATTTTCATCAAACGCCTTTTTGTAAAGTCTATTGATTTCTTCAAACACTAAGCGCCTCCAAATTTAAAATTCTAATTTCAATATGATTTTAATGCCTCTGTCAGATAAAGAAGTGACCAGATAAATAGTCTCCTATTTTTTATCTGATTGAAATGCTGATTTACTAAATCTTTCATAATTGAAACATCGAATAAATCATTTAACGGATTATTTGAATTAAATAATGTTTTCTCAATGAAAGCTCTGTTACGAGTACGAAACCAGGTTGCATCAGGCGCAGAAAAGCCCTGCTTTTTGTTTTCACCTAATTCTGGACCAAGATACTTTTGAGCTAATTTCCTAAATATTAATTTACCATCTTTACTCTTAATATAAAAAAACTCTTTCTTATTGCCTGCAAAATTTTCATCAATATGATTCATAGTTAATTCTTGTTTTACTTTCAATCTCGGAGGTAATCTTAAGGCGAAATCAACAAGTTCATTTTCTAAGAATGGAACTCGAGTCTCTACTCCATGGCTCATGCTTAATTTGTCCTCCACTATTAGCAATCCATGTAAAAATGTCTTTGCCTCTAAATACATTGCTGAATTTATATATCCATCATCATCCTGTGGCGTGATTTTACTCTCAAATAGAATTTTTTTAAAAATATCGAAGGTGTCTACACTAGAAACTTGCCTCCAAATCGGTTTTAGTAAGGTTCTTTGTTCTTCGCTAGTCATGAGTCTTTGCCAGGCATGAAAATATCTCTCTGCATAGCTTGAAATTTCATGCGAACCATTTTGGCGAAAATAACGCCATGGATAACCACCAAACAACTCATCACCGCCGGCTCCACTTAATACTACTTTTACATGCTTGCTAGCTAGTTTTGATGCGTAATAGTTTGGATAACTTTGTCCTACCCTTGGCTCTTCAATATGCTCCACTATAGATTTTAAGCTGTCTTCAACACTTTTTGAACTAAGTATGAATTCATGATGTCTTGTTCGTAAAGACAAAGCAGTCTCTCGTGCCAATTCAGTTTCGTCAAACTCAAGTTCATCTCCGAATATATTACTTAAATTAAACCCAACAGTAAAAGTTTGAAGATTTGGGTTCTTGAGTGCTACTAATTTCGTAATAGACGAAGAATCTATTCCACCACTTAAATATGAGCCTACTTCAACATCACTTATCAAAGTTTTTTCACAAGCGGCTCTAAACAATCGGTCTAGTTCTTCTAGATATTCTTGGTCTGAAGTCGGACTCAGATCGCTAGAGAAATTAAAATCCCAATACTCTGTAGGCGATTCAACAAAATTGGTTTTTGTATCTATCCTAATATAGTGTCCGGCCCTGAGCATTTTAAGGTTAACAGTAAGGGTCCTATCAGTGAAAAAGTTTTGAAAAGTAAGATACTCCATTAATCCCTCATGATCTAGGATTTTTTTGAAACCAGATCTAGCGTTGATACCTTTTTGCTCAGAACAAAAGGTGAATACAGAGTCTTGGAAACTATAGTACAAGGGTTTAATTCCGTATCTATCCCTCGCTAAAATCATCTTTTTCGTGTGCGTATCATAAAACGCAAATGCAAACATACCATTAAATTCTTTTAAAGCCGCTTCTTCCCAAATTATTAATCCCGCCATCAAAACCTCTGTGTCTGAATTAGTTTGAAATTGGTAGCCTAGGGTCTGAAGTCGCTTCCGTAATTCGTGATAGTTATACAATTCACCATTGTAAATTAATACGAATCTACCGTCTTTACTAAACATAGGTTGTGATGCAGCGTCGGTTAAGTCAATTATGGCAAGTCTCCGGTGCCCCAATCCAACATTATTCTGGGTCCATTGTCCTTCACCGTCAGGACCTCTGTGTTTAATCGCATCTGTCATTTTCTTAACATTCATTATTTCGACAGGCTGCCCATTTAAATTTATAATTCCGGCGATACCGCACATTTCAGAAAGTTATATTTCTAATTGAATTCACCACTACTTGTTGGTCTTTATTAGATAATTGATTATGTAATGGAATTGCCATTGAAGTTTCACTTGCGATCAGAGAATTAGGAAAATCTGCTGGTTTAAATCCATACCGATTAGCATAATATCCCAGTAAATGTATTGCATGAGTACCTGGTCTAGTTGCAATTCCATTTTTCTCTAAAGATTCCATAACATAATTTCTAAATTTCACCCCACCGCTATGCTCCACTCTCGTTACATAAGACTGCCATGCATGAACTCCATTCGTAGGCTTCGTAGGTAATGTAAGCCATTCAATTTCGGATAAGCCTTCGGAATAATGCAAGGCCAGTTGATCACGTTCCTTGATGAATAACTGGAGTTTATTTAGTTGTGCAATACCTATAGCACCTTGAAGATCTGTCATCCTGTAATTGAATCCTAATAAATTAAAGTCAGGAAGCAAGTAAGGTGATGGACCGTTATGTCGCTCTTCCTCCGAAATTTCAGCTCCATGGTTTCTCATTTTTTCTGCAATTTTCGCCAGCTCAAAATTTTGTGTGGTTATCATTCCACCTTCGCCGGTTGTAATTGATTTCCTAGGGTGGAAAGAAAAAGCTGCTGCGTAACTCAAAGAGCCAGCCATGTTTCCATTTAAACTTGCACCCGCGGCACATGCCGCATCTTCAAAAACTAATATATCTGGACCTAATTTTTCTTTAAACAATTTTACATCCACACAAAGCCCAAATAAATCAACAGCGATTACAGCTTTAGTTCTTGGTGTAACTTTATTTAATGTTTCTTCGAGGGAAATATTAAAAGTATCGATGTCAATATCTACAAATACTGGTGTAGCACCGCAATACAATACTGAATTAGCGGTAGATACCCAAGTAAAAGATGGAACGATTACTTCATCACCTGGTCCGATCCCAGCAGCCGCTAGCATCAAGTGAAGAGCAGTTGTGCAACTTGAAGTTGCTAAAGCGTATTTAACATCGTGTTTAGCGGCAAAATTATCTTCAAATTCCTTTACATGCTTACCTTGCGTTAGCCAGCCAGTCTTAATGGGTTCTTGAATTGCTACTAACTCTTCCTCTCCGAAAGAGGGGCTAGCAATTTGGATTCTGTCCATTATTTTCTCAAGACAGAATTAGCTTCACGCCAAGCAATTAAGTCTTTTAAGCCGTGCAGTAAGTCCAATTCATACTCAAACCCAAGGTCTTTACTTGCCTTCTTCGTGCTTCCAATTCTATTTTGTACCATTCGACGCATATCTTCAGGGGAATAAGGCTTGTACTGGACCTTCAATTCAGATTTTTTAAGACTGAGAATCAGTTCGCAAAGTTCTTTAATACTAGTTTGCACACCAGTTCCCACGTTATAGAACTCATTAGTTGAATCAGACTTCATTGCTAAAACATTGCATCTTGCAGCATCTCTGGCGGTGATAAAGTCATAAGCCTGAGATCCATCACCATTAATTTCTGGGGTTTGGTTTTCATCAATTTTATTTAACATGATTGGAATTACGCCCGTATAGGCCGCAGTCTGATCCTGATATGGTCCATAAACATTCATATACCTAAGCCCAACATACTGTAAATTGTACCGATCATAAAATGAGCGGCACATGGCTTCTCCTGCGATTTTGGTCGCCCCATAAAAATTTTTATTATTAAAAGGATGAGTTTCTGTCATTGGGATTTCTTGTGCATCACCATAAACAGATGCTGAAGATGAGTAAACCAGACGTTGAACTCTATTTTTTACACACGCTTCAAGGACATTAAATGTGCCTGCGATATTTACCTCAAAGGCAGTTCTAGGATAATCTTTGCAATGGAGTAGCCACATCGCGGCCAAGTGGAATACGCCGTCAATATCTTTCACCGCTGCATCTAAAATATCAACATCACGAACATCACCACCATCTTTAAAAATTGAGCATCGTGGATCTTTGATTAAATCTTCAAGATTAGTATTCTTTCCTCTTACAAAATTATCATAAATGACAACTTCCTCAATATCATGCTTAAGTAATTCGGAGACAACGTGTGATCCAATAAACCCAGCTCCACCTATAACTAAGAACCGTTTACCTTTAATTTCCATTTTTAGATCTCTTTAGTCACATTCCCGAATTTGAAAAAATCAATGTTACTTGGAACTTTTTCCTTCGAGTAAAAATTTCTTCCATCAAGTAATTTTGTACTTTTTGAGAATTTGCTGAAATCAATATTAGAAAATTCCTGATGATTCGTGTGTAAAATAACAATGTCAAAAGCTTGCGACGGATCATCCCCATATTCAAACCCTATCTCATTAATTTCACTTTTCGTATAAAAAGGATCTATAGCGAATACTTTGGCCCCTGATTCCAGCAGAATATTCTTTAAATCAATTGCGCCTGAAAAGGCAATCTCCTTAACATTTGCTCGGTAACTTATTCCTAGAATTAGAACTTTAAGATTTTCTAGTATTTTAAAACTCTTGAGGATTTCATTTACGAAATAAGTTGGCATTTGTGAATTAGTTTCCCTTGCTTTTCTTACGATTGAAGCTTCGGGGTCTGACCATAGATAAAATTGTGGATAAATTGGAATACAATGTCCACCTACAGATATTCCAGGTTGATGTATAAATGAGAATTTCTGTGAATTTGCTGCTTCTATAACCTCGTAGATATTGACACCAATTTTGTCCGCATAAATAGCAAATTGATTAGCCAATGCAATATTAACGTCACGATAAGTAGTCTCTGCTAATTTTACAAATTCGGCACTCTCAGTACTTTTAACCGCCCATACCCCATTTGGTTTTGCTAGATCTTCTCGATTATCAAAATCAAGGGCTTGGGTATAAAACTCAACGCCTTTATTTGTGCACTCTTGTGTAATACCACCAACAATTTTTGGATACTTTCTTAAATCTTCAAAAATTCGACCAGTAAATACTCGCTCAGGTGAAAAAACAACGCTGAAATCAATCCCAACCTTTAATCCAGAGTGTTTTTCTAATGCTGGGACAAAACGAGTACTAGTAGTTCCAATTGGCAACGTTGTTTCATAGCAAATTAGTGACCCCTTTTTAAGGTGAGAGCCGATAGATTGCGTTGCTTGATCCATGGCCGAAAACTCTGGCTCTGCTTCATTGTTAACAAATAGCGGTACCACGACTACAACAACATCAGCACTCTTTATACCTTCTTCATAATCTAGGGTTGCAGTTAACAGTCCCCTACCTACAACATCTGCTAAATACTCTTTTAAGTGAGCCTCTTCTGGAAAAGGCTCTAATCCTTTATTAATTAAATCTACTGTTTTTGCATTGATATCAATACCTGTAACTGTGTTACCTTTTTTAGCGTATTGAACTGCAAGAGGTAGGCCAATTTTTCCCATGCCAACGACAGCAATTTTCATAGCTTTACTAAACTCTTATTTGTATAGCTCTCGATAATTGCATCGGCAATTTTAACTGTGGTTGCACCTTCTTCTAGAGTAACTATATTTACTTGCTTTCCTAGAACTGCGTCACGGAAATTCTGATGCTCAACTATTAAAGGTTCTGGCTTTTCAAAGGCCAAGATATGAACATCTCCTTGGGTTACACCACGAAAGTGAGCCAACTCAGATTGTGATATTTCGATCTTGCCATTCTCATAAAATGTTAAATCCGCTCGAAGGGTATCTGCTACAAAGGTGCCTTTTTCACCGGTGATAATGATCTTTCGTTCCTTTAATGGACTTAGCCAATTTACCAGATGGCTAACAACTATTGAATCTTCCAGGAGACCTGATACTGAAATCAAATCTTCGTGCTCTCTGCCAGAACGAAAAGCGGCATTAGCACTTACTTGCAAATATTTCTTTCCAGTGATCCAAGATGTAAGATCAATGTCGTGGGTTGCTAAATCTTTTACTACCCCAACATCAGAGATACGAGATGGAAATGGCCCTTGACGCCTAGTAGCAACTTGATAAATAGTACCTAATTCACCAGCTAATACTCGCTTACGTGCTTCTTGTAGTGCAGAGTTAAATCTTTCGATATGCCCTACAGCGCCAATGACATTTGCAGATTTTGCAGCATCCATAATTTTCACTGCAGATGCGTAGCTATCTGCTATTGGCTTTTCAACTAGAAAATGTATTTTGTTCGCAATTAGCTGCAAGGCGATCTCTTCATGAAAGGCAGTTGGGGCAGAGATAACACAATAATTAACCCCTAGTTTTATAACCTCATCTACACTGTTCAAAACTTTAGTTTCTGGCAATACTTTTTGAGCATCGCACTGCGGACCTGCAACTGCAACCAGTTCAACACCATCTAGGTTTGATAGTACCCGGGCATGATTTGCTCCCATCATTCCCAAGCCAATGATTGCTACCCGAAGATTAGTCATCGGAGTTGCCCTACTAATGAGTTCACTGCATTAGCAACTCTACTTAATTCTTGCTTTGAAAGTGATGGGTGGACAGGTAGTGATAAAACAGTTTCAGTTGCTAATTGAGTTTGAGGTAAAGAAATTGGGCTATTAAATGAGGGTAATTTATGCACCTGGGTTGGGTAATAAACGCTATTTCCAATCCCTGCTTGGCTTAAACTATCTGCGAAAGCATCTCTATTTTTTGGAACTCTGATTGTGTATTGATGAAAAACATGAGAAAAACCAGCTGGCGTAAATGGTGTGACTACATTTTGTAACTGACATGATAATGTCATTGCATTATCTTGACGTTTTTTAATCCACTTTGAAAGGTGTTTGAGTTGAGTCCGACCGATTGCAGCATGGATATCTGTCATTCGAAGATTAAAACCTACTATCTCATTTTGGTATCGCTTCTCCATGCCTTGGTTTCGATAAAGACGAGCAAGCCGAGCAGAATCCTTATCCTTAAAAACAATCATGCCGCCCTCACCTGAGGTCATATTTTTTGTTGGGTAAAAGGAAAATGCTGCAGCATCACCAAATGTGCCGACAGGTTGGCCATTTATTGCAGCGTTATGGGCTTGAGCTGCATCTTCAATAATGAATAGGTTATGTCGCTTTGCAATCTCTGCAATTTTGGTCATATCAGCTGGTAATCCATAAAGATGTACTACTTGTATTGCTTTAGTTTTTGGCGTAATTGCATTTTCAATTAAATTTGGATCTATGTTGTAACTCTTGATATCAATATCCACAAAAACTGGTTTTGCGCCAGTTAAAGCTACTGAGTTTGCTGTGGCAGCAAAAGTAAATGATGGAATAATTACTTCATCCCCTGTGCCAATGCCAAGACTTAATAAAGCTAGGTGAAGTG
>Ga0194133_10003358_pt1 | contig 22887 bp, 20 predicted proteins | sample TA2KigOf40mmetaG_FD_155448 | JGI IMG/M metagenome (GOLD analysis project Ga0194133, IMG submission 155448) | Freshwater microbial communities from Lake Tanganyika, Tanzania - TA2015055 Kigoma Offshore 40m | ecosystem: Environmental > Aquatic > Freshwater > Lake | place: Tanzania: Lake...
AATTTAAATTTCAGGATTCCTTAAAATTTGGCGGAAACATTTTGCGACCCGAAGGGCGCGAGGCAACCTTTTTCGGGTTAGCCGAAGCGAAACCTTCAGGAAAACACTATTGACATCGCCCGAAACCCAAAAGGGATTTCCAGTTCCTTAAATGCCCCCTTCAAAAATCAAATAGGCCATTAACCCAGGTTTAATTTGCCTTATCATTCGTCCATGCTTATTTTATTAGGAATTGAATTTTAATCAATGTGGCTGTTCGCAAAGGAATAAATTCTGAAAAGCTTACCCTACAGTATGAAAACTGAATATCTTTGACCCATGAGTTCAATCGTGCATATTACACTTCCCGATGGGTCTGTTCGGGAATACCCAACCGGAACTACAGCCATGCAAGTGGCTGAATCCATAAGTCAGGGGCTTGCCCGCCAAGTCCTTGCTGCCCGTATTAACGACGAACTTAAAGAAGCCTCAACGGCCCTGACCAACGATTCCTCGCTTCAATTGCTGACTTGGCAAGATTCAGATGGAAAATCTGCCTTTTGGCATTCCAGCGCCCACGTTTTGGCCGAAGCCGTTCAGGCTTTGTATCCACACGCTCTTTTTACCATAGGTCCTGCCGTTGAAAATGGGTTTTATTACGATATTGATTTTGGCGAACAGGCCCCGGGTGCCGACGATTTGATGCGCATTGAAGAAAAAATGATGGAGTTCGCCCGGCAAGAAAATGAATTCAACTTGTATTCCATTTCAAAGACCGAAGCTCTTCAATATTATGCCCAACGAAACAATCCCTACAAGGTTGAGTTGATTGAAAATCTCAGCGACGGTGAGATTACCTTTTGCGACCAAGGCAGCTTTACCGATTTGTGCCGTGGTGGACATATTCCAAATACCGGATACATTAAAGCGGTAAAATTGCTGAACTTGGCTGGGGCCTATTGGCGGGGGAATGAGAAGAACAAACAGCTGGTGCGCATTTACGGTGTTTCTTTTCCGAAGCAAAGCATGCTGAAAGAGCATTTGGAATTATTGGAAGAGGCCAAAAAGCGCGACCACCGAAAGCTCGGTCAAGAATTAGGATTGTTTGCCTTTAGCCAACGCGTTGGCAAAGGCTTACCCTTGTGGTTACCAAAAGGGGCTGCACTTCGGGAGCGCCTTGAGCAGTTTATGCGGACTGCTCAGCGTAAGGCAGGCTACCTGCCTGTAATTACCCCCCATATTGGAAGCAAAGCCTTGTATGAAACCAGCGGGCATTGGGACAAATATGGAGCCGATAGCTTTCAGCCCATAGAAACACCTGAAGAGGGCGAGCTGTTTATGCTTAAACCCATGAACTGCCCACACCATTGCGAAATTTACAAAGCAGAACCCCGAAGCTACCGCGACTTGCCGCTGCGTTTGGCCGAGTTCGGAACGGTGTACCGCTATGAGCAAAGCGGAGAACTGCATGGATTAACTAGGGTGCGTGGTTTTACCCAAGATGATGCCCATATTTTTTGCAGGCCAGATCAGGTGAAAAATGAGTTTGTTAAAGTTATTGATCTGGTTTTGTACGTGTTTAAATCGTTGAACTTTACCGATTACCGAGCCCAGGTGAGTTTGCGAGCTAAAGAAGACAGAAGCAAGTACATTGGGTCAGACGAAAATTGGGAAAAGGCCGAATCGGCCATTGTTGAGGCTGCTGCCGAGCGAGGACTTAAAACCGTTGTAGAGTACGGAGAAGCCGCCTTTTACGGCCCCAAACTTGATTTTATGGTTAAAGATGCCCTGGGCCGCAGCTGGCAGCTGGGAACCATTCAAGTAGATTACAACCTACCAGAACGGTTTGAATTGGAATACACAGGGCAAGACAATCAAAAGCACCGGCCTGTCATGATTCACCGCGCTCCATTTGGCTCAATGGAACGCTTTGTAGCCGTTTTGACCGAGCATTGCGGCGGTAATTTCCCGCTTTGGTTAAGTCCAGAGCAGGTTGTTGTGCTGCCAATCAGCGACAAATTCCTAGACTACGCTGAAAAAGTTGCTGATTTATTGAATAATTCCGATATTCGCACCCTCGTTGACCGACGTACCGAGTCCATCGGCCGAAAAATTCGCGACAATGAAATGCGTAAACTCCCGTTTATGCTGATTGTTGGAGAGAAAGAAGAGGCCGAAGAAAAGGTGTCAGTCCGCGAGCATGGAAAAGGCGATTTGGGTTCAATGAGCATTCTAGAGTTCAAAAACCGAATCCATGACGACATAAACAGGCAATTGAATCATTAACCTAAAGAGAAAATATTCTGAGACAGCGTACTCCGTTTAAGCCCCGGCGGCAACAAGCAGAGCCGGAGCATAAAATTAACGACCGAATTCGGGCCCAACAGGTTCGATTGGTCGGAGACAATGTTGAACCTGGTATTTATGCTCTAAGGGACGCCCTAAGAATGGCGGAGGATCAAGAACTGGATTTGGTGGAAATCGCTCCCCAAGCCGAACCTCCCGTCTGCAAGGTGATTGATTACAAGAAGTTCCTGTACGACCAAAAGCGCAGGCAAAAGGAAATCAAAGCCAATGCCTCAAAAGTGGTCGTTAAGGAAATTCGCTTTGGTCCTCAAACCGATGACCATGACTTTCAGTTCAAACTGAATCATGCCAAAGGTTTTTTAAACGAGGGCGCCAAAGTCAAAGCCTATGTGTTCTTTAAAGGTCGGTCGATTGTTTTTTCAGACCAAGGCGAGGTACTTCTGCTCAAATTTGCCCAAGAATTGGAAGAATTTGGCAAAGTTGAAAACCTGCCCACACTGGAAGGCAAACGGATGACCATGATGATTGGTCCTAAAAAGAAAAAGTAATCACCCGTTTGGGTTTAATTGATTCGCGTTATGCCAAAGATGAAAACCAACTCAAGTGCCAAAAAACGGTTTACCCTTACCGGCACAGGCAAAGTGAAGCGCAAGCATGCCTTCAAGCGCCACATTCTGACCAAAAAGTCCACCAAGCGTAAGCGCAATTTAACGCACTTTACCTTGGTTGATCCGGCCGATCAAAACAACGTTCGGTTGATGCTGTTGAAGTAAATTTCTTTTTTTAATCGTTAAACCATATACCGATGCCACGTTCCGTTAACAAAGTAGCCTCAAGAGCTAGGAAAAAGAAAGTCCTAGAGTTGGCCAAAGGATCCTTTGGTCGTAGAAAAAACGTGTGGACGGTTGCAAAAAACTCTGTTGAAAAAGGCCTTGGCTACGCCTACAGGGACCGTAAAACCAAAAAGCGCAATTTCCGCGCTCTTTGGATCCAACGGATTAATGCAGCCGCACGCATGCACGACATGAGTTATTCCCAATTCATTGGGGCCGTTCACAAAAGTGGACTTGAACTCAGCCGCAAAACGTTGGCCGACTTGGCCCTGAACAATCCAGAGGCCTTTGCCGCTGTGGTTGCTCAAGTAAAAGGCTGATTTTTCAGTTCTTTATTGAAGTTAAATCTTCCGTTTGGAGGATTTTTTTTTGTTTTTTTTTCAGGGCGGGTAACCGGGCTTTCACAGGTAGTCCGCGGCCATAAGGGTTGGGCCCAGCGGCGTTGCGCGGGCTCCTGAAGTCGCCTGCGCCGCACGCGGGCCCATACCCTTGCGGCCTTGCGGGCAACCTTGTTCAATCCCGCCCGCAGTCTCAGTTCCGAAAGGCCCTGTATAATTCCGAAAGGCCGAATGATGCAAGCGGCCGCGGCAGGGATTGACGAGGCTAGCCCGCAAGGGACAAGCTGTTGGGCAGTGCCGGGGCAAAAGAGCGACCTTGGGAGCTACTTTTGCCCCAGCAATGCCACAGCTTGAACCGCGGACTAGCCCGGAAAGCCCGGCTGCCGCCCTACTTTTATCAGCCTTTTTGCCTTTAAGTCAATACGTGACCTGCATCACTTTTTTTCAGAGCTTATCCCCGTATCTTTGTGCTGTTAGGCAAGGAAGCCCGACAATTTTATTGAGCCTATGAAGTCTTTCCATATCGAACAATTGTACACCGGCTGCCTTGCGCAAGGAGCTTATTATGTTGAATCTGATGGAGTTGCTGCGATTATTGACCCGCTTCGCGATACCCGGGTGTACCAGGAGCGCGCCCAGGAACGCGATGCGCGCATTGCTTATGTGCTTGAAACGCATTTTCACGCCGATTTTGTGTCTGGACATTTGGATTTGTCTGCGAAAACGGGTGCTCCCATTGTTTTTGGACCCATGGCCAAACCCGAGTATGCCATTCATTCTGCTGCCGACGGTGAAATTTTACCCCTTGGAAAGGTGAGCATTAAGGTGCTTCATACTCCTGGGCATACCATGGAATCGACCTGCTATTTGCTGCTGGACGAACATCAGCAACCCCAAGCCCTGTTTAGCGGTGATACCTTGTTTATTGGAGATGTGGGTCGGCCCGATTTGGCGGTGAAATCCGACCTTAGCAAAGAGGATTTGGCCTCCTATCTGTTCGATTCCTTGAGAACGAAAATTATGACCTTGCCCGACACTGTGGTGGTGTATCCTGCCCATGGAGCCGGGTCGGCCTGCGGTAAAAACCTGTCAAAAGAAACCACCGACACGCTGGGAAATCAAAAGAAAACCAACTACGCCTTAAATCCTAACCTGACTCGAGAGCAATTCATTGCCGAGGTAACCGAGGGTTTGCTGCCTCCTCCGGGTTATTTTCCAGAGAATGTACGCATGAACAAACAAGGCTACCACAGTTTGGAAACCTTGAAAGAGAAAGGCATGCGGGGCTTGTCGGCTGCCGAGGTTGAGCTGATTGCCAGCGATCGTGAAGCGTTGATTTTAGATACCCGTTCCCCTCAGGCCTTTACCGATCGGCATATTCCAGGTTCAATTAGCATTGGGCTTGATGGACAGTTTGCTCCATGGGTGGGCGCCTTGATTCCCGATATTATGCAGCCTTTAATTTTAATCGCTGAAGCAGGAAGGGAAGAAGAAGCGTTGACTCGGCTTGCTCGGGTAGGCTACGACGGAGTGCTGGGCTATTTGGATGGAGGCATAGATGCTTGGGAAAAGGCCGGATTTGAAATCGACAATGTGCCCAACATTTCGGCGGCCCAACTTAAGGAGTTGCCTGTTGAAGCCTTGTCGGTGATTGATGTGCGGAAACCGGGCGAGTTCCTCAGCAGCCATATTCCTACCGCAGTATCGGCTCCCCTTGATGATTTGAATGCGCATTTATCGGTTTTCGCCTCAGATAAAACCCATTATGTGCACTGCGCTGGTGGCTATCGTTCCGTGATTGCCGCTTCTATTCTGAAAAGCCGGGGTATTCACAATTTGGTGAATGTTCTGGGTGGTTTTTCTGCCATCAAAGAGGCGGGAATACCTGTAAGTCAAGAAGTTTGTCCTAGTACTTTAAAATAAATTACCATGACATTTCAGGAGATAATTCAGGGGGAAACTCCGGTTTTGGTGGACTTTTTTGCCACCTGGTGTCAACCCTGCAAAGTGTTGGCTCCTACACTAGAACAATTGGCCTCTCGGCATGAAAACACCTTACGTATTTTAAAAGTAGATGTGGATAAAAATCCAGCTGCTGCTGGGCATTATCAGGTTTCGGGTGTCCCGACGCTAATTCTGTTTAAACAGGGAAAGGCGGTGTGGAGGCAAAGTGGAGCCTTGCCATTGCATGCGATTGAACAGGCCTTGGTTCCGCATTTGGCCGAATAAGAAATTTTAAGGCCATGAATCCAGAATTTTGGAATCAAAAGTTTAGTGAACAGCCTGATTTCTACGGTTCAGAACCCAATGATTGGCTAAAAGAAAATGTGGACATTCTACCCCCAGGAAGGCTTTTGTTGGCGGGCGAAGGCGAAGGCCGCAATGCCCTTTATGCCCTCAAGAATGGTTGGAAAGTACAGGCTTTTGACCAAAGCGAAGTGGCAAGGACCCATGCCGTGGAGGCCGCAGGAAAATGGGCTGAATTCCTAGATTACCGCATTGAAAATTTGGCTGAAGTAGAACTGGAACAGGAGGCTTTTGATGCTGTGGGTTTGATTTACATCCATTTACCGCCTTCCATTCGACAGGCCTTTCACAAGAAAGTTGTGAATGCTCTAAAGCCGGGAGGAAAACTCATTCTGGAAGGCTTTGAACCAAGGCAATTGCCTATGACGTCGGGCGGCCCCAAAGACGAATCCATGCTTTTTACCTTGGAACAAATTGCCCTGGATTTTGAAGATTTAAAATTGCTGCATTTGGGTTATGCCCAGCCTACTTTAAAAGAGGGGCCAGGGCATCGGGGTCCTGCATTTGTGCTGCGGCTTTTGGCCGAACGGGTTTGATTTCGACGCCTTGCTTAGCGTACCATCAATTTTTGTTCCTGCTTCTGATTGCCTTGACGGAAAATAATGCGGTACATGCCTGCCCGCCAATTTGAAGTATCGAAAAACAGGGATTGGGTTCCAGGGGGATATGTTTGGGGTTCCCAGTGCTGGATTTTTCTGCCCAGTAGGTCTTGTATTTCAATTTCAATCGGAGCCGAGCTTTGGACCTGCAAGGGCAAAACCGTAATTCCTGAGGATGGATTGGGGAAAACAGGTTTCGAAAATGGGCTGGGTTCTGTGGGTAAATGCATGCTGCCAAAAACCTTGAATTTCCAATGTCCTTGGGGGGCGGGTAGGGGTCTTAGTTGGGATTTTCCGGAATTGGCTTGGGCTGAAATGTAATAGAAAACCTCATTTCCCCCAGAAATCCAAGGTATTTGCGTTTCCCATATTTCGGTTGAACCGGTTTGAAGGCTCATGGGAAGGTTTTGAAAGCCCTGGCTGGTATCGGTGGTGTAGTGCAAGGTTGCTGAAGCGATGCCCGAACGGTGAAGAATTTCTGCCTTGAAGGCAAATGGGCCGTTGCTCCAAGAATCGGCTAGGGATTGGTGTGAAATGTACAAAGGGTCGTTCACACCCACACTGTGCGTAATGCAATGAATGGCCCCGCTTTGGCTAATAATTCGTTGGTCTAAATCGGGATTGCTGTTGAAATTGTCGCAATCGATACCCAATACATGGTAACCGGGAAGGTTTTCGCGTAAAATGCGAAGTCCGGTGGTGTCGTATTGTTCGCGGTACACAGGAACCAACACGGTTTTATTGATGAAAACCGAATTGGTGTAGGTTCTGTAATAGGCCCCATCATCGGGATGTAGCCCAGAAGTGCTGGGTGGCATGGGTATTCGCACCACCTTGAAGGGAGTTCCCCATTTGGTTTGGTATTGGCTCAACAGGTACTGGATGTTGGCCTCAATTTGGGGGCCATCTGCCACACCTTGGGGGTATTCGCCCACCAACAGGGTTTGCTCGTCGAGCAGTTTCATGTGCATGTCAATATGGTGAATGCCATCGTAGGGCAGGTTGCTCATTTTGCAATATGTGCTCATACCCATAAAGGCATCGATGGTTTGGTCCACTTCGGCGGGGGTCTTTCCTGGGCTGTAGTAGGGATTTCCAGGTGCATTTTCATCGAGTACCAGTTCCGATGAAAAAAAATGACCCGATCCATCGCTCATGAAATTTCCGCCGGTGTGCACCAAATGGTGAGGGCTGGCATAGGTTTGGTACAAAGGAATTCCCAAAAGTTGGCTGTAGTGTTCTGGAATGGCATTGTCGTTGGGGCGTGGGCGGTTGTAAATCCAATCCACCAAAATCAAATCGCCCACCTTATCTAGGTAAACGGAATTGGCGGCATAATCGCGAATCCAGATTGAATTGAAAGGGACTTCAAGAAACCGAAGGTTGGAGCTAAGAGGGACGTTGTGGGTTAGCAGGTTGTTTTTCACGGCAGTTGAATCGGAGCAATGAATAATAACCTTGGTTTCTTGTTGGGCGTAGCGCACGATTTCACGAAGCACCGCCGGGTAGCTGGTCCAGGTAATCACCAAAGCTTGGATTTCTTCCCATTCGGCTATGGTTCGCAAAATGCCTCCGGGTGGGGTGGTAATTCCGTTTCGAAGGCTCATTTGCGATTCAAGGTAAGCGGGCATGGCCTCTTTTTCACCCGGAGCAAAACCACGCGGCAAACCTTGGCTCCCAATCTGTGCATATGCAGTATTTTCGGGGGTAAGCAACAGTAGAATACCCAAAATTGTGCAAAGGAACTTCATGCTTGGAATGGTTTAATAAGCCTATTTTATTAAGAATACCCTTTTAAAGGTAAGAAAAGGGTTTAGAAACAAATAAATTTAGCCAATAAATGGCTTAAGAAATGGTCCTTAGAATATCGGTTGCGGCAACGAGTTGTTGAGAAGGCTTAGCGAAGCAAGCACGCAGGTAGCCCGTATTTCGACCATCGGAGTAAAAGGGGCTTAAGGGAATTAATGCTAGACCTTTTTCTTGGCAAAGCCATTCGGCAGCCTGAAGGTCTGTCATATTCGACAAAGAGTCAGGCATTTTAATAAGTTGAAAGTAGGTGCCCTTGCAGGGCAAAAGTTCCCAGGCGCTGCCTTCCAATCCCATGCGGAATGCATCTCGAAGGCCGGCATAAAAGGATCCCAATTCTTGGTGGTGTTTGGGATTTTGCATCATAAGGTAGAACATGTGTTGGCTGGCGCTATGTACCGCAAACACTTGGAACTGGTGGATTTTCCTGAATTCCTTCATAATGAGGCTGGCTGCAACAGCATAGCCCAACTTAAAGCCGGTAACGTGGTATGTTTTTCCGAAGGATGAAACCACAATGCTTCGGTCCTTCAACAGCGGTTCTTGCAGTACCCCAGCGTGGAATTGGCCGTCAAAAACAATGTGTTCATACACTTCGTCGCTGATGACAAAGGTGGTGTGATTTTCAATCAACCGTCCTAATTTGGTTAGGTCTTGAGCCGAAAGCAAACTGCCACTGGGATTGTGAGGACTGTTTATCACGATGGCTTTTAGCCCCTTTTTTAGCTCTTTTTCTAAGCTATCCCAAGGAATTTCGAATTGTTCTCCTTGAAGAGCCAATGGCACGGGGATTCCACCATTCAGTAAAATAGCCGGGTGGTAAGAGTCGTAGGCCGGTTCAAAATAGGCTACCCGGTCGCCCGTTTCTACCAAAGCGGTAAAGGCAGAGTACAAGGCTTGGGTTCCGCCGGCGGTAATGGTAATTTCGGTTTGGGGGTCGGCGCTAAACCCAAAGCGCTGAAATACATTTTGGGCAATCGACTCACGCAGGGGTAAATACCCGGGCATGGGAGCGTATTGGTAAAGCCCTTTTTTGCAGGCATCTTGCAGACCTTGCCAAATTTCGGGCGAGGGTTCGAATCCAGGGAAACCTTGAGCCAAATTAAGGGCATTGTGTGTTTGGGCCAATGCACTCATATGGGTGAAAATGGTAGTGCCGGCTTGGGGTAGTTTGCTGTTTAAAATGGGTGTCACGCTGAAAAGAGATGGTGGTAAAGTTGGCCTATTCGGTCAATGCCCTTAAGCTGTATGGAATATTGATTCTGTGCCAAGCCTTTTAAATTGTAGCTGGGTAAAAACAGGGTTTTAAAGCCGAGTTTTTCGGCTTCATTGATTCGGGCTTCGATGCGGTTAACGGGTCTGATTTCACCGGTAAGTCCAACTTCGCCGCTAAACGCTGTTTTGCCGCCAATGGGTTGGTCTTCGGCCGAGCTTAAAATGGCGGCCATAATGGCCAAATCGAGGGCGGGGTCTTCCACGCGTATGCCTCCTGTCAGGTTTAAGAAAACGTCTTTGGCTCCCAATGCAAATCCGCAGCGTTTTTCAAGAACGGCCAAAAGCATATTCATGCGGCGAAGGTCGAAGCCGGTGGCCGATCGCTGAGGAGTTCCATACACGGCCGAACTTACCAGGGCCTGCGTTTCGAGCAGAAGAGGCCGAATGCCCTCCATCACAATTCCGTGGGCGGTGCCCGATAGCTCTAGGGCATGCTCACTAAAAAGGGCGCCTGAAGGATCGTGTACCGGGTACAATCCTTGTTGGTTCATTTCAAAAATACCTATTTCGGAAGCTGGACCAAAGCGGTTTTTTTGAGCCCTTAGAATTCGGAACACATGGTTGCGGTCTCCTTCAAATTGCAAAACTACATCGACCATGTGCTCCAGCACTTTCGGTCCGGCCAGTTGCCCATCTTTGGTAATGTGGCCAATCAAAAGAACAGGGGTGCCGCTCTCTTTAGCGTACTTCAAGAGTGCCGAGGCACTTTCGCGAACCTGAGATACGGAACCTGGAGGGGAGTCTAGAGCTTCGCTTTGCAGGGTTTGAATGGAATCGACAATAAGAAAATCCGGCTCTTCTTTTTTGGCTGTGGCTACAATTTGCTCTACCAAAGTTTCGGTGAGCAATCTTCCGTTGTTGGAAAGAACAGCTCCGTTTTGAAGGCGTTCTGCCCGGTTTTTTATTTGGGGTGCACTTTCTTCTCCTGAAACATACAGCACCTTTTTGGGGTGCATGCCAAGGGTGGTTTGAAGCAGAAGGGTAGATTTACCTATTCCGGGTTCGCCGCCAAGCAAAATAAGGGAGCCTGGAAACAAGCCTCCGCCAAGAACTCGGTCAAATTCAGACATAGAGGTCGAGTACCGTTCGGCATGTTCAACGGTTGTGATGTCGTCGAAGGCCAGGGCTTTTGAGGGGCCGAATGAGTTGGAACTTCCAGCCGTTGGGCGGCTTATGACCTCTTCAACAAGTGTATTCCAAGAGCGGCAAGAGGCGCATTGGCCAGACCATTTGGCATAAGAAGCACCGCAGGACTGACAAAGGAAGGCGATTTTTGGTTTCGCCATGAATTATTGTGGGCCTTCTTCCAGGCGAACGAAATCCAACTGGGTAACAGAGCGGTCGGAGGAACCTCCGGCATACTCATTGGTGCTAATAACCAGAACATTTTCGTCGCAACGGTGGATTACGTATTCAGCGGCAATCATGCCAGAACCTGCCCCAGCAATGGTTTGAGTGAGGTAATTTATGGTCAACACCCGGTGCGATACTTCGGCTCTTAAGGTGTAACTGCCGGTATCAGAAACATTGGTGTACGGGTTGTAGTATTCTAAACCTCCATTGGGGTAAAAGCGCAACTCGAATGGGGGGTAAGAAGGGTGAACTTCCCAAAGCTGCCAGCGTCCCAACAGTTGGTCTTCCGTGTCGCCAAGGCAAGAGGTGAAGGAAATGGCGATAAATCCAAAAAGGAGGGCAAAAATGCTGTTTCGAAGAGTGAATATGGCGCGCATGAAATAGAATTATCGTTAGTTTGAGTAAAGGTACATAAAAATTAGAAAACCTATTGGGTTTTAGGCATTCCTTTTTCTTTCATGGATTGAATTATTTGGGTGGTTGATTGGTTTGGAACCAAAGGGACGATAACGGTCTTGCCTCCGTGTTGGCTTAACCAATCGGCACCCACAACCTCAGATGGGGAATAATCGCCCCCTTTTACCAAAACCGAGGGCGTAATTTTTTTAATGAGTTCCAGAGGAGTATCTTCCTCGAAGGGTATTACAGCGTCCACCATTTTTAGCGCCTCCAATAGCAGCCGCCGTTCATAAAGTGAACGGATAGGCCTTTCAGGACCTTTTAAACGCTGAATGGACGCATCGGAATTTAGGCCAACCACCAATTTGTCTCCCAAATTTGCGGCGGCCTGAAGTAGGCTTAGGTGACCCGAATGGAGCAGGTCAAAACAGCCATTGGTAAATACAATTCTTAGTCCATCGGCCTTCCAAGCCTGAATTGTTTCAAGGGTCGTCATTGGTTTTTGGTTCTACCTTGATTGTAAATGGGGGCTAAAACAAGGCTAATGGATCCTGCAATTAGGACCAAAAGAGTTTGAGCCGCCCAGATAATCCAGCCTAGAGCAAGTCCTTGACCTTGCGGTACCCCACCCAAATGGGGCAGGGCCAGCACAGCGGCAACAATTACTGGGAATGCGCCTACGCCGCCTGGAACGAAAATAATGGCAATGGAGCCCGCAGCCATAATGGCTAATGGAGGCAAAGGTCCTGCAGCGCCAATGTTCGGTAAGGCGGGGAAGCATGCCCAGGTCATAAAAAAATACAATATCCAAATTGAGGCAGTGTAGAGCCAGAAGGTCTTTTTTTCTTCAACCAGAATGACCGATTTTAATCCCTCCCAAAATCCCTTAGCCAGATTGCGAATCTTCAAATACAATCCAGAAATTTTCGGATTTTTTCTAAGTAAATAAAGAAGCAAACCGGCACAGGCAAACAGGGCCAAAACAATCCACCGCCACAATCCGGAAGAAGAAGGGCTGGGGTCGGGGCTTGCATTCGATGAGGTCGAGGCAAGGGCTTCGCGCATGGAATCCAAATAGGGCAGTTGCACTAAAACTGCTGTGCCCATAAACAACATCAACATAATCAGATCAACGGCGCGTTCCGCGACCACCGAGCCCAACCCTTTGTCCATAGGTACTTTTTCAAAACGATTAAGCATTCCACAACGGGTAATTTCGCCCAATCGGGGAACCAAAAGGTTGAAAAAGTACATATTCATGACGGCAAAAAAGGCATTAGGAACCGAGGGATGATATCCATTGACTTTTAAAAGCAGCCGCCAGCGCAAGGCTCGAATGTAATGGCTGCATAGACCCAGCAATATGGAAATGCCAAGCCAAAGATACTGCGCTTCGCGAACCGAGGCCAGAAACTGTGTTTTGTCTTCAGGTTTCATTTGAATCCAAAACCAAACCACAATCCCAATCCCTAAACTAAGGAAAAACAAGATTTTTATGGCTTCAATTGCCTTTTTTGGGGCTTTGGTCGGTTGGCTTGCTTCATTCATAATTCAAAAGTACAATCCCAAGGTTAATTTGTGGGTAAAATAACATTATCGATTAGTCGGGTTTGGCCCGCATAAAAGGCAATCAACACAATGGATTCTTGGTTTGAATTCCAATCCAATACAGGACTTAGGTTGATGGGGTTGCCAAGTTCAAGGTATTCCACCGAAATATCAGGAAGTTTAGAGCATAATTCCAAGACATTGTGTTTCCAGTGTTCGAAGGATTGGCCAAATCGAGCTTGAGAGGCTAAGCTAAAAGCGTTGGCCACCTGTACGGCTTGTTTGTATTCTGCTTGGCTTAATCGTTGGTTCCTAGAGCTCATGGCCAGCCCTTGTTCGTCGCGTAGGGTGGGGGCTCCTTCAATATCGATTTCGGGAAAAAACTGCCGACTCAACTCCTTTACTATGGTGAATTGCTGAAAATCCTTCAAGCCTAAAACAACCGTTTGTGGATTTACATCTTTGAAAAAGCGGTAAAGCACCTTGGCAACTCCCTGAAAATGGCCAGGACGGAATGACCCCTCCAAAACCCGTTCTAGATCTCCGAAATAAAACGATTCTGGAACGGCTTCTGCATAAACGTCTTCGTACGTTGGCATGTAAACAGCATCGCAGGCCGTTTTTTCAAGTAAAGCAAGATCCTGTTCGGGAGTTTGGGGATACAAAGCGAGGTCTTGAGGATTGTTAAACTGAAGTGGGTTTATGAAAATGGAGGCCAAAATGCGATGGTTGTGGGCCTTAGCTTGGTGAATTAAACTTAAGTGGCCTTGGTGAAGGGCACCCATTGTTGGGACAAAGGTAAGGCCCCTTTTCTGCTCCTTTACATTTGACCTCCATTCCAACAGGTGCTCGCGGCTTGTTATGATTTCCACAGGTTTTATGCTGTTAAGGCCCCTTTATACGAAAAAAAAGTTTGGAAAAGGGTAGGCAAAGTAACGTAAAGGCTTTCAATCCTAGCATTTTTTTCGTTAATTTTGTAGTTGAATTCAATCTCTTGGTTGGAATGTGGTTCAGTCGAGCCAGCTATCGGACGCTAATTTGATTATGGAAAAGAAAAAAGTTCTTTTCATTTCGCAGGAAATGACCCCTTACCTCGCCACCGGGCGCACGATTTCAGAAGTTTCAAGAAGCTTGCCCCAAGCGGTAATGGACGGTGGCTACGAAATACGAAATTTCATGCCTAGGTTTGGTTGCATCAATGAACGAAGGCATCAATTGCATGAAGTGATTCGCTTGTCGGGAATGAATATCGTGGTTAACGATATGGATCAACCTTTAATCATTAAGGTTGCCTCCATTCCTTCGGCTAGAACCCAGGTTTATTTCATTGACAATGAAGAGTACTTTAAACGAAAGCATACCACACAAGATGAAAAGGGGAAATTTTTTGTGGACAACGATGAGCGCGCAATTTTTTTCGCCAGAGGTGTTTTTGAAACCGTAAAAAAATTGGGTTGGAGTCCCGACATTATTCATTGCCACGGTTGGATGACCTCTTTGGTTCCGGTTTATTTGAAAAACTTATACCACGAAGACCCTTTGTTCCAGCATACAAAGGTGGTTCAATCGTTGTATTGTACCGATGTTTTTTCTGAATCACTCGATGTGAACTTCCCTCAAAAGGTTTTGGCAGAAAGCATGGTTCAAGATTTGTATAGGCCAACAGATACCAGTTACGAATCTATTATTAAAGAAAGCCTGCGTTATACCGACGCGGTTGTTTCTGGTTTAGAGCCGGTTTCAAGTGGTTTGTTGGAGGCTATTTCTGCTGCTGAACATCTAAACCACCTAAAAGTAAACGATGCCGCCAATTTGGCAGAAGCCGTTATTTCTTTGTACGAGGAGATATTGGAAAATAGTTTTGTGGGCCATTAATCCGACTCCCCTAAACATGGATATGCAAAATTGGCTAGGTCTTAATGGCCGGTTTTTGGTTTTTTACTCGATTCTTGCTTGCCTATTTATTTCCGCTTGCGGTACCCAAGAAGAATACGGAACAGACCTTATTCCACCTGGTTGGAACGATTCTTTGCAAATGACCGACACCTTGACGGTCTTAGCCTATTGTACTCCAGACGATACTCTTCAAATGAATGGGGTTGATTTTGGAATTATAGGTCAATTTAATGACCCGGTTTTTGGGCAAACCAACGCCCTTTTTTATTCTAATTTGTCGGTAGCCTCTCCTGTTCAAAGCTACGGCCCAAACCCCGAAATTGATTCGGTGGTTTTGTACCTGAAATTTGCCGATTTCTATGGAAAAAACACCAAGCTAAGGAGCTTAATGAAGTTTGAGGTTTTTGAACTGACCAATGAAATGGCCGAGCCTCCTGCCGGGGGATATACCGTTTACAATACCAATTTTCCAGTGAATCCACTCCCACTGGGAGTTTTGGAAACGGCCCCCCTTTTTCCGGTAGAGGGTACCGAAGGAACCGTATTAAAGATTAGGTTGAACCCCTCCTTAGGTACTCGATTTCTAGAAGAAGACAGCCTAAATGCAAGCAATATAAAGTCAATTTTAAAGGGGATTATGGTTCGGGCAACTTGCCTTACCCCCGGAACCGGTAATGGAGCTCTAATGAGATTTCAATTAAACTCAACCGTTTCTGGAATCCGAATTTATTATCGTACGGCCAACCAATCCGGTCAAGTAGTTCGAACAACTACGGCCAGTTCTAGTGCTCTTCATGTGAATTCTGTTTCCTACGATCGCTCTTCAGCCAACCCCGATTTGATTCAGAAACTTCAGGATACCCAATTTGACTATTCGGTTCAGCCCAACTTGTACATTCAACCTTTTCAAGGAATTCGCGTGGCTATTTCAATTCCAGGCCTTGATTCTTTGAAAAAGGCCGGACCTATGGTGGTAAATCGAGCCGAGTTGATTATTCCCGTAGCCGAAGATGACCCTGAATTCGGTAGACCTAATTCTTTAATTGTGTATCAGTTAAATGAACAAGGTCAGTTTCAATTGCTGTCCGATGTGTTGTTCGCCGACCAATATAATTTGTCTTTATCTACCTTTTTCGGAGGTTTTTACGATGCAAATAAAAAGGAGTACCGCTTTCGAATAACCCGCCACATCCATGAAATTCTAAATGGAAGCTTGCCAAACAAAACCTTGTGGTTGGATTATTCAATAACGAATAAAAACAGTAGTTTACCTCGGGTTGTTTTACGGGGCCCAAAAGACCCCCAAAATAAACTGCGAATTGAATTATCTTTGACTTCGATTCAAGATTAAAAGTAAAATTGTATGTGTGGAATTGTAGGCTATTTAGGCCACCAAGCCGCTTATCCTATCTTAATTAAAGGATTAACCCGACTGGAATACCGAGGCTACGACAGCGCTGGGGTGGCATTAATTAACAACCAAAAGATATCCCTGTACAAATGCAAAGGGAAGGTCGCCGAGCTCGAACCCTTCGCAGCTCAGTACGATGTAGGTGGCAATATTGGAATTGGACACACCCGTTGGGCCACCCACGGAGCACCAAACGATACCAACGCCCACCCACATTTTTCCCAGTCAGAAGATTTGGTCATTATTCACAATGGAATTATCGAAAACCACTCAACCCTAAAAAAGGGATTGGAAAAGCGAGGGTATGTGTTTCGTTCCGAAACCGATACCGAAGTGCTGGCCTACCTTATTGAGGACATTCAAAAGGAAATCGGTACCAATTTGGAGGAATCCGTCCGGTTGGCCTTAAATGAAGTGGTGGGCGCCTACGCCATTTTGGTTATGCACAGAGATGAACCCCATAAACTCATCGCTGCAAAAAAGGGCAGTCCTTTGGTAATTGGTATTGGGAAAGATGATTTCTTTGTCGCTTCAGATGCCACCCCCATTGTTGAATACACCCGGAATGTTATTTATTTGGAAGACGAGGAAATTGCATTAATTCGGCTGGGTCAAGACATAGTTATCCGTACCATCGCCGATAAAGAAATTAAGCCTTACATCCATGAGCTTCACATCGAATTAGAGCAGCTTGAGAAAGGAGGTTTCGAGCATTTTATGCTAAAGGAAATACACGAACAACCTAGGTCTATCTATGATTCCTTGAGGGGACGCTTGGATTCCTTAACCGGCCGGGTTTCCATGAGTGTGATTCGAGATTTCGAGGCAAAAATCCTAGCGGCTGACCGGTTTATTGTTGTGGCTTGCGGCACCAGCTGGCATGCCGGTTTGGTGGCCGAATACCTGCTTGAAGATTTTGCCCGGATTCCTGTGGAAGTAGAATACGCCTCAGAATTCCGTTACCGCAATCCGATCCTTAGTGAAAAAGACATCGTTATTGCTATTTCTCAATCGGGCGAAACCGCCGATACCCTTGCCGCCATTCAATTGGCCAAACAACGCGGCGCTACGATTTTGGGGGTTTGCAATGTGGTAGGCTCCAGCATTCCCAGGGCCTCGCACGGCGGAGCCTATACCCACGCAGGACCTGAAATAGGAGTCGCATCTACAAAGGCTTTCACTGCTCAAGTAGCTGTCTTAAGCCTAATGGCCATTATTATTGGTAAAAAGCGCGGCCACCTGAACGAATCCAAGTTTCGTCAGCTGCTGTTTGAATTGGAACGAATACCAGAACACATTACTCAGGCATTAACTACCGATGCTCACATTCGAACCTTGGCAGCAAGGTTTAAAGATGCACGAAACTTCCTGTATTTGGGTCGCGGTTATAACTTCCCAGTAGCACTAGAAGGGGCCTTGAAACTCAAAGAAATCAGCTACATCCACGCCGAAGGCTATCCGGCAGCTGAAATGAAACACGGGCCTATTGCGCTGATTGACGAAGAAATGCCGGTTGTGGTTATTGCCACTCAGGGCGACTCATACGAAAAGATTGTTTCGAATATTCAAGAGGTTAAAGCCCGAGGCGGCAAAATCATTTCGGTGGTTACCTCTGGCGATGTTGAAGTCGCTGCCATCAGCGATTTTGTGATTGAGGTGCCTGCTGTGTCAGAAGCCTTGTCGCCCTTGGTCAACTCCATTCCGCTTCAATTGTTGAGTTACCACATTGCTATTCTGCGTGGCTGCAATGTGGATCAGCCTAGGAATTTGGCTAAGTCCGTTACGGTGGAGTAGACATAAGGCATGCCTTGTCTCTTTTTGTTTTTGGGGCGGCAGCCGGGCTTTCACTGGTAGTCCGCGCCTACCCGAAGGCTGCCCCAGCGGGCTTGCGTGGGCTCCTAAAGTCGCCTCCGCGCCACGCGGGGCAGGCTCCGGTAGGCTTGCGGGCAACCTGGTTCAATCCCTGCCGCAAGGCATGCCTCGCCTCTACAACCTGCGGCAAATCGATTCCAAAATCAGGGCAACGAATAACCCATTACATCGAAAACAACCCGTCCAAATGGTAAGAACCGCCGTGTTTTAAGGAACTACATTAAATTCAATTACGGTAATGGTGGAATACACCGTTGTAGGTGGTGGGCAAAAACAATTGTACCCTTGGCCGCTAAAGCCGCCAGAACCGCTGTTGCAGTTGTAATCCATTCCTTGAAGTGTACTTCCTGAGGGTAACCAAATTGGCGAACCAGAATTGTACCAAATAGGGGCACCATTGATTTTCATTTGTGCCCGACTTTGAAAGTCGCTGCTGGAAGGGCAGGCTAAAATTTGAAAACTTAATCTGGTTGAATTGAAGTGTTCCCTGGCTTTGAAGCTGGGCTAGGAAACAAAGAAAAAAGAATACTAGGACTTTTTTCATGGCAAAAAAAAAGGGGGCAAAATGCCCCCTTTAAATTGGTCTTATTTAGTTTGATTTAATGACTTTATGGATGGAACGTTCGTTGTTTCGGTTCAACACATGTACGAAGTAGGTTCCTGTTGAGGCATTCACAAAGTATTGATTCAATGATAAGCTATGTGAACCTTGAGTCAATGCCATAAAGGGTACGTTTCCAAGGCTACGGCCCAACATGTCTTTGATTTCAATACGGTAGTCGCCAGCAGTCGGTAAGGTAAATAGAACCTTAATTTCTGATTGGAAAGGATTGGGCGTTACATTTACTGAAGCACCATTTTCAAAAGATGCAATAGATGTACCATTGATAATTAATTTGGTGGTGAAGGTGTCAGAACCGCAAGCATTGATTACAATCAAAACAACATCGTATGTGCCTGGGTTGGCATAGGTATGCGATGTTGTTACTCCATTACCCGTGTTTCCATCTCCAAAATTCCAATTGTAGGTTACTCCATATTGTGAGGCGCTGCCATTGAAGTTAAAGGTCAATTGACCAACTTGTTGAAGCGTAACCGTACCATTTGCCACGGGGATGTCATTTACCACTACCTGCATCGTGTCGGAATCCGTACAGCCATTTACCGTTACAGTATAGTATACATTGTAGTTTCCACCTCCCGCAGCTGGGTCAAAGGTGTTGTTTACAACTCCTCCTGTTCCGCTAAATACTCCACCAGGGGTAACGGGTGTTAAATTCACAGGATTGTCTGTTACGCAAAGGGGTGATGTTACTGTAAAACTTGGGTCGGGTGCAGGATTAACTAAGATATCCAATGTGTCGGTATCAGAACACTGTCCAAGAGTGGCTGTGTAGGTAACCAAAATTAGGCCTGGACCTGAAACGGCAGGATTGAATGTACCTGCCGATGGGCTCACAATACCTGAACCAGCCCAAGTTCCGCCTGAAGGAGTTGCTGAAAGCTGGATAATTGGGCTATTATCGCAAACTGTGTTTTGGCTGGCAATTTGAACGTTGGGTGCAGCATTAACAACAATGCTGTTGGTAGATGTACTGGTGCAACCGTTGTTGTTGGCTGTATATGTTATTTGGTACGTACCAGGGCTTAATTGAGTTGGGTCAAATGTTCCTTGGGTACCATTTACTACGCCAGGCCCAGTCCATGTTCCACCCGGTGTGGTTGGAGTAAATTGAACCAAAGCAGCGTTGTTACAAACGCTAGCAGGAGAGGTGAAAGCGGCGTTTGGTAGTGCGTTAACTACAACAGGAACTGTATCAATTTTGGTACAGTTGAAGTTGTTGGTCACCGAATAAATGGCATTGAAAGTTCCTACTCCGGAAACGCTTGGATTAAATAAACCGGTTGAAGTATTTGTAATACCTGTACCACTCCAAGTACCACCAGCGGGGGTTACTGGCAAAATGGCAGCTTGCCCACCTTGACAGAAGGTAGGCAATGAACCAAAAGCAACGACAGGCGATGGGTTAACTTGAATATTGTTGGTTGAAGAATTGGTACAGCCATTTTGAGTAATGGTGTAGGTCACCGGAATGGAACCCGTGCCAGAAGTGCTTGGATCGAACTGGCTGCCTGTTACACCATTCCCAGAGAAGGCGCCGCCGTTAACTACGGGGCTAAGGTTTGCCACAGAGTTATTGTCGCACAATACGCTTGGGAAAGTGAAATTGGCATTTGGTAGGGTATTTACCGTAACGGTTTCGTTGTCGGTTGAGGTACATCCGTTAACAGTTACCGTGTACGTAACTTGGAAAGTACCAGTTCCTGAAACGTTCGGATCAAAAGTACCTGCCAAGGCATTGGTAATTCCAGTTCCAGACCATGTTCCGCCAGGCGTAGCAGAGGTCAAATTGCTTGAATTGCCTCCTGCACAAAGAATTCCAGGAGGAGTAATGGTTGCATTGGGATTGGGATTAACTGTTACGGTAACCGAGGCTGAGGTATCTACACAAACGCCATTGCTGCCAATTAATTGGTAGTTACCCGAGGTAGAGGCGTAAATGGTTGAACTGTTTTGTCCAACACCTGGAATTGGGTTGCCATTCAACAACCATGTATAGCTTACATGGCTAAAGTTGGAAGATAAACCTACCGAATCACCTTGGCAAATGGTTGTGGATGACAAAGGATTGATTCCACTCGGAATCGTATTGATGGTTAGGGCAGTAGGAATGTCAGTGAAATTGGAAACGCTCGTATTAACATAGCTCAATTGTGGAGAAACGTTTGAAGTTACGGTTGAGGTGGTTGGAACAGTCCAACCCGATTGGGGATAATTCGCCATTCCAGTAAACAAGGTGTCGGTTGTCCCATCAAATCCAATCGCTAAGGTAGCGGCATTGTTGCCGGCCAATCTTGCCACTTTGTGGTACCACTTGTTGTTTACATAACATGCAGGGGCATTAGCATTGCTGGTCAAATAACCATCGGTTGTTGGATTGTTGTTGATGAAACCAATTCCAAATTGGTGCGCTGTATTGGTGGAAGGAGAAACCTCAATAGGGCGATAGCGAACAGTTCCCACGTTGCTTCCCATAGGAAATAAATATGCAGAGGTGGTGTTGGTCGCGCGAACGAAGGCACCATTTGCGCCATTCGATATGTATCCGATGGAACGGGTTAACGAGTTGGCAGCAGGATTTGACAAATACAAGGTGTCGTTGGTCAAAGCTACACGCGAACTATCAATCATAAGGCGATCGGTTACACGCGTATTGATGGATACTGTTTTAACCGAAGCGTTTTTCATAGACAATCGGGCAAAGTGGGTCGACCCTGTTCCTTGAATGGTTTGGGTTGTACCATTCAAAACCACAAGTCCTGTGTCACCAGCGGTAAAAACCGCATTGCTGGCATTGTTTACCCAATTGCCTGTCAGGGTAATGGTACCTTTGCTGGTAACCTGACCGCTACCTTGGTTGGTAAATCCGCCCTGTATGTAAATGTGGGCTCCAGCTTGAACATGGACAGAAGCCCCATTGTAAAAAACTTGCTGAGCTGTGGCAAGGCTAGGGAGAACGCCTAGACTTAAGAACAAAATGACACGGGAAAACGTAGCAGTATTCATAGGGTTGTTTTTTCTGATTGGATGAACGGTTAACGTATGAATTTAAAATGGTACATAACAAATTTACATTTTATTGTCCAATTTGAAACTCCAATATTTCAAAAGTGTAAATTATTTCTGTTTGGTCTTCTGTAAGGAGAGCGGCTTCCGATGAAAAAGAGGGTGTTTTCAGGGTTTCCCCAGGGTTTAACACACTTGGGAAAGGGATAGATTTAACCAAAATTTGATATTCGCCCAACCCTGCCGAGCAGGTAACCTTGCGAATTTTCCATTGTTTGCCCACCGGAACTTGAAATGAAGTACCCACATACCCACTCATGGTTTTCATTTCTGCTCCAGGCCCACTATGGGGTTGTATGCCCATTTCAGAAGGTGGGCTGTTTTTTAAATCGTCCTGTGCCTTGCGGATTCGCTGATTCCAGCTTTCCAATACCAGAGGATCGATGCTTTCTCCTTTTGAAACGCGATCGGTTATCCAGGCTTGCAAACTATCAATTTTGGCCTGCACCTCTGGATGTACGCCCTGGGCGCTCAAGGGGGCAAAAACCATAATTAAAAGAAAGAAAATCAGTGGTTTTGGTAGCATTTGTCTGATGTTTTAAGGAATAATGTTGAATTCAATGATGCTGGCCAAAATGGAATTGGGAACCACGCCAGCGTTGATGGCTCCAGCGCATTCGTAGTAAGCAACTCCAGAACCTGTTACATCATATACGTAATAGGGAGTATTTGAAGAAACGTTTGGACTCAATGTATTAACGCAAGGTGTGGTCGAAATGGAAAGGGTAGTGCCAGCAGGTAGCCACAGGGGCCCACTGGCCGCCATATTTGATTTTGTACCATTGATAACCAGCACGTTGTTTGCTGTCGGGCAAAGTCTCTTCCTTAAGTATCGAACCGTGTTTGAGCCGCTGGTTGCTCCTGTACAAGGGTGGGGATTGGTTATGCTCCAGTTCCCATTCACATCCGACGAATAGTTGTCGTACCAAATACCCCCGCTAATTCCCTGGCTGGTGATTTTCCAAACTTTGTTTGCGGGTACCGTAAGCTGCCCAGATGCTGAGGTTACAATCAATACCTGATTGAATTGAAGACTGCCTTGGGCCCAAGCAGCCAAGCCCCCCAAACCCAAAAATAAAAGTGAAATGGCTTTTTTCATAGTTAGGGTATTATGTTAAATTCAAGTACAGAAATCATGCGGGTATCTGAGTTCGGAAAGGGCAAAGAAACCACCGTTCCCGCAGGCAACCACAAGGGAAGTCTAAGTTGGTAGCGTCCTTGGTCAGCGTTGTTCCAATTTGGTGTAAGCCAATACGAACTGCCATTGATCGAAATA
>Ga0194133_10003359_pt1 | contig 22881 bp, 12 predicted proteins | sample TA2KigOf40mmetaG_FD_155448 | JGI IMG/M metagenome (GOLD analysis project Ga0194133, IMG submission 155448) | Freshwater microbial communities from Lake Tanganyika, Tanzania - TA2015055 Kigoma Offshore 40m | ecosystem: Environmental > Aquatic > Freshwater > Lake | place: Tanzania: Lake...
AAACCTCCTACTAAAAGTGTCCAAAGTTTTTAAGTATTTTTCATGGCTTTTACACTTTTTGTTCTTGGATTTGAAGGTAAGGATGCAAAAATTTTTGTGTGAATTTTTACAATACTTTCCACTTTACGGATAAAAAGTTTTGTTGAAAAAATGAAGTTTCTGATTTGTGTTAGTTGAAGTAACTTTTTTTAAAAATGATTATAACAAAAGAAAATTTTCTCATTCACCTTTTAATAATTATTCTTTTATGTAGCAAAACTTAATTGAAAAAGTTTTGGGATTTAACATGTTTTATACTCATATAGAGCACGATGGAAAAAGCTTTAATTTAGCAGTTTTCTTTTTTCATATACATTCTAAATTTTTGTAAAAATGGTGACTCCCAAGAGTATCATCAAATAGTTACTCTCAAATAAATTTAATGAAGACAAAGTGCCTATAAATTTTAGCATTTAACTTCTTGTGTTTAGCTCAATTTATGAGATTCACTGATCAAGTTTTATATAAAAACACATGATTTTTTTGATGAAATGATGATTTTATTCCATCGCTTGTAATTTCACAAGATTATAATGTTGATATAAAAAAATAAAAAAAGTTTAAGCAGTGCATATACCAATTAATGATAAAACAATAAATGAGGATTATATTTTATATAGATCTTCTTTCATCTTTTTTTATTGAATATTCTTCCTACAACTTCGATTAAGACCAGATGTTTTAGTCAAAGACAGCCACCTACCTAGCATGATGATAATTATATAGTCAAAATAAACTTGAAGAGCTTCAAAAAGTTTGTTTGTACCTTATGGTATTCCCACAGAGTGTGTGAACTAATTTAGAATACATTATGCAATATGGAATAATTCAACCTTTTTTGTTTATAAGGGAAGGGTTGGACCTTTTAAGATCATAGTTTTTAAACTAGAAAATAAATGTTCTTCAGATTTATTCATTTTTTTTGCAGTTGTGACAAGGTCGTCTTCTTCAAGCTTTTGCTTCTTCATGATCCTTCCTCACTCTTAGAACATGGGTTAATGAAGCTTTCCTCTTGGCCCAGTTGTTAAACATCGACCCCATGGCCTTATTCCATCTTGAAGAATTTGGCTGCAGAGATTTTTTGATTCTTAAGGCATGAAGCCGGACATCTTTTCCTAAACGCTTTTCAGTGGAAGGTGGAGAATTAGAATCTGGAAACAGTCTTGATAGAGTCAATTTGTCACTCTCTACTTTTTAATGGCCTCACCATCTTCAAAATCTATTGGCTCGTCCCCATTTGCAAGTTCGTTGAACAGTTCGAGGTTTTCCTATATTAAAGATGAATTAAAGTCACCAAATTTGTTCAATTCAAGTATTTGAAATACCTGTTGCTCATTGTTATCTACATTGTCTTTATAAGCTTCGGATTCCACTAAAGGCAAAGCTAAAGGTTCTTCTTCCTCCTCTCGACCCCTTCGAACCCTAAGGGCATAACCCCTTGTCTCCCACGAATTATTATTTCCTGTCCCACGTTTAATCCTGAGTATTAGATTTGAAAAAAATCGAGTTTTTAATTTAAAAAACAAAAAAAGAAAATGCAAATATCAACCTTAAGGTGTGACCAAAATTGTCAAACTGACGACCTCTCCGGATTCTTAGGGCATGTGCAAAATTATTCTGGAATCCGTTTGACTTGCGAACCCTCAGAGAATGTCCAATAAGGCTACGAGCTCCTTCTAAACTTACAAGCCTTCTTTTTTGTCCAAGATTGTTTGACTGTCCGAAAAGGCCATACATTGGCGAGCTTAAATTCAACATTGAATTAGTATATTGATTTCAACCTATCATTAATTTGTTGAATGTACCCTGCATAACTTGCCAAGTTTCTTGTAACACCATCATTCCTGGAGGCACAACACGTGGCCAGAATCACGACTCCCAGAGACATCAAAATCCTTAACCCTTGAAATCAAAGCAAAAAACTTGAAATTTTTGATGCTTTGAAAAGAAAAAATTAGATAAGAAAAGGCGAAGAAAATGCTTAGCTGATTATATTCTATAACCTTTAACAAAAGCAATCATGCATGCTGACAACAGCAATTATTTATCTAACACGTTAATCTACAACAATTATTAAAAGGAGACTGTTGAACAACCTTTCAAAACTATCATTGGAAACAATTAATTAAAGGTACACTTGAACTTTGATTCAGCCTTTTCAAGAGATTAAGAAATTACTGAAAGACAATTTTCTCAAAGTCATTGGAATTAGAATTCTTCATTTGGCTCATTCATAAATTCCTGAAACTTTAAGTCTGTCTAATTAAAGTCTTATTTATAGGCATCAGGGATTGAAATTGATAAAATATATAAGAGACATGAAAGAGGTCTTCAAAGAGCCCAGCTAGCTAGCAGGAGGAAAAACTGGGATTTTGATGAGTTTGCATTCCCCTACCCAGTGGAAAAAACCTCCTGACTAGTCTGGGTTGCCATAGTGAATAACTTTACTTTGTAAATTTTGTGTATTTTTGTGCTAATCGAGGCTTGAAAGCCCAAAATTCCGAGATTCTCTACTAGATTTTATGACCTCTACAACCCTTCACTCAAGATAGTGATGGGTACGGGTCAAAAGTTTTTGACCAGGGTTGGGTCAATTTTTTGTGGCTCGGGTTGGGTCAGGTCAGGTCAGCAATCCATGGTTTGAGTTTGGGTTTGGAAAATTTCCCCTAAAAATGTCAAAATTTTCAATTTTTTCTTTACAGGTCAAAAAAAATCTCTTCTGGTTGGGTCAAAAAGTACCCGGATCAAAGGCGGATTGGCCTCTTAATTACAGCGGGTCTAAAGTAAGCTTGGGTCGGGACGGGTCGAGTCACGACATATCGCACTAACTCAAGATGAGTTACTTTTGATATTACAAATATAAGTGAAAAATTAAAATATGGTACTTACTGTTCCACATGGCTGCTAAAAATTTAAAAATATAAAAGTAGATTTTGAATATTTCATGAATTGACATTTAAGAAAAAAAATCTTTCTAAAATGTTAAGTTTGTGGGTTGTGGTTTCTAAATAATTCAATAAGTCGAGCATCAAAAAAACTTACATCCAAGCCTAAAAAGTATTAACATCATTTTCTTTTGAATGATTACCTTGTTTGATATGAAAATTGAGATTAGACTTGACATTTTGTTGCCTAGACGTAACTCAATATGTATGTTCTCAAAATTGTCATACTATTTTAGAATTTAATTTTCCATTTATGAAAACTAAAATGAAAAGTTTAATCCAGCATTGAGTTATTTTAACTGAAAAATCAAGGGCATGAAATCACATTAGACCTGTGAAGAAAATGAATGATGAATTTTTAGGTAAAAAGGGAATCTTTATGGCTTTAAATCGATTAAAAAAACCTCTTTTTGGGAGAAGTCTCATTTGTTAAACAAAAATTATTGCTTTAATCTTCAAAAATATATTGTTTGTAAGCACTTTCAAACTTCAAAAGTTAAAGTATTGGTTAAAAATTGACTGTTTATGAAAATATAAGTTTGAACATTTTTTTATTTTCCTTGCTAAGTTTGATTTGGATGGTAGTAATCATTTTGTTTTTAGGATCCATAATAAGGTCCAATATAAGAACCTATTTCATTAAAATTCAGATTGTTTTTTCGAGGGTTATTTCCCTAATTTTGGAATTAATTGAATCACTTTTTATTTTAGCTCGGCATCTTTGGAATAAAAATTTTTTAATGATGATTATTATTCCTTTCTGGAACAAAATGGCTGAATTTCTAATTTAATTTTATTTGTTCAACTTACTTGCTTTTTTTAAATTAAGATCAATCAGAGTGTCTTGTTTGACTGATCTTAAAGTATTTGTCGGGAAATCCCTCAGACTGGCGAGAAAAAACTTTTTCTTGCTTGTTTTATACTTCAACATACAAGAGAACCACAGATTTGAGCGAGTTGGCAAGAGTAAATTTCTTGAGCAAATTGATACCCTACACTCTTCTTTTTAAATGAGCCTCAAAGTAGAAAGTAATAATAATAATGGTGCAAAATAGACTCAGTCAATGTTAATGAATGACCATCACCTTTATTAGAGTTTCACCATATAGCCATTAAATTTATGCCAATGATCGTTGCAGATTTCTCATACCCTGACTGAGGGTAGTGATGGTTTCGGGTCGGGTTTAGCCCATTGACATCAAATATATAGACCACACACCTCTGCCTGAGCCGCTGGAAAAATTTGCCTTGTAGTAAATTTTGGTTTACAAACAGCTGAATCCCTGCGGCCTAGGTGGGTCAGCTGTTGGTAAACCTATGCGTAAGCCAAAAATTGACTTTTATGACCCTTTCTCCCTCTATGTATCCGATCTCTAAAGTTTAGCCCCAACCCAACCCGGACCATCACTAACCCAGGGTTGAAAAAAGGCCAGCATGGTTGGTGAATGAACCGATAATCTTAAATTGGTAGCAAGGAATTTTTACTAGATTTATTGACTTTTACTTATCAACTCTGGACAAAGGGGCGCGGGTGGCATGGCCGGTTGGATTGGGTGAATTTTTTGTGGCTCGGGTTGAGTCGGGTCTGGTCAGCCATCTTTGGTTTTGGTTTGGAGAATTTCCCCTAAAAATGTCAAATTTTTCAATTTTTTCCACTTCGGGTCAAGCAAAATATCTTTGGGTCGGGTCAAAAAGTACCTGGGTCTCCGAATCAAGCTCGGGTCGGGTCAGGTCAGGGCCATCTCTAGTCGATAAGTAAAGTCGGTAAATCTAGGAGAAATTCGTTGGCACGCTGTGTTTATTTTTTATAATAGGATTGATTAGATGGTTTTTCAAGATAGATATGAAAATTCTTTATCTTTTAAGTCAGAGCTCAAGTTTTAAGAGAAAAAATTTAATTGGAAAGCTCTTCAAATTAGTATTGTCAAAATGAATATATGTTTAATTTGCATGCAGAAAGACCAATTTTTCAAATCCAATTCAAATTCAATTTTTCTGGCCAAACACACCGAAAAGACATTTTTAAGAATCAAACTGCCTCGTGAGACAGCCTTTTTTTATCAGTATGAGAGATTAGCATTTAAAGTACAAGTTACAAATGGAAAAAAGAAACTTTGAAATTGTTCTTGAAAAAAAGAGATATGTAATATTAAAAAAAAAGATTAAAGTTTCATTGATGAAAACTTTTGTTAGTTGAAATAAGGGAAAAAACTACTTTTAATAGTCCCATTCTGCAGGCATCTCTCAGGAGGTTAACATTGTATCAATCGAAATTATTGCTCATAAATTTATCCTATTATTAAGGCTTTGTTTGCCATTTCTTTGAGTAGGAAATTAGGTCTATATTGTTACTTGTTTCATTACTTTCTTAAGGTACAATCAAAAGTACAAGAGGCCATCATCAAAACTTGATTAGTTGATTGAAATTTTTATCATGGGATATTAAATCTATAAAAGATCAATGGTAAAAGATTACTATATATGGACTTCTGCATGCATGCTTTTGACCAGATCAAAGCTATAAGCCTTTTTAAACCCTGTTTAAATTGCTAAAAAACTGTTGCCATGTACTATCAACAATGGTCTTCTGAAAATGCCTAAGATTTCTTGCATTTCAAATCTAAAATTGAGTAAAAGTGCTTTTTTTGCCAAAATATGCAGGGGCCTTAATGAGAATCACTATATTCTCAGTAGGACTAAGAAGCAATTCTCAAATAAAATCTTGTATACACTTAGATGGTCGTTGGCCCTAAGGCAGACTCCCACCCCTTCGGGCTGGGTAACTTGTGAGTTTGTGGGGAATTCAATGTTTTAGAGCATGGCGTAATGGGATACCCTCAATGGAATGGGGTTAAAGGATCGCAAAAAGTTTGCACCCGTCAATTTAACCCCACTGAGCAATTTTTTTAGTAATGTTATTTTTAATGGCCCCAAAACCTAGACTCCAGGGGTTCAATCAATTGTTCATATAAAACAGTTATAGTGGCAAATTCAATTTTAAGAGGGGGTGGGGGTGGGGGGGGTCATTTTTATTTCAAGCACCCAAAAATGCCATGGTATTGTCTATGTGACCCATCCATCCCCTATACCCCTAATGTGCAAGTGGCAAAACTTTAGTGTTATGAAAAATTAACTCACCACTCGCTTCTCTTACAGAGATTTAAGAGATAAAATATGAATGTTTGCCTATGAAAGTTTCAAGCTGCCTTTAAAAGGAAAAATACCCAATATTAGCATAACTTAGAGTAGAAAGTAAATCTCTCATTGTGAAAACAATCTCTGCAATTACTATCAAACGGAACGACTAATGGTGAATGAAAGGTGAGGTTCTCAGGAAAACAGAAATCAAAATTTGATTTCAGAAAATAAAAAAGTTTTCTAATCTCTCTGATTTATATATTTGTGACATTCTAATAATAAAGTCATCGTAAAGGTTAAAACTATTTTGAAAAGGTATCAAAATTTCATATAAATTTAAGTTGAGAGGCATTTTTTGTGCGGGGAAAATGCCAAACCCTCCCGAGCGACTATCAGCCCTCCAAGTTTAATATGAAACTTTATATTTAATTTTCTCAGTTTCTGAGCAAAATATCTGTTTGGTATCTTTTGACCCATCTATGCGGTGATTATGCATGCCAAGTTTCAGCCTCTAGCTTCAATGGTGTGGGAGGAGGAGGTGATGGACCGAAGGACGGACGTTAAGCATTCTTGAACAGATCGGTCTAAGTAATTTCTAATCTCCCCCCTCGCTTTGCTCGGGAGGGATAAAAAGTTTTGGTCCCTATAGATCACAAATTTGTGTCACATCAAAGGAGGATTAAAGGAATCACAACCATAGACATTGAAATGAGTCGAAAGAAGAGCAATACTTTGTAGAATGAACACTCCTGATGAATTATAAAAAGTCAAAAATGTTACGATATGTATTCAAAATATTCTTTGTCCCCCTGATTTGTTTTCAAATTTCATTTTGGTTATTTGCTTTTAGATGCAATATTCTTGATAATTTGTTGATATTTTGTCATTCATCTTATTATCTTTGACGTCAACCAACTTTCATTATTGCTCTCTCAATGTGATGATATTTGACAACTGAAAATCACCTAGGATGCCTTTCTCTGTCTTGATCAATTTTTGTCACACTACAATTGGTTTTACATAAAAGACCGAAATGCAGAATGCAATCAATAAGAGAGGCTTTCATTTCTTAATTAATACCAAGCCATCTAAAAGTATCTAACAGCATCAATTAAAGAAAGTGATGTAACAATTGCCCATTTGTATTTTCAAACTCATTCAATTATTTTACTTTTAAATTGAGCAATTTTTACAAATGTTTCTTGAAAGCCCAATAGCTAGTCTAATGATGTCTGAATTAGAGATGGGCACTGACCTGCCCCGACCTGAACATACTTTTGACCCGCAGTAAATAAGAGGCCGACCTGGGTACTTTACGACCCGACCCGATGACATTTTTTTTGACCCGAAGGGCAAAAAATTGAAAAAATTTTTAGGGGAAATTTTTCAAATCCATACCCAAACAAAAGATGGCTGACCCGACACGACCTGAGCAACAAAAATTTGACCCGAACCCAACCCGGGTCAAAAATATTTGACCCGGGACCCTTCACTAGTCTCTTAAGCAAAGATGTGGAACTTTAATGTGTTAATCAGAGAGATGATATGTATAGAGTGCTAGTGTCCCTGCAGGCTGGACAGAAAAAGTTCAGGGTCCCTGAACTGTCACGGATTCATCTGTTGAGAGTATTCGCTATTGGCAAAAGATTAGACAAAAAACATTTATGAGTGAATCTGTGCCGGTATGCAACCCCAGAAATATCTTTAAAAGTGCACTCTCTATATATAATCACTCTGGTGTTAACCAGCTGAGCCATCGCTGCTCAACCCAACCCTCGCTTTTGTAATGTATATACTGACTTTCTGATTTGAATACAATCATAATAACACAGTTTCTTCGAAGTTGCTTCCATGTGTTTTTCTGTTTGTGAAATAAATAAAGATAAAAAATATTTACCAAATTCATAAAAAAGGTCCTTGATTGTTGGGATTGGTTTTAAACAAGGGTATTAGAAAAACATGGTGTATAAACAAATTGAAATGCTTTGTCGGATCAAAAAAGATGACGAGATAAAAGTAATATACTTTTATCATATCAATTGCTCTGATTCAATTATTTTCACAACCCTTATTTCACGATATTTTCAAGGCAAATGTTCACATGCCAACAATCAACATTTCAGTATTGATTCTAGTCTTAATTGGAAAGGTTGTCACTGGATTATCCATCACGCCTCTCAAGAGGTCACCCTAAGGCCATCGTGCTCATCAGAGATTACGCTTTTCTGCTCTTGTCAGAGGACTGCACTTATTATTGGTGATAGTGCTTCTCTTTTTATTTCAATTTTGGTAAACAGGCCAAGGAAGCATTTTTAGCTGAGCAGAGCTGCTTATACTTGTTACTTCATTGCTGACAGAAGGAGGGTCTTGGAGAGTTTGCCAACCCCAAATTTGCTTACCTTAATAGTTGGCCTACTTGACTAGATTCCTTACCTGTGAGTTCACCTACCTACCAGTTTACCTACCTGACTAGTTTGCCTACCTACAACCTATTCAAGCCACTTTGCTTTATAAAAAACTAGCCAAACGGGGCCCAGCGCTGCCTGGGAAAAATTTAATGAGATTAAGTCACCCATCTGGACATTTTTTGTAAAGCAAAGTGATTGGTTTAGGCTTTGTTGTTTGGGGTACCCAGGGGTTAGGGGGTTGGGTTGGCAGGATCATACATGGGTTAAGATCCCTCCCCGAGTTGGTGTTGAGGCCTGTACAAAATTTGGTGGAGATTGATACAGAGGTTTGCGTGTGAAAGAAGGACACAGGTACATAGGTACAAACAGTCTGTTTTATATAACTAGATGTCCCGATGGGTGACTTAATCTCGTTAAATTTTTCCCGGGCAGCGCCGGGCCCCGGATGGCTAGTATTCAATAATTCTTACAATTTTCTGGAATTTTGGAGTACAAATAACTTTCACATTGTTGTGTCAATGAATGTTGAACTAACAAGGCGTTCGATTTGCTTATTTTCAATTGTGTAACTGCTAAAGCATGCAAATAAACATCACAAAAGCAAAATTAGACTAGATTTGGAATGGATGAAGAAGCTTATATCTTGTTTATGCCTTTTTTAAGTGCATCTGAGGTTAAATCCTGTCTATTTTCAAAAGATCCAAATTTGAATATCAAGAGGTTAAGGTGAAAGAACTGAAGATAGCAAATTAGAATTGTTTGAAAATTGAGTTATTAAGAATCACCAAGTTGATGAAAATATTTCTTTGTTCAATACCACATCAAAGCTTGCCCAAAAAGATCAGCATTTTCAAAAGCGAATTTTTCCTTGACCTTAACCAGTCCGTTGAATAAGACTTTACCTTCATATCAGCTTTATCTTGCCTGCCATTAAAGAAGATATATAGAGATAATAACAGACTCACAAATTTATAACCATAATGAGGATAGACCAATAGATGGATCAATAATTTATTAAGAGTGAATTTTGGTTGGCTTAAATAATGAACCTCCTGTTTACATTTTATTATATAAAATGAAAACCAATAAAAAATATGTCTTTGATAAATAGGTTTGATTACATCTATGAAAATTTTTGAAAGTCCTTGCAGATATCAACATCATTCAGGTTGTTTGTTGGAAAAGTTAATAAAAGTTTTTGATCCTAATGTTATTTTGTCGAATCAAATTGGTTGACTCAAAGAAAAAAAGTTTTAAATAAACAGATTAAAAATAAATAACAATTTCTTTTTGACAAGGTCCAGTTCAAAACTTTCTGTTAACTTTTTGTTCAGAAATATTTATATGAAGTATTTGATTGATTGACAGTTTTTATTCAAAACTGCTTATTCGAATACTGAACAAGCGCATGTTGAAACAATATTGACATTACAACTGTTCCTTTAGTATGTCAGGTTTCATGTGAAAAAAAATGTTTAAAGTAAAATTTGGTGTTAGATTTATCAAAGAATATCCCCAGGCCTGCCTTCCTGGGTTCTTCAAAATAGATGGACATCAATAAAGAGTGTAAATTGGTAGGATTTTTCTCCCTGATTGTCTTTATTACGAGACTTGATGTGCAAAACTTTGACCATTCATCTGGATCAGCTCTTTGGCATATTTTGGACAGGAAGTTGCACGAGTATTCATTCTGACAGTCACGGCATGCAGGTCTCAAGAGTGTAAAATGGAGTGAACGAAGCTTGTTTTTTAACAGGATTTTATATAATCGTACCAGACTGCACAGACATGAAAAACTGTGCCATAAAAATGAGTATGTAGTCAAACCTAAATCTTTCCAAGTATATAACTGCATGACTCTTGAAAGTTAAATGAATCAATCATTTTTTTGCAAGTATAAGCTAAATTATTTACTTTACATTAAAATAAAGAAAATTTTTACTTTAATTATTTGTTATATGTAATGGTTATGACAACTTATTAGGAACTACGTACTTGTAAAGATTAACATACTTGTATGGTTTCGAATGGCTGAATAAATTTTAAACAAACAAACATGTAGGAGATTCAAGATTTGATCCCTGGCATTGGCTTGCAGTTTTAATTTCTCACTTTCAATGATTGTCCTCTTCAAGAGTTTCCTAATTGCATTGTCCATGAATTCCAGGCCTTACCATTCCCTGTTTTTCCTTCCAAGAATTTCAAACTGTTATGGATGCATTGCTTTCCAACTTTTACCTTAGCATTTTTTGAAGAGCTTCCCCACTTGAGGCTGTCATCTAGTAGTATAGACCAATTTTGGTGTTTTTTTCAGACATTTAATGGCGAAGTTTGCCTGAATGTAGTTAACCCATTCATTAGGTGTTGCTCTTTCGCAGAGCAGCGATAAATCACTTTTAGTCTTTAATCTAATCTATCAAAGAGACAGAGCTTTGCAATTTGTGGTCTTAATTAAGTTTCTTTAGTTGGCCATACAGTGTTCAGGTTGAACCATACTTCTGAGCAATAATATAAGGTGCTGTAGTATTGACATGTGATTATCTTTCTGACTTGTTCCATGTCAAACATTATTCTGATTTTCCTAAGCACTGAAAGTTTTGAGTTGCACTTGGCAAACATATGCCATATGTGCTTTATCAATATTCACTTGTCATCAAAATAGACTCTCAAAACTTTCATGTTGTCTCTTGCAGCTATTCTCAAGTCCAATTTGAGAAGATAAATTACAACACATAGAGGGGTCAAAGATTTAGTGAATGACCATAAGTATTGGACCTCAATCAACCAAAACTGTAAGAGCATGTTATTGAGTCGGATAAAAAGTATCAACAACTAATCTTGTTTACTTAAAATGATTTGATAAATAAAACTTTGGTCTTGGCAAATAAGTTTAGAATTTATGCAGAAACAGAAAAATATTATGTAACATGTTAAAATCCTGTTTTCAAGGTCAAAATATTGACACTCAGCAAGCATTTTTAAGAGAATTTACACTGATAAGACTTGATCCTTATTGTATTGAAGCACAGTAAAAAATAAATAGTAATTGTAAATGATAATTTCTTGATTTCCTGCCATATGTTCTTCAAGACACTTTTTAAAACATTTTTTTTGTAAAAAATACTAATCTATAAAATTTTACAGGTGTTTTTGTAATGGTCAGTTTTGTTTGTTGATGAAAAATATACTCTAAACCTATTGGATATTGATGCTTTGAAACTTCAAACAAATAGGCATGTTTATCAAACATTTTTTCATTCATTTCATGGTAAACTCACCAAATTGTGTGATCAGAATACAAAAACTTGAGAGACCTCTTGAGATTTGATTCATCTCTTTTTTTAAAAAAAAACCAGTATATTGTTACAATTAAGTTGATAATCTAGAATTTAAAAAAAAACTTTATTGAGGCTTTAGAAAAGTTGATGGGGTTGTTAGCTAACAAGTTACAAAAACAAGTATTCATTAAAAAGCTAAAAAAAAATTCAGGATCTTATTTATTGAAGCATCAATCATTAATAGTAATAATTTACAGCCCAAGCTTAGGATTATTTCATCATTTTATATGTCAACATATTTCTTTTATTTTTATACATCACTAGTCCATGCAGATTTTAACCTCATTTTCAAATATGAAGGGTAGCTGCCTGAGCAATATAAAACCATCATTTTGTGTAAATAGTTGAAAAATATTGATAAAGGAAATCTCAATACCTTTAGTGAGAGGAGTTGTATGTAGATTAGGGAATATGAAAAGAGCAAAATTGATAACAAAAAAGCAAAATGTAGATCAATATCTTCTAAAATTAACCTAGCTTTCTTCATTCAGGATAAAAAAGCCAATTGATGAAAGTTATATATACTATAAAATATAAATCAAGGGTTGATAATTTTAGGCAAAAAAATATTGATTGGGGAAAAAGCCGGGAAAAATCAATTTTTTGAAAACGACATTATCAGAGCCAGTTGCAATTTGAAAAAACATAATAAGTATTATAAGTGATCACTGACCTCCCTCCCGGCCATCTCCTCAAGTAAACCTACCCAACTACAAAAGTGAGCTCTTAGCTTAGACACTCCACAGACTTTTGTAAAAGAAGTTTATCAGTAAACTAAATTTAGTAGTGGACAAAGATTGTTGGATTTATATTTTAACAGGTTGCTGATCACCATTACACCCTAGTTAATTTTGGCTGTTGGGCAATGGCTCAATAAAATTCTGAGTTTATGCAGTTTGAGTTGTCTTTATGGCACACATTCTTGGGTGATGTTTATAAAATTACATAAAGAAGTTTGAATGCTCAGAGCACCATCCCAAAATTGGTCTCAACGAGTATGCTGGGTCCCCACTTTTACAAAGCATTCCCAAACTAAAAGCGTGTAAAGCTAGTAAAATTTGACCAATTAAAGAAGGAAAAAAAGTTTTTATCTTTTATACCACAAAAATGAGTACCAAGTATAATTTTAAGACATGAGAATTTAAAACCTCAATCTCCCAATCCTGAGGCAGTTATCATAGCCATGAGCCATAACGACCACTCTGGAAACCTTGGATTAGCTGGTATTAGAGAGGACAATGGAGGTTGCTCTGAAAAGAAAGGTTATGGACCTGACATATGCAAGGAGTATGGCACTTAGGTTACTCAACCATGGTGGTGAATGGATTAGTTGTGCTTTATTTGAAGGAATGAATATTTGAAAGTATTTAATTCAATTTGCTGCAGCCTGGGGTCAAAGGAAGCAAATGTTGAGGTATGAACACATAATGCTGGTCTTCACAGAAACAACAAAGCCTGAGACCCCTTCAGGGACCAAGGATTGTCACCTTTTTTACCTTTATTTTAAAGGAAATTCTTGTATTTGTAAAGCTCAGAATGTTACCTAGTTTCACAACTTTTCAGCAAAGTAAGGATTCGTATCGAATTTTAGACTTGAGAATTTTTAATGTGTTAAATTTGAATTTCTTTATCCTTCATTCAAAACATTAGAGAACAAATTGTACGGCAAAACCTTTCATGCAATTTTACCTGTGGGCACAAAACTAAGTAAATGGTTATGAAAAATACACTTTTAGAAAGAGAGTACTTTTAAAGTCACCACTTTTTTTCTAGCGCAAAATTATGGATTTTTGCTGAATGGAGAAAAAAATTTCAGTGCAAAAGCTAAGAAATATCTGCAGCCTTCAGATTTATATCTATCTATCAAAAATGCCATCCATAACAGCATCAATAAAATCTGATTATCTCCATTAATTCTTCATGAAAATTGTATGGTTAGAGACAAAAGTTAAAAAAAAGAGTTGATTTATTGTATGAAAAGTCAAACCTTCATATGTCAAAGTAAATTGAATTTGACTTCATGAAACAATTTATTTAAGTCTTTATTCTCACTTTTATGTTTAAGTGTATAAATGGATAGTTTCAAATTATTTCATGCTTGGCTAAGTTTGATTTTTAGATGCATTTTATTGCGGCCACTGAGCAAGGTCTCTAAGCAATATCTCTTTATTATAGATTACATATCTTTTTGCCATACAGTTGGTTACAGTAATTGAAAAAATGGAGGCAGTTTTGTTACTTGTTGAGTTTGCAAAATATCTACAGTCACACTGCTTTTTAAATCAACCAAAAAGAATGTATCTTTCAACTTTGATCTACCTTCCTGTATAAAATAGTAACAAAAGCTGCAAGGTATTAAGTAAAACACTTCCTAATTAAAAGCTAATGAGTCAATTATCCAAATAAAAATAAAGGTTGTCATCCAAACCTACTTCCTTCAGTTCAGCATTTTTTTGCCAGTAAATTACATTCAGAAAGGAAATTAAATAAAAAATTAATTTTTTGATTGAAAAAATTGGATAAATTTTAAATTAACATTAAAATTTAGGAAGGAATCAGTCATTACAAAACATGAAACTTATAAGTGCATATTTGCATAACAAAAGCTTTTCATCTTACTTGGAGGGATATTTAAAAAGAAAATGTAATATGATAGAAATTTATGCATCAATTTCTGCATCATCAGCCATCTGTTGAGGCCATGGTTAATTGACTTGAATCATAATGTGTCTTTATAATTACCATTTTACTTTTGACCAACAAGGAAAATGGAAGTGGCCAAAAGAATCTGGTGACAATAAGTTAGATGAAAGAAAGTTTATCCAGTTCCTTGACTGAAGAACATGTTTTCCTCCTTCATGAAAAGCGTAATTTTCTTTGTTCGCTCATAAAATGCTTAGGTAATCCTCCCAACATGAAGTCACAATTGTAAACTATTGCCTTTGATGGAAGCACAAATTCCCTGACTGGCTTACATCTATCTCATAAGTTAATGAGGTGTGGCTGTAAAGCTCAAATTGACTTGATTCGTTTTTAACATGGTACAAAAGTGTTGCTTTTCATACCATATATTATTGTAAAAAAGGACTCTTTTTCCTAAAATATGTTATTTGTAAAGAAATCAAGTGCCTCTTTCCAGCCTGCATTTTCTTAACACCCAAGAAGGAACTGTATTATAAAATTTCACTGAATTAATCAGTTTTATCTTACAGGCTCAACTAGTGATGGGTCGGGTCAATTATTTGTGGCTAGGGTTGGGTCGGGTCAGCCATTTATGGTTTGGGTTTGAATTTGGAAAATTTCCCCTAAAAACATCAAATTTTTCAATTTTTTTCCCTTCGGGTCAAAAAAAATCTCTTAGGAAAGTACCCTGGTTGAAGTCGGGTCAGCACCTTATTTGCTGCAGGTCAAAAGTAAGCTCGGGTCGGGACGGGTCAGGGCCCATCTCTAGGCTCAACCCCAACCCATCCCATCAAATTTTTAGTATGAAATAAAAATTAACTGATAGTGATCTGAGGCCCCTGGCTGGGAGCTAAGATCTTAGATTGTGGGTTCAAAGCCATGCCAGCAATTTTTAACCCCAGATTGCAAAAAAAACTAACTGGAAAAATGACTGCGTTTTGCACAATTATCGAAGACATTAGCAGTATTGGTAAATTGTGGGATTTATTGGGACATTTCAATGAAAACAATATGGTTGACTATAATAAATACCTTTTTTATTAAACAATTCTATTCTATGTTGTATGTACGTACCACAATTACGTAATTTTTGCCCAACCAGTGTGACACTTTCCCGGTAAAGAAGGCACACCCAATCAGGGTAACAGTAATTCTGCAGGAACTCTATTAATGGTGATTACCATGAATAATCATCGCTTGAGTCTTATTAATCTCAACCTGATTAATATCTGATAAAGACTTATAAAAATATGTTTTCTTTATCATTTGGCAAAATTTTGATAATCCAAGATCCCTTTTGATCATTTTATTCTTATGGCAACTTGGCATGAAAATGTACCAATTCATTTTGATGCAGGGTTGAGCCCTAATAAACGAGAAAAAACCCTGTATAGGAAACTTAATCTGAGACCCTCAGATCCCTATTCAGATGTTAAAACATGGTATAATAGATTTTGACCTTTGTTTTCCTTTTTGAAATCAGGATATATTTAAAAGCAAGTAGGAAATGAAATTTGTATGTAATTATACAAATGCAGTTTTTGTCTATTTAAGTTAAAAAAGCAACCTTTTTTGCAAATATATTTATTCACATGCACTAATTTGACAATTTTGAAGACTTTTTGTCTTATTAATTAACTTGAATATCGGGGATAAAAATCGGAAACTTAGCAACAGCACATTCCATCTGATTCATAGAATGTTTAGTTTATGAAAAGAAGTTAGTTAATTAAAAATATATTAGAGAAAAATTAAGGAATAACTTATTTCAAGGATTAATTTGTTTCCGAGATTCTTTTGATATAGCAAGGAAATAAGTCACAGATTCAAATTCAATATGTGGATAACATACCTCAGTGGTGGATCCAGGTCAATAATTTTTGACCCGAGTTGAGTTGGGTATTTTCTTTGCTGCTCGGTTCAGGTTGGGTCAGCCACCTCCAGAAAATTTCCCCCCAAAATACCAAATTTTTCCATTTTTTACCTTTGGGTCGAAAAAATATCATCAGATTGTATCAAAAAATATCAGGGTCAAAGCTTGGTCTGCCCCTTATTTACCGCGGGTCAGAAGTATGCTAGGGTCTGTTCTGGTCAGAGCCTATATCTTTTCCTTGCCATAAAACTAGACAAGTTTACTTTGAAGTAAAGGTTTTTAAAAGCAGTGGAACTTAAATTTTATATTCAAAAAATTTGCAAAGAAAGATTTAACCATCAACCCTGTCCCTATCTGCAAATGAAAGATCATTTGACAATGGTTTGCGCCATTTCAAGAAACTTTAATGGTTCAACTAAAAAAGGCAATTTCATATCACAAACAATTATGTCTTCCTGTTATAATGAAAATTTTTATGATGTTTGCTGATCCAGGAGGAACTTTCATGTAGAACATTAAAGGGTTATAAATGCACACACCAAAACAATAGATTTTAATCAGTGCAGCAAACAAGATTTAAGTTTGAGGTCAAAAGGAAAAAATTCTATGTGGAAATAAAAGTTCATGGGATATAATGAACATTTATTTCTCAATTTATTGTTCCACTAACCATCTTAAATGACAAGTTCTTGGTAATAATATTTAATTTTTCTTTTAATTAATTTTTCTAATCTCTTATCTGTATATGTAAAACAGACTGTTTATACCTATGTCCCTCTTTCACATGCAATCCGCCAGACCAATCTCCATCAAATTTTGTTAAGACCTTCACACCAACTCAGGGAAGGTCCTTTACACAAGTATGACCCCGCTAACCCGGCCCCCTGACCCTGGGTTACCCCAAGCTCCAAAACCTAAAACATATCACTGGAGAAAAACTTTTTGTAATGTAAAATGTCCAGATGGGTGACTTAATCTCATTAAATTTTTCCCGGCTGGGCCCCGGTTTGCAAGTATATTCTAATATATTTACAATAACCAATGGTCTAATGTATTTCTTAATTATACAAAATTGAAGAAATATACAAAATAGTAAAGTCAATCATTTAAATAATTAATTAGTTGGTCAACAATTTTATCTTAAGCTATATAAGCACAGTTGACACCCTAGAGTGGTGCACTAGAAGACAGGACTCCCTGGATATAAATAAAGTAAAGGTAGTTCATGTATCGAGGTGAGGAGATTTGGACATCAAGAAATAAGACCAATGTAATACTAACTGATTATTTGATGAAGATACGAGTTTGTTTATTTTCAACACGGATCAATCATTTTGGCAGTAGGGAAATAGTTAAGGACACCTGTCTTAATTTTGAGACAGTTTATTTATATATATAAAAAGTCAAGTCAGGTACCTTAAACTATTTTATTGCTAACCTAAACTAACCTTCCGGGGTTTACCCTGCGGGACTTATCATCAGTGATTTCAAAGTACTTTTGTAAAATGTTATTCTACGAAAAGTGATCCATCCCGAGCAAAGCGAGGGAGTAGTCTTGAAATATTGTATAGGAATCTGTTTATGAATGCTTGACGTCCTGTGTGTGTAGGTCTGTCACCTCATTCTCCTCCCACACCAGTTAAGCTAGATACCTGAAAATTGCATGCATAATCCATACATTTTTATTCAATACCATTAGTGATGTTATTTCTTATATATTACTGTTTTGATTCGTTTTAACTGGCTATTAAGTCTCCACAAGGGAGATGTGACTCTTATAAAGTTTATGTCATGTACATGTTCGTTTGAGTCTAATAAAAGGTTGAATGAATGAATGAATGGAGGGCTCCAAAGTTGCTGATCAGATTTTTGATACTTTGCCTAGAAGCTGAGATATTTAAGTTCAAAGTTTTATATTTATATCTATAAAAGCTCCCAAAATTTTAAAGTTAGAGAAAAGTTTATATAACAACACTTTTTGTTCAAACATTTAACTATAAATGGTGCTTTATAAATTTTTCTCTCTAACTTTAAAATTGAAAAAAGGCAAGAGCATGAATTTTTTATGACGGCAGGTTGCTGGGGAGGGTTAGTTATTTTTTCCTGCACAAATATTAAGTATTTTGACAAACTGTGATTTGACGATTGATAACTTTGGTCAAATGAATCATAAATTTGGTAAAAATGTCATTTGACAAATCAGGATTCGGTCAATCTTCATAGCACTGAATTTCTTGCCTCTACTTGTGCCAACCAAAAGTACATAAAAGGAAATTATTGAATAAATGAAGTATACTTAAAAGTGGTGCATAGTAAGGTAAAATAATTTAAACATTTACTGTTTTGGAAAAACTAGCAGTTCAAAGGCAGCCCCCCCTCAACCTTCAAACTTGGGAGTCAGGGAGGTCAAGTGATAAGAAGCTGGAATTCTGCAAAAAAAAAATGCTTTGAAATTTTTCACTTCATCATTCTGAAAAAAATAAGTGTTTGTCGTAAAGTAGTCTAAATGAGAGGTTTTACTTGCCAAAATCAAATTGTAGGTTTTTCCAAAAGATGTTACAGTTGAGTGGAGGTATTGAAATAAGAAAATAAATCTAGCCTTTTCATGTCATTTCTAATAAATAATTTTGATTTTAATCAACTTGGCATTGAAATTTTTATTGCTCCAAATGCAGCACATCAAAAAAGAAGGCAAATTTTTGGACACAATTTCAAAAACTATTCACTATATCAGGACCTAAAGGTCTTTTGATGCTAAAGTTTAATAAACTATCACAATATTTTGTTAATTGAAAAATTCCATCCTTTTTTATTATGTGAAAATAGATTGAAAATTTGATGAAAAATTAAGAATGAAATTTTTTAATCAAAATGCTTCCTATAAAAATATGTTTTTCAGATGAAAATTCTACTCTTTTGAATATTTTTTTTTCTACATCCTGCAGGTTTTTACGGTCTAGCTAATTTTGTAATTAGCTTCATGAGTGAGTTCAGGAAAATGAGAGTTTGGTGATATTGGTGTAATAAAAATTAGTCTTTATTTCGTTAGCTTTGTGATCAGACGTTGGATGTTTTATAGCCATTGCTTTTCAAGGCAAAAACAATAATCATGTGAAGTTAAAATTTAACCACTTAATAATATGAAATTTTGCTTGATTTTTTTCATCATCGGCTTCTGGCTGACTTTATTTGTCAAAGGACAATCTCAAAGAGGTAAAATGACAAATAAAGGCATCTTTAAACTTTTCCTTATGTTTGTTTTTCTTGCTAGATGTAAAAAATTTCAAGTTCAGAAGAAGACAAGTAGCTGAATCTGATTTTGACAATCCGCCTGATCTGCGCAGATATTTTGATGGTAATTAGATCTCATATTAATATTAAGTACTTAATTGCTTGAGATTAAAAAAGCCTTGTTGCTCAACTTACTTAATGGATTAATGCAGAAGTTATGAATGAATTGAGTAGCTTTTGATATGTGGATGTTGAGTTACCTTCTGACATGCTAATGTACATCATATTATGAATGAATTAAGCAGCTTTTGATAAGTGGATGTTAATTTACCTTCTTGCTTAAAGTGACAAAGATAAAAATCATTTATGGTTTCTATAAATAATATAAATGAAACTTGAACACATGATACTAATGAGCAAAATTGAACATTGAGAATTAAATGTCACTTTTGTTCAGAATTATCAATTCTATAAACACAAATTCAGATTGATTAAGATTATAAATTTATATGTAGACACTCTCTAGATCCTTTATAGCCTATTCATTGTAAAGATAAGTGAGTCTCTTAAGATCCTCAATTCTACACTGAACCCTCCATTGCCCACTCATTAATAGTTGTTTAAGAATGATCAGTAAACCATAAACCTTTTATGAATTGAAAGGTCATGTTACAACAAAATACAAAGTCTACTACAACATTTTAGTATTTATGAATAACTCAGGTCCGGGATAAAGGAAAAGAAGGCACTTCAAAATAACAAGGGCCCAACCTATTCAACAGTCCGATTCACAAGAACATTAGGGCCTCCATATCTTCAGATCCTGTAGAATAGGATTTCAGTTTGTCCATCCTTGAACTGTAGCGCTATGTCTTGCCATTGGATATCCTTGAAAACTTGCGATTGCTCATTGGGTAAGCGATGGCATCTTTCTCTGATTTGTCGAAAGTGACGTCAGCTGATGACACCACTTAGGGATCATTTCTGATTGGAACCCTGACCTCAATTCTTCTGATTGGCTGAAAGCTTTTTTGTGCTGGGTGAGCACTGCCTGAGCATTGTTCACGCTATCGTTGTGTTCGTCACAACGATCACAAGGTTTTTCTTTCATTTCCAAGATGGTGTGACTCTGTATTTCTTTTTCACGTGATCCTGCCTCATTCCTACTTTCTGGGTAAGTTTTCGTATGTTTTTTCTTGCTTTTCTCGTCATGTTCAACTGAATGGTTCTTACTTAGGAGATTTTGTGCTTGTGGAAACAATCATTCTGATAGAAAAATGTTTACTAAGCAAAAGTTTCATTTAAATGTGTTTGGGCCGTTTTGTTCATTCCTTAACATCCATGTCGTCTAGGTGAAGATCTTTGGGCCTTGAGTTTAACCACAGACTACCAAAAATCCCTCAAAAATATGTATACAAATAAGATTCAAAAGGCATAAGATTTTAATTTTAGAACATTGATCTTTATTGGTGCAAAAAACTTGTAGAAATTTTCCTTTCATATATTTTTCATTAAGTTTGCAAGTCCTTTCTATGTTGCTTTGACTATCTTTTATCTAAGGACAAGGATATATAAGGAGGATTCAGTATGTTTTAAGGATCCTGAGATAGTCTGTTAATAGCTCTTGTTTTGGGAGATTGGTTACTATAAGGTTAGATCATAAGGAGATTATCCCACGACAATAGTGAGGCCAAAAAGAGTGTCTGCTAGTAATGGGACCGGGTCAAAAAATTTTGACTCGGCCAGATCAATTTTTGTTGCTTGGATCAGGTTGGGTCAGCCAATTTTGGTTTGGGTCTGGGTTTGGAAAATTTCCCCTAAAAATCACAAATTTTTTTTCCCATCAGATCAAAACAAATCTCTTTGGGTCAGGTCAAAAAGTACCCGGGTAAAGGACAGGCCGGCCTCTTATTTACTGCAGGTCAAAAGTATGCTCATCTCTGGTCAGGGTCCATCTCAAGTGTCTACGCTTCAGATCAGATTTCATTATTATTTTGTTGAAAAATATATTGATTATCTAAGTCAAAAATGTGAAAAAAACTTTCTTGCTCTTTTTGTTCCAGATGATGGCAATATTTTATCATTTGGTTATAAACTTCCTGAGAAATCTTATGCGATTTTTAAACTGCCACCTCTACCAGGTAAACTTTTCAAAATACTTCATTCTATGATCAGTAGTAATTCATTCTAGTGGAATTAAACGATCAAGAAAAATTATTATTTCCCTTATTGCCCTACCATTAACAAAAATGTACAATTAGAATTTTTGCTTTGAAGTTTATATTCATGAATGATTTACATTATAAGTCATTTCAATTCAATTCAAATCATTTATTTTGAACCCATTATCTTCAATTCTTTAGTCATAAAGAGACTTTACAAGAATATCCTTTATTTTCTTGTATTCTGCATATTGAATAAATTTTAAAGATAAATCGAGAATGGAAAATATCTTTCATTCAAGGTTCAGCTTCACCTGGGGCTTTAAAATTTACATATAATAGAATAAGTAAGGTGTAACAGAAAGTACAATTTAGTCTTTAAAACTGAAACCCATATTGGACAATATTTTCTTTTAGATCGTCCACCACAAAATCATCAAAGAGAATTCAATACAAATAAATTTATGCTAACAAAGAATCTTAATCGTGCGAGAAAAATGATCTCTACCCTGGAAATTGAAAATGCCAACAAACTTAATGAAATTCTCATAAAGGTTAAACCATCATCAGTAAAAGTCCGTCAGATTTTACAGGAAAATGTTAATGAAAAATCTCCTATGAGGTAAATGAAAACTCATACTCAATTTGACAATAGGTATTAATTATAAACATCATCATTTATTCAGTGAAGAACAATCATCAAACTTGGAAATGAAGGTAAAAGAGTTTTATATCCAAAAAGGTTATTTGTTTATTGTAAATAAGCTTTCATCAATTGGTATTAGGACTTTCAAGATGGAGTTCATCCAACATTGAAAAAAGCAGTTTCTGTCAGAATTTCGCCTGACCCAAGATACCTTTTAGCATCAGAAGCAAAAAATCTAAAAGGTATATGCAAAAAAAATCTGATATTGACCTGTACTTTTTATTTTTTGTTTAAAAAAAACAAGAATCAAGCATCCTGCTCTGTAAGTATTTTCAAGAAATATTTTCTCAAAGTTCAAAGATTATTTTGACAATTTTTATTTCTCCTATGTTTAGAAAAAAATTAATTTTTTTGGCTTG
>Ga0194133_10003361_pt1 | contig 22866 bp, 13 predicted proteins | sample TA2KigOf40mmetaG_FD_155448 | JGI IMG/M metagenome (GOLD analysis project Ga0194133, IMG submission 155448) | Freshwater microbial communities from Lake Tanganyika, Tanzania - TA2015055 Kigoma Offshore 40m | ecosystem: Environmental > Aquatic > Freshwater > Lake | place: Tanzania: Lake...
GTCTACCAAGGAAACTAATTACCAAGACCTTATTGAAAAAGTGCATTTCTGAAATGTTTGTTTGCTTCTAAGCATTGTTGTAACAAATATGTAAGTTATCTCAATGGTTAAAGGTTATTACCAAATAGCTAAGGCCATCATATAAAGACATATTTGTGTCTGAGTACACTTGAAAAATTAATAGCTTTCAAGGGACAAAATCCTATTGCTCTTTCTCCGCAAAAGATCCAAATATTCATTTTTTAAAGCCTTGGTGGGTATGTTTTGGCCCCTGGCTAGGGGTTCAAGGATCTCAGGTTTAAACACTGACAATTAAATGAGAGTAACAAATTCTTGCCAAGTTGGGAACAATGGTGTATTTTATGCATTGCATCCCACATATAGCAGCAAAAATGAAAGGATTCATAATTCATGAACCCTAATTTCTGCCCAACTCAATTGAAAGGTTTGCACAGTTATTTCAATTATTAATTAATTTATTGAAATTGAGACTATACTAATAAACATTTTTATGATCGACTAGATAATTTAACTTCTCCATAAAGATTTTAACCCTTCAAAAAATTTAATTTCAGATATCCTGGATACGTCATCAAGACATAAATTTATTGACTGTTGGAAGATATACCTATACTTCAGATCAAGTAAAAACTTGTTTTGTTTTAAAAGCTTTGGTCTACTGATCTCAAATCATTGTTAGCGCTTTTCTGCACATCATGTTCCAATGACACACTTCTGGCAATTGAGAATTAGAAATGTCAGTCATTCAGATGCAGGAAGATATGAGTGCCAAGTGTCAACAACTCCACCCTGTGGAAAAATTATTAACCTCGATGTTGTTGGTAAGAGTTTTTTCTCATTTGACAGGCTTCTGAAAACTTTCCTCTTTTGTGAAAAATTTAGAAATTTTTGCTCTTTAATCTAGACCCAGGGGATAAAGTGTAAGGTTTCGAACTAAGTTAAAAAAACATTCCCATAAGACAAAAAGTTTAAGTTCCTCGCACTTTTGAGTGGAGAATAGTCTAGTAGTTAAGACAAAATTTGACCACTATTGCTAGATTTCTTTAACAATTTATAGAATCTTAAGAATTTAGTTTTGATCAGACAACTTTGGGTTGAGGCAGAATTCAAAATGTAGCCAAAAACTGATTTGAGGATCTGTTTTATATAGACATTACAAACAACCAGTCAGCCTAACACTTACATTGTTGTGTGAATATCAGAATAGAGTTATTGTATCACAAAGCTTGTGATAAGATCAAAGAGTTCAGATTGGTGTTTGACCCTCTTTGAGACCTAAGATTACCAAACACCTATGAAAAGGCATTGTACATTTGGTTATCAATTCTTTTCTAAACAAGTGAGCTAGAGATGGGCCATGACCTGACTCAACCCGAGCTTACTTTTGACTCGCAGTAAATAAGAGGCTGACCCAACTTTGACCCGGGTACTTTTTGACCCAATCCAAAGAGATTTTTTTTGACCTGAAGGGAAAAAACAGAAAAATTTGACATTTTTAGTGGAAATTTTCCAAGCCCAAACGTAAACCCTAGATGGCTGACCCGACCTAGGTCAAAAAATTTTGACCCGGACCCATCACTACAAGTGACCTGTCTTTCATTTAGTGCAAAAATCAAACTAAAGTAAAATAACATATTCCAGCAGTTCATCTTATCTTTACATATAATGAAGATACGTACACTGCTGATGGCACTTGTTAAAAAGTTATAGGGTGAAAATGAATAATCACAGTTAACTAATCTTCGATCTCAGCTGTAAAGAAATTAATAGAGGTACTTAATCAAGTTACATTTTCAGTAGCTTATTTGAAGGATAAAGATAATAGAGGTCCTCATTAAAGTAACCTTTCTGCCATTTTTGTTACACCAAAAATAAAAAGATCATAAGAGTTTTTAAGCTAAATTTGATCATTGAAATTTGCATTTTTAAAATTGAACAGAGCTTCAGGGTGTTTTGGAATGGCTAGAAGAAAAAGGAGTATTTGATTAGAATCTTTTATGTTCTTGGCTGAATGGGATTTGATTATCCCTATTTTTATGAGATTCAATAAAATTTTAATCATTTGAAAGAGCTCTCTGAAAATTCTTACCGACCATTTATATGCAAAGACAGGTTGTTAAGTATCCAATCTTTTCTCCCCCAGGGGTTTCTTTTATACCAACTAATTTTGCATCATCAAACTTTTGTTTTTCAGAGCCAGTTACTGAGGTCCTTGGTGGTCCAGACATGCATGTTGACAGAGGCTCAACAATTAACCTGACTTGTGTGTCAAGGTTTAGCCCTAAACCTCCACCAGATGTTATTTGGTATCATAATGATAAGGTAAAAGTATATTTGAGGCTCATCAAATTGTCTTTGAAATGTTCTTGAACCATTAATATCCAAATAGGTCCAGGTAATATTTCTTAGTGTAAGTTTGTAATTTGTAAGCATTTTCTTAAATTTTGTAGTCACAAAAAAAGATGGCAAAGATAAAAAGCGAAAAAATCAAACAGCATACAAAAATTCAAAGCAATATGGTTGACCTTCATCTTTACTTTTAGACTCAAAAGGCTGATTTATGTTTGCTTCCTTTGAGCAAGGATTGCAAACTGGAAATAGCAAAGGGTTTAGTTTGGAAAATCCAATTATAAATTTGCTTACAGATACAAAATTGTCAATTAGTTGAAAAAGAAAGTCATTTGACTTATTGCAAAACTGTCGAAAAACGTCTTCCCTTTCACTAATTTGTAAAAAACATTTTGTATCTCATTTTCCATTCCTAAAATATGTTAAGTTGCTGGTTGTTTATGCTAATCAAGAGACAACTTTGTGTGAGTCAGAGAGAAAGAAAAAAAAGTGAATTTATGTTACGTGGAAAATGAAAAATACTTGTAGAGATGTACATAGCTGGGAAATATAATTTTTAAGACTTTTACTCTGAGACCAAAAACATGATTGGTAGAAAATATGTTTAGATGAGCTCTGCACAAACCCCCACTCCAGCTCTCCTTCTTAATTCAATTTAAAAGGCTAAAAGTACACCAACTTTTGAATTTTAACAAAAAAACCATCAATTTACAACCATTGTTCCTGAGAAAAAAGAAGAGTCTTTACCTCAACAAATTTTTATTATTGAAAGTGAAAGCAGACTATCTAATGTTGCCTCCATTTTTATCCTTTTAATCTTAGTAGTAATGTTAAAAATGAATTATTTGCACCAATAGTTAAAAGGTCAAGTTATCTCACTCAACCAATCTTTTCAAAATAATCAATCCAGTTTTTAAACAAATTCGAATTGAAAAATAGGAGCATATGTTTTGAAATACCATTTTGCTCTGAGTGTTTTCAGGTAGAAAACCATTATAGATATTTTTTATGTGAAAAAAATCCAAAAATTAGCATCAATTTTTTCCAAGATCACTTACTTAAAAGTTATGATTTAGAACTTTGTATATTTTAACAAATTTCCCACTTTTTTACACTTTACAATAAATGTTGAATTTTATAGCCTGAGATAAAATGAGCTAGGATTCAAAAAATAATTTTCTACACATTGTTCACTTTTCCTAGTCTTAAGTTCAAGGCAATTCAAACCCCAGCCGTAGCCATAGCAACAAATTTTCAGAGGGGATGTTGCAAAAGATATACACCACATCATCAGTCAGAATAATGTTCTGCAGTGATTCTGAAAAAGACAGCCATACCTTGTGCGATTCATTGTCAAAACTGCACCAGATATCTTTAAAATGGTTGTAGATCTGCAATATTTATTTTTCCCAGTTCCTAAACCTTATCATAGAGAACAAATAGCCCTTGCTGAACATCAGGATGCTGTCAACATCAGCATGTGATCACAGTAAAAAAAGTGAAAGAACTGGGAAAATGTCAATTCATCTACTGACAGTTTGCCTTATGTCATTTCACCTATGACGGTTCTAATAATGTCGGTTCGCCTACCATGTCAGTTTGCCTAATGTCTGTTTCTCTAACGGGCGGTTGGCCTACTTATGTTAGTTCGCCTAATGACAAAGAGGCCAAGTGTTGGCGTTTCGCCCTCCCTAATTTGTAGGGTTAGGGAGAGGGAAACATGCATTGGTTAGGTTAGCAATAAATTGTTAGGCAAACAGTCATAGTAGGTGAACCGCCTGTTAGACGAACAGACACTAGGCAAATCATTGTAGGCAAAACGTCCGTTATACGAAAGATCATTACATGAATTGACATGGTGTCGAAAGAACCAGATCATTTAAAAACAATAATTTACTAAACTAGTTAGATAATAAATGATCTGGTCCTATTTCACAAATGGTAAAAGAAATAATATTTTTCAACTCTATAGAAGTTCATAATTGATTTAGAGACTTGGTGGTGGGTCGAATCTCTAGGGAGAGATAAAATAGTGGCTTGGGAAAAAGAGTTTTCACCTTATTCATCTCAGATCTTTAAGTTTTTATCCCACAAAAATTAGCTCTAATGAGTAGATAAGGTTTCTTTAACATTCACAATAGAATTGAATAATTTCTCAACCATTATATTTGAATGATCTGAACAAACTGTTAGAACAATAAAGCCAGTTAATACCCAAATAAATCTTTCACCGTGTCTAATAAGTTTTGTTAGAGGTATGTGCTTAATGTGAGAACGTGACTTTATTGAGTTTCACACCAGCAGTTTATTGCAGCATTAAAATGGCAAGTGCAATTTTTGTTCTTTTCCAGGAGATCAACTATGACTCTAAAAGAGGGGGTGTAAGTATTGTCACTGAAAAAGGGGAAAGCACCACCAGCCACCTTCTCATTCAAAAAGCAGTTAATTCTGACTCAGGAATTTACACCTGTCAACCAGTTGAGACGGTGAAGGCCTTCATCAATGTTCACATTTTGAGAGGTAAAAAATGTCAACCTGTATCTACTTGTTATCTGAAAACAGAGTTTGGAGTTTAATGACTGTAGAAATAGGCCCTGACCCAACCCGAGCTTACTTTTGACCCGCAGTAAATAAGAGGCTGACCTGCCTTTGACCTGGGTACTTTCTGACCCAACCCGAAGAGATTTTTTTTGGCTCGAAGGGAAGAAAATTGAAAAAATTGACATTTTTAGGGGAAATTTTCCAAATTCAAACCCAAACCATAAATGGCTGACCCGACCCGACCCAAGCCACAAAGAATTGACCCGGACCCATCACTATGATAATGAGTAACTTTTTCTAATATGATTTTTTTATTGATTTGGGGTAACTGAGGCCGGGTGTTCATGGCAGCTGGGTTGGTACTTGGTACCTGGGGGTTGCTTATTCAAACCCCAAAACCTAGTGCCACAGGAATAATGATTCACAGCCAGTGTTCCAAACTTGGTTAATGTCTTAAAAATGTTACTATATATGGTTAAAACACAAAACTATTTTTCCTATGGCTCTTTGGAGTCTGCAACTTCAAATTATCATAAAATTGTTTCCAAACAGTTTTTCTTTTGCAAAAAGTCATAAGATGTTTGAATTCAAACTTGGCAAAATTTCACACCCTCTAACTTGTAAAAAAAGGATTATGAATTCTGGAAGAACTAATTCTTAAACTTCCCTTATTCCAAGAAGAAGATTTGACCAAAATAGTCACCAATTCCACTTCAACACATCAACTTGACATAGGGATAATGCCATAATTTGGGAATACAGGATATCTCATCCAAGAATGTTACAGAACAAGCAGTTCAATTCAAATAATCAACCTTAATGGAAAATACGAATGTGCTAGCTGCAAGAATTTATGAAATTAAACACTTTGGCTAAGGATAATTTTATTACATGTTTAGTTTTTTGACCCGGGCCTGGTCAATTTTTTGTGGCTTTGGTCACATCAGCCATCCATGGTTTAGGTTTGGGTTTGGAAAATTTCCGCTAAAAACATCCCTTCGGATCTGAAAAATCTCTTCGGGTCGGATCAAAAAGTACCCGAGTCAAAGGCGAGTCGACCTCCTGTTTACTGCCGGTCAAAAATATGCTTGGGTGGGATCAGGTCAGAGCCCATCTCTAGCTGGCAGCATCACCTATGATTGAAAATAGAATGCTAGGATCCAAACCATTTATTCTGACCAAATATGCAAAAGAAGACTTTTTTTGTTGTAAGAATTGAACCAAAAAACATATTGAACTGACCCTTTAACTTCTAAATTCAAAAAAACTTTACCTGCAAGATGTTGACGTGCTCTTCATGAAACCCCTACTTGGTAAATGGTCTTGAAAAAGCAGTTCTTTAAGAGTAATGTTGATGACTGGTCAATTTTATATTAAAGTCTTCATCACAGACTTATGAACTTCAAAGCTCTATTTATTCCTTTCCAGGCTTTCATTCTGTCTTATTTGTTTTTCAGGCAAAATACCAGATGCTTGGCAGACTGGGGGTCAGATTTCAACCAGTAGTCCCATGTATCTTCTCATATTGTTATTTTTATTAACACCCATTCTACGATGAAGATCTCCATGAAATTGATTTGAAATAAACAATTTTTCCCTTGTCCAATTTTAATTAAATCCATGACTTGGGTATTTTTTCTGTATTTGGTGTGTGGAATTAACTTTGGAAAAATCTTATTGTGAGTACAGGAAAACATTTTATTATGAAGACTTTTCACTCACCACATACTTTACATGGATACCCATCCATTTTTATATTGAACTAACAATTTTAGTTTTGTAAATAAAGATGGAAAACAAAGAAAATTTATGTGAGAAAGATTGAATTTAACTTGGGGAAGTTATTAGAGCAAAATTAAGGGAAAATGTTTTAGTTTTTCTAGATGACCCTTAACCACTTTTCTTGAGGTTCTAAAACGAGGTTCTAATAATGTTTTTCTTCAAATAATTTCACCAAACTCAATTGCTGATTGTTTAAGCCGCCTATAAGTATAAGCTTTTCCATGCTCACTAAACAGAAACTTTCTATTGAGTTCAGAGTGTGCCCAGGCTGATACAAGATTTTTAACTCCAATGTTGGAGGTGTATTTTTTCATATGTCAAGGGGAATTATGAGCCTGGGAAATGATGCTCACCTCAATTATAGTATGCTTTAAATATCATAGTGCATGTTCAAATACCCTCTTTTTTGCGCTACGATATTTTTTCACTTATTACAGCTCAAAGTTGTTTCAAAAAGGCTGCCATTTTTTAGTCTTTCTTCCAAGTTATTGTAAGTTCATCTAAACAGGCTGCTGCTGTTTTCACTCCCGCAACGGGTATTTCCCACCAATGCTTTTGCCCTCTTCTAAGAGGGTTGTTATTTCTTGATCTGATCTTGCTGATCCGATCCCTCCTTTACTTTTGTATATAAAGCCCACCCACTTCCTATCAATAAACAGTTCAGTATTGATTCTTTTCTTCATTGGGAAGGTCTTCGCTGGGATTTTAGCTCAATGTTCGCATATCCTCCCCAATTTGTTACGTTCTCCACCTCTTCTCCGACACCTAAGCATCCAAAAACATAAAGCATAAAAAACCAAACAAAGTAAAATATTTATGTTGGTGCAAGTCAATATGGTTATGGTTGTTTCATTTGAAATGTTCATGCCTGAACCTTTCTTTCTACATTTGTGAAACTAAGAAATTACCTTTCCTAAATTTTTTCCCCTTTTATTTGTTTTTTGTTGGTAAGAATTTTTGACTATATTTAAGCCCAGTCAAGAATTGTTATGGATTGAGAATTGTCCAAAAAAAGTTTTGCCATTGGTTAATAAACAAAAATATGAATTATTTTTTGTCTGAACTGATTCCTGTTTCTTCCAAATAATAATTTATTTTTTAAAAACTAGTCGCCATCAGGAATTCGATTGTAGACAAATAAATAAAAATTTTAGCTTACTTTATTGCTTCTAAATCAAAAAGATTTGTAAATCACATTTTTAATTTTATTTTCTAAGCTGATCTTCAATGCAGGCTAAAACAGAATTGCATTTGCTGACAAAAAATTCTTTTGTGTATGTTTAGGTTTTTGTCTGTTGCATTTTGTCATGTTAAGCTTCTTGATGGTTGGTAACATGTTACAAAGTTGTGAATTTGTAACCTGCCAAAAACTTTTCCAGGAACTTTACTGACACTCCAAAATGGCACACACGATTTAAAAAATATAGTAGCTGTATAATATTTCCTTATTTGACAACAAATAAATTTTTTTGTAAATTTATCAAACTGGAACTCCCTTTTTCTTTTCTTTCAAAGCGTTTATCTCATTCTTCATAAATTACAATATGATTTTGCAAGAGATTGATACTAATGAAAGGACAGAATATAGAAATCAAATTCATATCACATAATAAAAAAGCCCTTTTTCAGGAATCGTCTGTGTGCATTGTCACTAATGAGTCTTCCAGTCCAGGGTTCCTTCAAGCTATACATGAACTTCAATCTATTCTATATCGACTGCATTCCAATTTTTACTTTGGAACTGTTAAAGAATTTTCCTATCTCTGGTTCTCTCACTGTAACATATAGAGTCTCTCTAATCTTGTCAGCAAGATTGTAAGGTTCGTTGTGTTGGAGACACTTCATAACAAAGCTTGCTTGTGCGTATTTTCCCCACTCAGAGGGACTGGCGTGTTTGCATCTTTTTGTCAGCTCTTGGCGGGGAATTTTTTTCTTGCGATCAAATAGGGCAATTCTCTGCACCTTGTAATGAGCTTTGATCACAAGGTTTTTTAAGTTTGCCTTCAGGGTCGGTATCATCCAGACCTCTGAACAGTAGTAAAATTGGCTAAAATATACTGACTAGCTTCTGGAATTCTTCAAATTTAAACTTCCGCCTAATTTTACATAGAACAGATAGTTTGGAACTACACTAGGTAATTGTATGCCGTATGTGGCTCTCCCAGGTAAGTTTGTCGTCAAAAGTAACTCCTAACACCTCCATTGTTTGTTTGGATTTGATAATGTCTTTGCCAATTTGCACATCAATTGCTATGTGACTTTTCTGACCAAAGATGACGGACTTCAGATATTTTGGCATTTACTCTCATACCTAGTCTAAATAGTTCATGAACATGAGAATGACTCATTTGTTTGACTCTTTCTAGGTTGTTTTCAAGGGTCTTGTCAATAATGACAACATAGCAATCATCAGCGTAACTTACATAGTGGTCTGGTCTAACCTTGGTCTAACTTTGGCCTATCTTTGAACTCGTAAAAGGTAATTTCTCTTTCAAGTAAGTAAAATCTGCCCCTTAATTACTAAAAATCTTTTGAAAAGTTACCGTGCAAAGTCAAAACTTAATATTTCTTAGTTGCTCACAGTTGAAAAGTCCTTCAATGAAAGTATGTCCTCCATCCTGATGGGTCATGACAGGTGATTAAACCTTTGAGAAATCTAGACTATACTTTTGGCAGATCAGTTCTGGAAGAATTTTTCCAATACTTTTCTAGAAACTTTAGACAGCTCTTTTTCATGATCTACCTCAATTGGTACAAAATAGCTGAACTTTTTGTTGAGAGATTGAAAAATAGCTCCAACATTTTGTCTGAATAGTTGCCAGCAAATGCAAAAATCTACAAGACTTGAAAGACAAGCAACCAGGAATTGAAAAAAAGCTGCCAAATTCTTGAAAATTGCTCAGCTACATATTTTTTCATTTAAAGTAAAATGAAAGCCATAACAGGTTATAATCCATCAATAAATTAAGTGCTTGATTCACATTAAGCTTATAAGTATATGATGAAGAAAACCAAATTTATTCAAAAATCAAGCTGCAATCACTTAAAAAATTGTGTGTCAATCAGTTTATAACCAAAAAATGTTTCCAGTGGGGCAAAAAGTGCTAATTATTCAGGAAAAGTTTTGAGCCTATAGCAACTTTGTTTCCTCAATTTAAATTTGTCATCTTTTCATTATATACAGGTATCCAGAATCCAGCAATAAAAAACTTTAATCTTTCCAGTGTGTTAGGTTATAGACTTTGGTTCTGTCTCAATTCGAAAATCAACCATATCTTTATTCCTACTTGTCTTGGGGGCCATAATCTTAATATCAGCCTGATATCTAACAACTCAATTGTTATTGCTTTTCTTAAAAGAAAGGTATTTTGGCAAAAATTAATTTCCCCACAATAAATCTTTTTAGTTTTTTGTAAATTAAATGACTTTAATTGATGCATAGAAAGAAGTACTTTAATTTTATCTGGTATATTCCGGATTCTAATTTCTATGAACCTTCAGATAAATTTTAAATCTAGTTAAAAATAAATAGATCATATCTCAAACATTTTTAGTTGATATCTTGAGATTTTGCTTTTTGGTTAAATAAATCTGAGTAAATTTTAATACAACTACTCAAATATTTGACCATAATATTAAGAGGTTTTCCTTAAGCTGTATTTGTCTTGTTAATTCATATTGATTGATGCAGTGACAGAAATAATAAAAAGTGTTTATCTGGATGAGATTTGAGAGGTCCAACATTTTTTTAAAAAAATTGGGGCTCCTACAAATTTGTCCATATTGTGCCGGACCTATGTGCCAGAGTCCGGCACAATAAAGCCAAATTTGTGCAAATATCTTAAGAATCCTCGATCAAAGAAAATACTTGTATGGACATCAATTGTATATATATTATATTATAGTCTTTGTTGTTAGATGGAGCCAAAGCTAGTAAATACAAATACGAATACAAATAGAGTCAGCTGCAAACCAAATTTGAAGTCTCTACCTATAATGGTTCTAGAGATATTGACAAATTTGGCTTTATTTTGCTTGACTGCTCTGGCATCAAGGTCCGGCACAATAAAGCCAAATTTGTTGGACCCAAAATGGGAGGCTTCTTAGGTTTTATACCCCTGAATGGCAAATTCTCTGACAGGAGAACTGTAATGCAACAGCTCTCCTGACTAGTGATGGGTCTGGGTCAAAAATTTTTGACCCGGGTCCGGACGAGTCAATTTTTTGTGGCTTGGGTCTGGTCGGGTCAGCCATTTATGGTTTGGGTTTGAATTTGGAAAATTTCCCCTAAAAATGTCAAATTTTTCAATTTTTTTTCCCTTCCGATCAAAAAAAATCTCTTCAGGTTGTGTCAAAAAGTACCTGGGCCAAAGGCGGGTCGGCCTCTTATTTACTGTGGGTCAAAAGTAAGCTCGGGTCGGGTCGAGTCAAGGCCCATCTCTAATCCTGACAGTACAAAAAAGTGCTTTATTTGATTCAGCAAAAAAAATGTAAAAAAGGAACTATAAATATCTATATCAGTCTGAATTGTACTGATGATAATTAAAGTTTTTTTTCTTCCAACAGATATTTGTAAATCAAAATTGAGGAAGCTAGATCAAATTTCTTTTTCTTAATAAGGTCAAGCATTTTTGAGGCACATTTACAAATGCAAGTTTAAAGGCTCATTTTTGTTTAACTTAAATATAACCATGTTTGATTCCTATAAGAAATCTTTCTATTTAAAGTTTCAGGAACTTTTATTACAATTATGAAATGATTCACACTTGGAGCCATAGAGTATCAGTCTCCTTTAAATGTCTCGAAAAGAGAACTTCAAAAACCTTGTAGAAAGTAGGGTGAGGGTTTATGGAGAGAAGGACTTGTGAAAGCTAAGCAATGCAAGACAGCCTCATAAAAATACTCTCTCTCTCCCACCACTCACATGGTGTGTATGGTTCAATGGAATATTCTTATCTGAAGATTCAGCCAGAGCAGCTGTTTACAACACACTTTCAATTGAAGAAAAAGTCAAGTTTTAATTGTAAGTATAGAGATTTTCAATCCCACCAAAGTTACAGTTTTTATTGATTTTACAATGATATTTTTCTGTGAACTTCCAACAGAATTTTGTTTCTGATTATAGTATCTCTCTTTGAAGGGTAGAAAACTTTTCAACATTTGTTATCATCCATCAAAACCACACACAGTTATTGATAAGATTTAGATTATTATTTTTCCACATAGTGAAACACTGTTGCCAAAGCAAAAGCAAAACATTCAGGGCAAAATGTCCGGAGTGGTGATCAAGTTGAATGAGGATGAGGAGGATGACGAAGAAGAGGCTGATGTTGCTGGGCTTCTATCCAGACATAGAAGACAGGTGAGAAGAAAAATGAGTGCTTTAGATCCTATATTCTCTAAGATTTGATATTCAGTTTGCCATTAAAATAAAATTACTATATACAAACTTAAGTTTTAAACACTTCAGCCTCAAAGTTTTCTGTTTTGTTCAGAAATTAACAAACAAAATCTATCCAATTATTCATAGGGCATAGTTTTAAACAAAAACAGATTAGTTTGGTGGAATGGAAAAGATATTTATTTTCAATTAGGATGATAAGGATGATGAAGATGAAGACGATGGAAATGGTAGCAATGGGAGAAGGTCAATTAAGTCAAGAAAAAGGAAATTGAGATCAAGTGTAAAGCTTCCATTTCAAGGAGTGAGGTAAAAATATACAACTTTCAATTTTCTCTGAAGCAAAAAAATGTGTTCAGGGAAACTTTATATTTTAATTAGGACATCAAGTTGGGCTCAGCTTTTGATCCACACTCTGGCACTCTGTTGTGTCTTCTTTGCTATTGTAATATATGAAACCTTTCTGTAATGAATCTTTCAGAATTTAATGATATATTTAATAACAGGGTCTGACAAAGTCATTGGTAGATGTTCCAGATGTAATCGTCGAGCCATCAAAGAAAGAAATAGCCTCATCTGTTGGATATGTTTTAGGATTTCTATTAGGTATACCTTAATTGACATTTCTTAACTAAATGGCAAGTCAAAGGTTTGAATAAAAAAGGCAATTTGATGGATGCTGTTTGAATATAGACAGTACTTGGTACAAATTATTTGTTGATTTTTAGGTGGAGTCCTTCTCTCAAGACTTAGCCAAAGTTTCTTAGTTTTGCTTACAATGAGTGTTTTAAGTTCCATGCTCTTCCTTGTCCCATGGCTCACATCCAATTGGGCAAATGTGACTGTCTATGGGATAATTGGTGGAACCCTTGCAGTTCTAATGATTGGTAATGAGCCAAAATTTTACCCTTCGTACAGGTTCAAAATTATAACATCATCATATTTCAGAGGGAAACGTACTGTGCTTTGACTTGTGGAGTAACAGAAGTGGCCCTTATGTACATGCTTTGCATTTCTGTCTTAGCCTTGGGCTTCTTACTGGACCACTCCTCGTAGAGCCAATTTCACAAGCAAGGTGAGTCACATTGTGTTCATTTCTTTGAAATCTTCTCACATGGTTTATATCTCAATTCCACATCACTCATTGATTTAAATTTGGTGAAAACATTTGTTGATTTTGGCTCTATCTGAATCTCTAAGATCTCTAGATTTTTTAATTTTACACTTTTTTTATGGATATATCAAGTCCAGATTGAGAAAATATTTGATGAAAAATCATCTTGAAGTCAAAGAACTTATGGTGTTCGAAGAACATAAGAGAATTATTTACATTAACTGACATTCAAATCTAAAATGAAAATTAGGGAATTATTAGGATTAAAATATCAAACATCAAATAAAACTGAATTATTAACTTTCAGACTCCCTGAGATTGTTCAAAAAGCTCTTCCTCAAACAAGTGGTAAAGGGTTAACAGCAACAACAACATCGGTTGATTATTTCCAAACTGAAATGAGCACAAGATGGATTGTAAAGAGAGAAGCAGGAACAATGGACCCAATTTTAGCAAACATATTTCCAGTAAATATTTATTTGAATTGTCACTTAAAAAAGCAAGCCACAATAAAACTTTTTTTCATCCAGTCACTTGAATCTACAACTCAGCTATCTGCTAAAACTCCAAAGCCCAAGCCTATTTTCACAGATGCAAGGAAGTTAGACAACAGTAGGGATTGGGAAAATGTCAAAATTCCCAAACCACCAAAAGTAAGAAAATTACCATATTTATCATCAATTTTGTTGGTCATACTTGAAATTTAAAGTCATACAGATTGAACTATGTTTCTTAGAGCTATCAAAAATGTGTGAGCAGCAAAATATCATGGTACAGCTGCCCCTCAAAAAGTTCATAAAATTTGCTAATTTTAGGAGGAGATGGCAGCAACTCACACATCCTCCCATCAGCCACCAGCAGTTTCAACTGAGGATGACCCTGTTCTTGATATCCTGAGGGGTATTTCTTCAGTAACCAATGCTTCAACAACAACAATGATTCCTGATCAAATGGCACTTGAGATTAGGTGAGAAGAAAAACAAAATTGTTGTCTCATCTTTTTTACAATTTTATCCTTTTCAGTTTGGAAGTGAAAGGCTTAGAGCATGATATTCAAGAGAATGACAGAATCCTGGAATGGCTCAGATCTTCACCAAGCCAGCCAGCAGTTTCTACAGAGGTGCCAAATCCTGATAGATCAAAATCCACATTAAATATCAATCCCATTAAACTATCTTTTTCAAAAAAGGATGCTATTTTGAAAATGCTGATTGAGAAATCCCCTTCAACATATGAGCCTACAACCACGACTGAAAATATTATCCAAATTTTGAAGGAGATGAGTTCAGTGTAAGTAATGTTTTAAGGAACTTATTTCATTTAAAATAATATTATGGTTTTTATTTGTAATGAGGAAGTTGCTAGAAAACTACAACTTCAAATGATCACAAGTAAAAGATTAATTTTGACAAAAATAAAGACTTGAATTTGGTCATTTCAGAAATTCAAGGACAAAAAGATCTCTCAAAGGAGAAAGAACCTCAAAGAAAAATCACCACCTTGCCCACTCACCTTTTCTTTCTGGATCTTTAACCCACGATGAAACCAAATCTATGCACAAAAATAAGTCATCTAGGGGCCACAAACTTCACAAAAGGAGCCTTGCAAGAACTGGCTTTGGAGATCGTGAAGATCCTCCGATTTATAACAGGCCAAGGTACCCTAGACCCCATCAAAGGCCTCAACAGCCAGCTCAAAATGACATTTGGCCAGTTCCAAGGATTAGACCAGGTGATTTTTGAATCCCAAGATTGATTGTGGGTTATATCTACTGAATAACAAAACAGAATGAGCTTTATTATTGAATTACAAGAATAATCTTATTCAAAAATGCATTGTCTAATAACGTTTACATTTTTTGGCCTTTTTGAAGATACCCGTGTTGAATATCAGCCCCCATTTGTTGACTACCAAGACTCTAACGCCAACGACTATTCCAATATTGATACCAAGAGTGAAACTCTCCCACCCTTGCCAGAGAAGTTGGAAAAGGCCATAGAGACTGTTCAGGAATATCTAAATCATCCAGATTCTGTTGAAGATCTTCCTGGAGGAGTTGGATTGACTAAACAACACTTGAGCTCAACACCTAAAGTATCCTTGCCAACAAGTACAACATCCTTATCAACAACAGTAGCTGCATCCACAGTGACTACAACTACTTTGATCTCATCTTCCACAACATCAATGTCAGCACCAGAGTTATCTTTAACCACAGCCAATTCCAGATCCACACAGACAAATAATCAGAAGAAGTCAAACCACAGGAAAAAGCCTTTGTCTTCATTTGATAATGATACTGAGGTTGATGTCACCCTTGGAACAGTTTTCAATAGTTATGGAGTTGACAGAGAAAATATTGGATTTATATTCGACTCTTCCTATTGTTTTCTTGTATGTCCCTTTTGACATAGAGAAATATTTATCTAAAACAAGTAAAGTAAAAGATAAACCTTCAAAAAAATATATTTGAAATTTAGGTTACTCTTTTGCTGATGATGTGCTCTTGCCTGAGACCAAGAGAGCCAAGGACAAGGTAAGAATGAACCAAATTGTTCAATGTTCTAGATTTGAAGCCATCTCAAATTTTTAGGCTTCCAATGGCTGAAACTCAGTCCTCCTCTGGAGGAGATAGAATCTTCAAAGCAACAGTTGTAGTTCTCATGTTCTTCTTCAATTTACTTCACTGGGAAATTTTTATTTCTGTCAGGTATGAAATGCTCTTTACATGTAATAAAAACTTACTGAGATTTTCATATTGGTAACATTTTATTCTAGGAGAATTTTGCCAAGGTTTCAATACTTGTTCCAAAGCTCGATGAAAGTGGAACGAGTCTTTGAAGGAATTTTTACAGGATCCAGGTTTCTGATTAAGTTTCTAGTTTTTAGACTCAACTCTTGAACCTGAATTGTATACATTGATTCCATATTCTGCAACTTTACAAAAAGCTAAAAAGAATAACAAATTTTTGCAAACTAAAGCTAGGTATTTAAAACAGTTCTTCATTGCAAGTTTGACAAATATTTGGTATCAATTAAATCTCTTCTCTTTGATGTTAAGTGTAACAATCCTTACCAAAAATAAGGCTGTGTATATGCATGTTTGAATGGAGTACTATGATTTTAAGGTGTTTACACGTGTTTTATGACAGTTTTCAATGAAATTTGTACCATTAACGCGTGTATTCTGGTATGCCACTTGTAAACAAGGGCCATTCTCCTGAAAGTGGGTGGATACACCTGAAAGTTGGCATACTGTGTGTCTTATTTTCTGTAGGGACAGCCATCTTATATTGAAAATTATTCATTTCCTTTGACTGGCCAGATTTATTGATGCCTTTATTTGGGAAATTAAAAACTCACAAAAGGTTAAAAATAATTTTGACATTTCAGATTCATAGCAATTTTTACATCTGGAGTTCTAACACCTTCAGTCTCTATTGTCTTCTCCTTGTTCCTTGTCTGCAGTGGAAGCACTATTCTTGCATTCACAGAGACTTCAACACCAGAGGCTTTGTGGATGGCAATCATCCTGCAAGCAGTAAGTATACTCATAACAAAGTTTAAGTTTTCTTGTATCAATTTTTATCTAAATGCTAACTTTAGGTTGGCACCTCCACACTCTTGCCTACCAGTTTACAATGGTGTCAATTTCATCTCTTGATGTATCCTCATGTTGTGGCTGGTATTTGTTGGGGACTTTCCTTGGGAGAATTGGTAATTCAATATCAAATTTATTCTTCAATTTTCAGTTTTTACTATTAATAATTTAGAGATGTTAAATTCTTTTAAAATTTGTAAACTAATTAATTTTTGTGTGGCAAAAATTATTTTCAAAACTTTCTTCCCTTTACACAATATCTTTTTTTATTTGTTTCTTATTCAAACAGATTTTTCCTCAAGCAAATTTGATTAGATAAAGTATCAATGTTGTTGGGTGAGGACTTGATCTAATTATTTGGAATCCCTAGGTCCTTACTTGACAATTAATATCACTTAATGGAAGGTTTATTCCCCTTGCCAATCTAAAATAGTTTATTAATCAAGAAGAAAAAATCTTTTGAGCCCTTAACCAATTCAAGTAAAAATCAAAAGATAAAAAAAGATTTGATGAGTAGTGACCTGACCCCCATTTCTTTGATCCTGAGACTATGAATCTGGATTGTCCTAAATTGGTGGTCAATTGAGACTACTCTATCTTAAAAACTTCATTTTTACAGATGGTTCCAGCTCTGCTTCTATTCTTCCGGGACCGAGACCTCACATGGCTGAATTTACCCCTGCTTTGCACCACATTTATGTGCATGGGACTCTTTCTCTGTCTGATTTTCATTGCAAGAAAGCACAAAGTTGGAGTAGATAGGCCTCAGGTATATAAATAAGTATGATTAGTGTTGAACATAAAGATCAAGTAGCCATGGCTGAGAGGTCAAAGGCACCTGACCGAGAACTAAGATCTAAGGTCGTGGGTACAAACCCCAGGCCATGCCAGCAATTTTTCAACCCCTGATTGCAAAAAAATCAACAATGCACTCTCAGTCAGGGTAGTAGTAATCTGCCGTGCCAATAGATTTCTATGGCGGGACTCTAATTAAGGTGTTGATCATGCATCAACATTGCCTGAGTCTATACCTCACCAGATTATTATTATACCAGCAGTTCAAAAGCGGCTAAGCCGCCCCCTTTTTTCATTTCCCAACCCCTCATGCCACCCCCTTCTACACCCCTGCATTGCGGACAGAATTCAGGGTTTTATATTTATATGTTAATTGTTTTATTCACTCATTCCATTGAATTAAATGGAACATAATCAAAGTTAAAACATGTTATGATTTTAGACCTCTGGATATGAGTTGGCCTCGCAGAATGATCTTAATGATGACCTTCTTGATGATGATGAAGATTTTGAAGTTTCAGAAGCCACACTGCAATTCAGCTCTGACAGTCGAGATGTGCATGCATAAGAACAAAAAAACCTCACTCCAATAAATTATGGATTTTTGCGCGCTGTCTCTACCATTTAAATCACTCCAAATCAATTAAGGAGTTCACATTCAACTCACAATAAATACTGGTAATTGTCATTGAAGAGGGTTTGCTTAACTTTTTTTGAGACCATGAAGATACTAAGTTTCCCTTTACGCATAGCTGAAGATTTTCGGAACTTTCATATCCATGAAAATTGTTTAAATTGTAAAATTTCGTTTTTTTATGTTAAACACTTTATTGAGGCAATAAATGTATAATTTATTACTTGTGCAAGGTATTTTTAAGACAGTTCTTCATTAATCCAAGGATATTTTTTCATATCAATACAGTCTCCTTCATCAAAAATCCAAGAGGTCAGATTTACAATAGATTTTGTTGGCCCATCAAGGTTGAGAAGCTGACAGAGGCCACAAATTGGGTCAATGTCCACAATCACCCTGAAATAAAAATTTGTTTGAACTACTTTGAAATTTCATAGTTGATGTTACCAACCTGTGCTCTTCTTTCCATTTGAGGTGTTTCTCATATGCTTTTTCATCTTTGATCAGGTGTTTTAGGTGATTTGCTAAATCCATTGGTGTTCGATACTTAGAGGCATCAACATAAGATCCATGGGGTGCCACTAAAGAATAGTCTGTGTGGCCAAGAACTATGGGCACTGTGGGTAGTGTCATAACCTAAAATGTTTAAAATTAAATTCAGTGGTTGAACCAACTTGATAAAACTAGTGACAAAAACTTCAATTAGCCTAAAAGAATAAAGTTTGGTTGATGAAATGATTTTCTTCCAACTATCCAATTAAGTATAGATGTGTATTTTTGCTGAATAATGCAGAACCCTTCATGAGCAACACCATCCCCTCAGTAGTACTAAGTGGGAATGCTCAAATGGTTTGATCCTGTGATCAGTGTGTCTGTTTGGCCTGCGGCCGGCTAGAGCCCTTCTTATCTGGTGAGTTTGTGGGGAACTAATTGTTTTAGAGCAAGACTTAGTGGGGTACCCTTACGGGGCTGGGATTAGACTGTCATAAAAAGTTTATTTTAGTGTTGTTGTTAGAAAGAGACCTCTATCCCTTGCTTTGTCAGTAAGCATAAAGAGGTACCCCTGAGGGCTCCAAAACCTAGACTCAAGGGGCTTAAATTAGTTTTTCTAATAAAACAGACACCATACCAAATTCAATTTTAAAGGTGGGGGTTTATTTTTACATCAAGCATTCAAATAACGGCTTTTAGACCATGCATTGTACTGTGTGCAACCCTAAGGAACCCCCTTGCAAACTTTCAAAATCCCATGTGCACATTTTGTTGCATTCAGATGTGGAGTCTTTACTCTTTGTACCAAATCTCAGCTCTCAGTAGATAGAGTAGATAGAGGTGACAGACAGACAGATGACAAGCCCTGACCCGCTATGTGCATGCGGAAAAATTTATATTGTGATCAAAAATCTATAACTCTTCACCTTCTTCACTTGAAGAGGGCAAAGTATTCTCAAAGATATTTTGTTACTATACAATAAATATAACCATTGATACTCAGGATTGTACTTACAAAAAAGAAATAATCTGAAACAACATCCTTGCAAAAAGAATCTTCAAATGCAATTAAGAATTTGTAATGCTTAGAAAGCTCCTTTGTGCATGCTTTCTTTTCATTATATGTTCCAGGTGGGCACTGAAAGTCACCACAGGGTCCATAAACATCAACTTTGACGTACTTCTTGAGACGGTTGATAAATCTATAATTGAATGGATTTTTCAGGTCACAGTCATCTTGAAACCAGGCAACTAGTTTTGAATTGTCTCCTAAAAATGAGAGAGAAAATTCTTAAAATGGGCAACCTTTGATTTTAGAGCCCAAAAATTAAGGCTCAGAGTTTTTTACCAATCAGCACTTCCTTGATTGCTGAAACCATAGGCCACTTTTTTCCACAAAAACCTGTTGTGTCGTCAAGATCAATTGACCATACCATGGCACCAGCAAATCCTTCTGATTTTATGTATTCGGCCTGGAATAGACTTTATTTATTTACAATTAAAAATCAAGAAATTCCCCTATACTGTGCCTTTTTTATCATGCTTTCTGGCTTGTCAAACCCAATCCACTTTTGTCCATTGAAAGCGTATGGATTTCCATTCCCATCCTTTTCAAAGTATTGGGAATCTCAAATACTTGACTTGATTCATAAATTGAAATAAATATGTTAATGTTATCAACCTTCATAAAATTAATTTATATTAAGTTTTCAAAGTAGTTTAATTATATGAAAAAGTTCAATTTAAGGGTTTTTTCATCATACAGCTTCGAATCTTATCAAGTATTTGAGATTGAACCTTTTCCTCTGACCATCTATGAGACAGAATTTTAAAAAGCTATTGACTTTTAATCATTTCTAAAATCCTCATACCTTTTATCTTCCATGATCATTGAGCAAGTTTCAACATATGACATCAATCCATACTCTTTGCTCAAAGGACCCAAAAAACTTGATCCTTGAGAGACTTTATCTCCTGATAATTGAAAGACTTTAAGCTGATTCATACATTTTCTGATATTGTTTTAACCTGGTTTATTGAAGTTGCTATCTTCCAGCATGAATGATTTCCCAAATAAGGGCATGCCAACATTGATTTTGGATTTTGGAACACCTTCTGATACCCAAGATTTCAAACTGGATTCCTGAGCAAATAATATTTTACAAAGATCCCAAATCTCGATTTACCCCAAATTATGTTTACCATAGTTCCTGAATTAATGTCAGCATCTTCAAACTTAACATTTGCAAATGGTGCATGATGATTTGCAACAGATTCCCAGTGTCCATGAATATTAAAAGTGAAAATGTTCCAATAATCCAGAATCTCTGCCAACCTTTAAAAAAGCAAAAGCAATCACACACTTTCCCAGTTTCAATGAGAAAAACTGATAAAATTGCATATTGATTTATAGTAAAATAGTAAAACTTACTTTATCATCTATTTACTACATTTCCTCTAATTACGATCAACTCAATTATCTTTATATTAATTCATTAAACCCTTTTCAGTGATCAGCATCTTTAATGGCATTCTCCCTTTAAAAATACCGACCACAATGCCCTTTGGATACTAACAAACCTTTCAAAATGTAAATGTTGATTTAACTCAGACCATTAATCCTGATGCTTGGATCATCAAGACTTCCTTACCGCCAACTTTAAAGTTTTATCAAGTTTATTGATCCGCATTAAATGTTTATAAATCTGCCTCTTCTTCAAATAAACAGTTAGTATCTCATTGGTCTTTTTTTCTTGATGTTCAAAACTGGTCACCTTGATTTACCATAGGTTTACCTGATGATATCAAAACTAAAACTTGGCACATGTGAGAATGATGCTGTGAGAATAAATCCTTTTGGGTTGAAAGCATTCCTCAGATCCTCTGCCAAGGCTGAGAGACTATCCCTGCAATGCAACAAGAATGCTTTTTGTGATTTGATAATTAGGAATGAATCATTTCTCTTTAATATGTGTGATAAAACAACTTTTTCCAACAGCACACCAAATCAAATAAGGCTTGTATGTTACTTATCTACTAGTTCTTCCTCATCTTTTGTCCTCCAATCTAAATCAATACCATCAAAATGTGTCTCTTGTAGGAAGTCCATCACAGATTGTACAAAATTCTGTCGAAGTTGCAGTTGAGATCCAACCCTTGAAAACTCACTGATTTTTGTCGATTTGTCTAAACTAATAGAGGCAATGACTTTGAGGAATGGATTGGACCTTTTCAGTGAATCCAAATTATCAAAGTCATCTGAATAAAAAATATTTTATAAAAATTTAAATATAATTATGGAACTGGCTTAACAATGTAACAAATCTCTTCAGGTAACAAAATGACTAACCAGGTCCAACTTGATGGGATTCAAACTTGATCAACCCACTTTCAGCATTGAACTCTAAAAAGTGGTAGACCACATGGGTGCATAAAAATGGGTCAATACTCTGTGGTAATAAATTCAAAGGAGGCTCTCTGTATTTGGAAGATTTTGAATAGTAACAAAACAGCTTTTCCTTCTCCAAAACATGCCCTGGAGCAAATAAAACTTATAAAGTTTGAAAAAGTTTTAGTTGAAGTTTATAAAAGAAATTTCCTCACTGTAAATGTATATATCTTAAGATTGATTGGAAACACAAACCTTTTTCATGGTGGACAAAACTTGAAAATGATCCTAGTTGATTTGAACCAATTAACTTCTTATGCTCAACTGTCTTTACATGGTTTGACCTTAAAGGGATGATCCTTCCTACAGGGTCTGGCAGATCACTATCCAAGCGATAAGTCATTGTCCAGTTGAAGTAGTTGTTGAATCTAAAATAAAGAATTTGATGGTTTTAAAGAAATGTGAGTTTGAGTGAGCAATTTTTATCAACATATATATTTCTATATCTCAAGAGATTTTTTTACAATTTATTAGCTTTTTTAAAACCTATGATTTTTGAAATAGAAATATTAGAAAATAGCTTGTGTTAAGATATCGTAGTACACGCTCTTTTACCCTCTTTTCGCGCTACGATATTTTTTGCCTTACAAGCTCAAAGTCGTTTCAAACAGGCTGCCATGTTTAGTTTCCTTTTCCCCTATCAGTAGTAAGTTCACCTAAACAGGCTGCCGCTGTTTTCACTCCCGCA
>Ga0194133_10003362_pt1 | contig 22865 bp, 16 predicted proteins | sample TA2KigOf40mmetaG_FD_155448 | JGI IMG/M metagenome (GOLD analysis project Ga0194133, IMG submission 155448) | Freshwater microbial communities from Lake Tanganyika, Tanzania - TA2015055 Kigoma Offshore 40m | ecosystem: Environmental > Aquatic > Freshwater > Lake | place: Tanzania: Lake...
GCGTCAGCGGAGCTTGGCGAAGGTCGCTTGGAGCAAGGCGAGGTCGGTGGCGCCCTTGGTCTTCTCGCGGGTCTTGGCGATGAGTTCGGCCTCGATCGCGTTCTTGGTGCGGCGGGCCTTGTTCTCGTAGAACACGCCGAACTTCCCGGGCCAGGCCTGGCCGGCCAGCTGGAAGGCGGCGACCTCGTCGGTCACATCGTGGCGGGCGGCGTCCTCGGGCGAGCCGTCGTTCTTCCGCTCGTCGATGAGGACCCAGTTGCCGCCCTTGCGGGGCACGGCGGCGTCGAAGGCGCCCTCGAAGAACTCCACGCATTCGGAGAGGATCTCGACCACCGAGAAGCCGTCGTGGCGGGCGGCGCGCAGCATCATCTCGGTCATATGGTTGACCTGGGTGGCGTGGCTGCGGGCGACGAAGGTGGCGCCGCTGTTGAGGAGCGTGCGCATCGGGTTGATCGGCTGGTCGAGGGCGCCCCAGGGGTCGGTCTTGGACTTGAAGCCGAGCGGGGAGGTGGGGGAGGTCTGCTTCTTGGTCAGGCCGTAGACCGAGTTGTCCATAATCACGTAGGTGATCCGGACGTTCTTGCGGGCGGTGTGGGTGAGGTGGTTGCCGCCGATGGAGAAGCCGTCGCCATCGCCCCCGAAGACGAAGACGTGGAGGTCATCGCCGCCGAGGCTGATGCCGGCGGCGAAGGGGAGGGCGCGGCCGTGGATGAAGTGGCCGCCGTGGGTGTTGACGAAGTAGGGGAAGCGGGACGAGCAGCCGATGCCGGCGAACGTCACGATCTTCTCGTGCGGGTACTGGAGCTTCTCGAGGACCCGGTAAAAGGAGGCCAGGACGGCGAAGTCGCCGCAACCGGGGCACCACGTGGGGTGATCCGCGGTGAGGACCTTCTTGGTGAGCGGGGCTCCGGCCGGGGGCGGGGGAGTGGCGACGGCGGTGGACATAGGACGGGAAGTCAGGGTGGAGGGGTTCAGCGGGTGGCCAGGGGGCTGGGGCGGGCCTGGCTGACCAGGCCCTCGAGGGTGGCGTTGCCGAGGTGGCGGGCGACGCCGGCGACGAGCTCGCTCACCTTGAAGGTGAGGCCGTCGGTCTTGCAGGTGCTGACGATCGAGGGCAGCGCGTAGCGGGCGCGGAGCAGCGTGGTGAACTGGCCGAAGCCGTAGACGCCCTCGTCGTTGAGTTCGGCCACGACGACCTTGCGGTAGCGGCCGAGGATGTCCTCGAGGCCGGGGGGCAGCGGGTGGACGTGGCGGATGTGGAGGTGGCCGGCGGAGACCCCGGCGGAGCGGATGCGCTCGAGCGCCTCGCGGGCGGGGCCGTAGTTGGAGCCCCAGGTGACGATGAGGGCCTCGCCGGAGGCGTCGCCGCCGAGTTCCGGGGCGGGCAGGGTGGCGGCGAGGGCCTTGATCTTCTCGCGGCGCTTGGCGTTCATCTGCGCGTGCAGCTTGGGGCTGCCCGTGGGATGGCCGAACTCGTCGTGCTCGAGGCCCGTGACCACCGGGTATTTCCCGGAGGCGATGCGGGTGCCGGCCGGCGCGTGGCGGGTCTGGCGGTCGAGCGGGTACGGCTTGAAGTCGGCGGGGCGCTCGGTGCGGTCCGGCCCCGGGGGCACCATCAGCGCCTTCAGGTCGGGTTCGTCGAAGGCCTCGATGCGCGAGGAGAGCGCCTGGTCGGTCAGGAGCAGCACCGGCGTCGAGTAGGCGCGGGCGATGCGGACGGCCTCCATCGCGAGGTAAAAGCAGTCCTCGACGTTCTTCGGGGCGAGGACGACGCGGGGGGTGTCGCCGTGGCTGCCGTAGATGGCCTGCATCAGGTCGGACTGCTCGACGTTGGTGGGCATTCCCGTGGAGGGGCCGCCGCGCTGCACGTTCACGACCACGAGGGGCATCTCGGCCATCGTGGCCCAGCTGAGGGCCTCCATCTTGAGCGAGAGGCCGGGACCGGCGCTGCCGGTGATGGCGACGTTGCCGGTGTAGGAGAAGCCGAGCGCGGTGGAGATGGAGGCGATCTCGTCCTCGCACTGCACGAAGACGCCGCCGTACTTGGGCAGCTCGGTGCGGAGGATCTCCATAATGCTCGACCAGGGCGTGATCGGGTAACCGGCGCCGTGGCGGACGCCGGCGGCGAGGAAGCCGTAGGCGATGGCCGAGTTGCCATCGAGGGTCACCTGGGTCCGGCCGGAGACGGCCGCGGCGCGGTCGATCGCCTCGAAGCGGTAGAAGAGGTCGCGGAGGTTGTTCTGCGGCCAGGCGTAGCCGGCGTCGAAGCCGAGCAGCGCGTTGCGCACGATGTCCTCGTTCTTACCGCCGAAGCGCTCGCGGATGAGCTGGGTCAGCTTCGGCACCTCGAGGTCGAAGATGCGCGCGATCAGGCCGAGCACGTAGATGTTCTTGCCCTTGTCCTTGGCGGTGCCGCCGACGGCCTCGATGGTGCCGGTGGTGATCGGGCAGGCGACGTTGGTGAAGCGATGGTCGCCCTCGGCAGGCTTCACGTGGTCGGCATCGTAGAGGAGGACGCCGCCGGGCCGCAGGGAACCGATGTGGGCGTCGTAGCTGTGCTGGTAGAAGGCCACCAGCATATCCGCGCGGTCACCCGCCGAAAGAATGTCGCCGGTGCCCATCCGCACCTGGAAGATCGAGGGCCCCCCGGAGATGGTCGAGGGGATGGTCATATACGTCATCACGTCCTGGTCGCTGCGGCCGGCGAGGCGGGCGAGGAAGCCGCCGATCGCCTGAATCCCGTCCTGGGAATTGCCGGCGAGGCGGATGACAACGTCCTTGATGGAGCGGGGGGCGGCGGAGGCGCTGGCTCCGCCCGGGGTTTCGGGAGTATTCGGGCTGACCATGAGACCGCGAGGGTGGTCACGCCAAAATCCTGAGTCAACGGGACGCGGGTGCAGTCCCGGGGGATTAGGGACTTTGTGCGTCCGCTACTCGGGCCAGTAGCGGAATTTATGGGTGGGGCGCCGGGGAAAACAGGACGCAGACGCAGCAGGGAACGGTGGCGGCGTGGGCGGTCGGGGTGAGGATGCCCTGCGCCGGGTCGACGGCGAACACGGTGACCTCCGGTGAATCCTGGTGGCCGCAGACGAGCCAGCGCCCGTCCGGGGACAGGTCGAAGTTGCGCGGGGTGCGGCCGCCGCTGGGGAGGTTTTGCACCCCAGTGAGGGTGCCGGTCGCCGGATCCGCGCGGAACACGGTGAGGCTGTCGTGGCCGCGGTTGGAGGCATAGACGAACGGGGCGGTGGGATGAACCCGGATCTCCGCGGCGGTGCTCGGGATGGCGCAGCCCGGGGGCAGGGTGGCAGCGGTGCCGAGCGGGCTCAGGTGTCCGTCGGCCGCCCGGCAGGCGAAGGTGGTGAGGGTGTTGTCCAACTCGTTCAGGACGTGCAGGTGTCGGCCGTCGCGGCTGAAGCGGGTGTGGCGGGGGCCGGCGCCGGGGTGCGTGGCGGTGACGGCGACCGGTTCCGGGCGGAGGGCGTCACCGGCGGGCGTCAGGGCGTAGGTGAGGATCTGATCGAGGCCGAGGTCCGCGACGAGGGCGTGACGTCCGTCCGGGGAGAAGAGCACCGAATGGGGATGCGGCCGGTCTTGGCGTGTGGGGTGCACGCTCCGGCCGGTGTGGGGAAACCGCTGGGCCGGGCCGAGGGTGCCGTCCGGGTGCAGGGGGAAGGCCGCGAGGTAACCGCCGTGGTAGTGCGCCGCGAGGATTAGGCGACCGGACGGGGCGACCGCGAGATGACTGGGCCCGGCAGTGGGCTCGGCGGCGGGCGGAACGCCGAGGGGGTGCAGTTCCCCGGGCACCGGGCCAGGGGCAAAGACGCGCACTTGGGCGGGCGAGGGGTGGGTGGCGAGGAGGCGGGTGCCGTCCGGGGTCCACGCGAGCCAGCCCGGATCCGGCGTGGCCGCGGCGAGCTCGGCGGGCGAGAGGGCGCCGGTCGCGGGGTCGAGGCGGAGGCGGTAGAGCCCTTGGCTGGCGCCGGAGCGGGTGTAGGTGCCGAGGAAGAGCAGCCAGGGCTTCACGAGGCGGCGGTGGGTTGAGCGGCGGCGGGCCGGGCGGGGGCGAGGGCCTCCTTGAAGTGGCGGCGGCAGAGGGCCACGTAGCGGTCGTTGCCGCCGATCTCCACCTGGGCGCCCTCGCGCACCGCGCGGCCGGCGGGGTCGACGCGGAGGTTCATCGTCGCCTTGCGGCCGCAGTGGCAGATCGCCTTGAGCTCGGTGAGGTCGTCGGCGACGCCGAGAAGCGCCGCGCTGCCCGGGAAGAGCCGGCCCTGGAAGTCGGTGCGCAGGCCATAGCAGAGGACCGGCACCCCGAGGTGATCCGCCACGTCGGTGAGCTGCCAGACCTGGACGGGCGAGAGGAACTGGGCCTCGTCGACCAGCACGCAGGCGACCGGGCTCTGGCCGTGTTCCGCGCGGATCACCGCCAGGAGGTCGTCTCCGGGCTGGATGGGGCGGGCGTCCGCGGTAAGCCCGATGCGGGAGTGGATGCGCCCGGCGCCCGCGCGGTCGTCGATCGCGGGCACGAGCAGCAGCGGACGCAGGCCCCGTTCCCGGTAGTTGTGCCCGGCCTGCAGGAGGACCGTGCTCTTCCCGGCGTTCATCGCCGCGTAATAGAAGTAGACCTTCGCCATCGGGTCAGGGCCGGGCCGGGGCGGAGGGGCGGGCGGGCGCGCGGGTCACAGGGTCTTCAGGTAGGCGACGATGTCGGCCACGTCCTGCGCGGAAAGCCCCAGTTGCTCGGCGCTGAGCATCAGGGAGCGGCCGAGCGGCTTGCGCGGGGAGCCCTTGATGCGGGCGGCGGGCACGAGCTGGGTCAACCCGCCCATCGACTGGATCACCACCGGATCACCCGCGGTGAGCAGGCGGCCGTGGATCTGGGTGCCGTCGGTGAGGTCCACCGCGACGCCGTCGTACCCGTGGGCGATTTCCGCGGAGGGCTCGAGGATGGCCTGGATGACGACCTCGGTCGCCTGCCCGCGCGCGAAGCCATCGAGGCCCGGGCCGTACTCGTGGCCCTCGCCGCCGAGGCGATGGCACAGCCGGCAGGACTGGGCGGCGCGGGCGCCGCGGGCCACGTCGCCCGTGAGCCGGGCGACTTCCGCGGCGGGCGGCAGGGCGGTGGGGCCGGCCTCGGGCACGATGCTCGGGGAAAGCGAGACCTGGTCCGGGTCATAGAGCCCGCGGGCCTTGAGGGCCGCGTTCACGCCGGCGGTGGGCCACCGGGAATCCTTGTAGTTGAGCAGCCACCACAGCGCGTGGTCGCGGACCATTCCGGTCGAGCGGGCGGCGACGTCGACGAGGGCCTGGGCTGCCTCCGGCGCGGCGTTGAAGCCGAGGGCGGTGACCGCGGCGAGGCGGTCCGGCTGGGGGAGGGTTTCCGCGACCGCGCGGGCGTTGAAGGCCTTTTCCGCGCCAGGGGGCCCGAGGCGCCAGAGCAGGTTGGCGTACTTGGCCGGCCAGCGGGCGGGATCGCGGTCCGGTGCGAGGGGGGCGAGGGCGGTGGCGATCGCGGCCTCCTTGCCGGTGCAGCCGGTGCCCCACGCCTCGAGGTACGCGCGGTCCCGGCCGTCATAGCCGCGGGCGAGGGTGACCAGCAGGTCCCGGGCCTCCGCGAGGGGCACATCGCGCAGGGCGATGGCGACCTCGCGGCGGACGGCGGGGGAGGGGTCCTCGGCGAGCGTGCGCGCGTGGACGAGCACGCGGTGGTTCACCCGGCGCAGGGCGCGGAAGGCGGCGATCCGCTGCATCGGGTCGGCGTGCCGCAGGTGACCCTCGACGCGGGCGAGGCCGGGTTCCCCGAGGTGGGCGAGCAGGAAGACCGCGCGGCCCTGGATGTAGGGGTTCGGATCCTCGAGCAGTTTCGCCACGGGGCCCGCGGCCTGCGGGCCGGCGGCGCGGAGGCGTTGGAAACCCAGCGCGCGGACGTGCACCGCGGAGTTGCGGAGGGCCGCGATCTGGCCGGCGGTGGTCGCGAGGTCGAGGCGCGGGACGGTGAGGCGGCGGCCCTTGGGGGCGATCCGGTAGATGGCGCCGGCGAAGCTGGCGTCAAGGGCCGCGTGACCGCCGGTCCGGGGATCGAACCAGTCCGCGACGTAGACGGCCCCATCGGGTCCGATGGCGACGTCGGAGGGACGGAACCAGGTCTTGAGGTCGTCCGCCCGGAGCCGGCCGCGCTGGCCATCGATGCCGGCGAGTTCCCCGGTGGGGTTGGAGGTGAGGAAGGCGAAGCGGTCGAGGCGGTAGCCGGCGCCGTCCGCGGCGGGATGGTAGCCGAAGACCACGTTGCGCGAGGTCTCGCAGCTGAGAAGGGTGCCGCGCCAGCGGGCGCCGAGCTCATCGCCCTCGTGGAACACGATACCGGTGGGCGCGCCGTTGCCGTAGACATCACCGGCCGGGATCACGCCGGGGTCGTCCTGCCGCCACTCGGCGACGGCGGTGGGCTGGCCGGGGCGGCGGTCGGCGCCCCAGGCACGCTTTCCGTCGCGCGAGGCGAAGCCGAAGTTGCCGTATTCCTGGAGGAAGGAGGTGCGGGCGGCGGGCGGGTCGTCGTTGTCGTTGTGGAACACGTCCCCGAGGGAGGTGACGGCCTGCTCGTAGGAATTGCGGTAGTTGAACCCGATGGGCTCCACCTGCGTGCCGTCGGGGTTCATCCGGAACGTGGCGCCGCCGATGTACACGTGGCCGTCGTCGCTCTTCTCCCCCGCGAACTCGGGCGGGCGGCGGGTCGTGATCGGGAGGCCGCCGCCGCTGCGCCCGCCGTCGTACGGGCTGCCGATGCGGAAGGTGCGGCCGGAACGGTCCGTGAAGTACGAGCCGCAGTTGCCGTGGTTGAAGTACCACTTGCCGTCCGGGCCCATCGTGACCGAGTGCAGCGAGTGGTCGTGGTTGCGGCCGTCGAAGCCGGTCAGGAGCACCTCGCGCTTGTCCACCGCCGGGTCGAACCGCGCGTCCCGGTTGACGTCCGTGTACACGATCAGGTCAGGCGTGCACGAGACGATGATCTGGTTGTCGATGACCGCGATGCCCATCGGGGCGAGCAGCTCGGGCTCCTGGACGAACACGCTGGTGCGGTCCGCGACGCCGTCCCCGTCGGAGTCCTCGAGGACCAGAATGCGGTCTCCGGCGGGGTCCTTGCCGGCGTGGCGGCGGTAGTTGTAGGCCTCGGCGACCCAGATGCGGCCCTGGGCGTCGATGTCGATGTTGGCCGGGTTGCGCAGCTGCGGGGTGCGGGCCCAGAGGGTGACCTCGAGGCCCTCGGGCGCGGCGAGCATCGCCGGCGGGATGAAGGGGGCGGGCGGCTCGATCGGGGCCGCGGGCATTTTGGGCCGGGGCTCGCCGGACTTAGGCTGGGCCGCGGGGAGGAGGGGCAGGAGCAGAAGGCCGGCGACGGCGGCGAGGGCCGCGCGCGCGGACGCGAGGGGGGCGGAGGGCATCGCGGCGGAGGAAAGGCGTCCGCGCGCGCCTTGGCAATCCGGGAGGGGCGCGGCGCGCGCGGGGCCCGGCGCGCCGCGGCGGCGGTCAGGGCAGGATGGCCGGGTCGAGGCCGATCGAGCCGGCGAGGGCGGCGCCGCCGGGATCGCGCGCGGCGGCCGCGGCGGCGCGCGCGGCTTCGAGCCGCTCGCGGATCCCCAGTTGCCCGGCGACGTCCGCGTAGTTCGGGCGGGAAAGGAACCGCTCGAGGTAGGTCGCGGCCTGTTCCCAATAGGCGAGGTCGCGGCGGCGCTGGGCCTCGAGGCGGGCGGCGTACCACTCGCTGCCGAGCAGGTGGTCCCGGGTGAAGAGCGCGCGGAACGCGGGGGCGTCGGCGCCGTGGCCCTCCCAGTGGCCGTCGCGCATCAGGTGCAGCAGGGCCCGCAGGGGCGGCACGGCCTGGGCGACCGAGCCATCCGCGAAGTAGCTTTCCGCGGCGGCGCGCATCGCCTGCACGATGTTCTCCATCCCGTCCGCGAAGACCGCCGGGTCCTGCCGCTCGGGCCGGAGCAGGTCCTCGTCGAAGAGGGTGCTGGGGTTGCCGAGGACGCGCCCGCAGAAGGTCTGCACGAACCGCGGGGTGATGCGCCAGCCGAGGCGGCTCGCAAGCACGGGCCGGCCGCCGTGCGTCCAGTCGGTGCAGCGTTCGAGGAAGCCGCCCTCGGTCAGGAAACGCGGCGAGCGTTCCTCGGGGCTCATCCGCGCCCAGATCTCGGGGACGAGCAGGCTGATGTCGTGGTCCACGCGGAAGTGCGGCCCGATCCAGCCGGCGGCGGAGGAGAAGACGGCGAGGTCCGTGAGGATGTAGCCGACCAGCGCGGCGTTGAGGTCGTGGATCGGCGGGAGGGCGTTGAACGGTCCCTTGGTCAGCGCGCCCTCGGAGCCGGCGCCGGTGGTCGAGGGGGACTTGCCGGTGAGGCTGGCGATGAAGTCCATAAACGCCTCGGGCAACTCCTGGTAGTGGAGCGGGCCGAAGACGCACATCGGGCGGACGCCGGGCTCGGGCGGGTTGAGGCGCCGTCCGGCCAGCACCGCGCCGACCGGGAAGAGCGCGGGCGTGGCGGGAGGGAGGCGCCGGTAGAGCTGCGCGCCGACCTGGGCGAGGTACGAGGCGCGCGGGTCCTCGAGGTCCGGGCGGCGCTGGAGGTAGCGGGGATTCTTGGTGCGCTTCCCGTCGACGATCCGCGGGTGCGCGGGCGACGCGAGGTAGGCGGGCCGCGCCGCGGCGGCGAAGCGGGTGAGGAGCACGCGGATCGGCTCGGTGAAGGCGTCGAAGCCGATGGCGTCCTCGACGAGGCGGCGGACGGCGGCGCGGTCGAGGGGCTCGTAGTTGGAGAGGAAGTTCCCCGGGCGGGAGAAGTCGCGCTCGGTGGTGCGGTCGTAGCCGCGGTGGATCGCGTCGTCGGGCCGCTGGAAGAGCGCGGACTCGCAGTTGGCGACGAACTTGACCGGCCGGCCCGCGCGCGCGGCGGCCGCCGGCAGGCCGGCGAGGCGGTCGCCCGGGAGGATGATCGCGGCCGAGATGTCGTCCTCGGCCTGGATCTTGAGGGCGGGGTGGAAGTCCTTGCGCAGGCTGAAGGTCCGCCAGCCCCCCTCGGGGGTGAACCCGACGCGCAGGAAGTGCGTCATCGCCTTCTCGCCCTCGAACTTCAGCTCGTTGCCCGGGCGCCCGTTGATCGTGTCGACCGTGAAGTGGCGGCGCCAGTCGTCGCCCCACTCCGGCCGGTACACGCGCTTGATGAGGAGCACGAGGTCGAGGATGTGGCGGGGGATCTCATCGAGCCACGCGTTGTAGGCGTCGGTGTAGTCCGGGCTGCGGCTGAGGAGCTTCACCACGGAGCCGAGTGAGCGCTCGGGGCTGAGCAGCGGGCGCCCGCGGGGCCGGTTGCGGGCCGGGTCGCGGAAACGCTCGCCGTACTCGCGCCGCAGGATCGCGTCGATCGCGTCGAAGTCCCGCGCGAGGTCCCCGACGAAGTTCGGGGCGGTGAAGATCGCGTCGGCGATGGACTTGGAGATCTCTGACTTGCCGCCCCCGGAGACGGTGCAGGGCTTGTGGCAGAGGAGGCCCTCGGCGGTCGTGCCCCGCAGCCGCCAGCGGCGGCCGTCCTCGGGCTTGACCATCTCGACCTTGTAGCCCGAGGGCAGGACGTAGGTGTGGCGCGGCAGGAGCTTGAGGCTGGCGGTCCCGCCGGCGGCGTCGCGCCAGGAGATCGCCTGGGTGCGGAGGTCGAAGGCGGCGTCCTCGGGCACGTAGCAGATGTCCGGGTGGAGGCGGTCGCGGGCCCACCCGCCGGGCTGCGGCTCCGCGCGGTCGCCCAGCGTGCGGAGGGCGTCGGCGAAGGTGTGGTCGACGACCGTGAGGTGGCGGCTGAGCTGGAAGTCCGCGCCGAGGTCGTAGCTGGGGAAGGCGAGGGCGCCGCCGGCGTGCTCCTCCTCGCAGCGGCCGAGGAGGTTGGCCGCGAAGCTGATCTGCGCCTTCACCTCCTTCTTGCAGTAGCCGAAGTAGTTGTCGGCGATCAGGGTCAGCATCACCCCGCGGCGGTCGCGGGCCGTGAGCTTGAACGCGACGCCGTCGTTGTACTTTTCCCCGGGATCCTGCCAGCACATCCCGTCGCGGCGCTGGCGGGCGGTGGCGTCCGCGAAGGCGGGCAGGCCCAGCTCGCGCTTCGTCAGGCGGGTCAGGTGCGTGGCGAGGATGACGCCGCCCGTGTGGCCGGTCCAGTGTGCCGGATCGAGGGCGGCGTCGTTGGCCGGCAGGTGCGGATCGCCCGCGTTGCCAAAGATGCGCTCGATGAAGTCGAGGTTGGCCACTAGGGCGCCGGGGACGAAGAAGCGGGTCTCCATCGCGCGGGCGGGGGTGGCGCCGGGGACCGCGGGGCAGACGAGCGGGCGGAGCAGGAGGGTGACGAAGCACTCGGCGGCCGCGGGCGCGGCGGCGGTGAACGGCAACCGGAGCAGTTCGGGGGGCGGCTGGAGGGCGTGGCGCAGCAGGCGGCCGAAGACGGCGGGCGGGACGGCCTTCTTGTCGTCGGGCACGGGAAACCCGAAGTCCGCCACGTGGAAGATGCCCTGGGTGGTGCGGCGGTCGCTGCGGGGGTTATGCAGGACGCCTTGGCTCACCCGGTAGGAGGAGAGGATGTCGCTGCGGTACTCGTCGGCCCCGGGCGGCAGCGAGAGGACGCGGGCGAGGCCGGCGCGGTCGAGGACGAGCGTGGTGTGGGGGAGGCGGGGCACGTCCCCGGCGAGCTCCGGCCCGGCCTCGAGGTGATCGTAGAGGAAATTCTGCAGCCGCTGGTCGATCGGGCAGAGGTGGCGGGTGAGCGCCCGGTCCTTCTCGCGGCTGACGGCGAGGAAGTGGTCCACCAGCGGTGCGAGGCCGTCGGCGCCCTCGGCGAGCGGCACGCCGGGCTGCCCGATCTCGCGCAGCTTCAGGTTGAGGTACGTGACGAGGCCGGCGTCCGCGGCGGGAGCGGCGGCGGGGAGGGTGGCAAGGGTGGTGTGTGGCATACGGCGGGGGATCCGCCGTCCTGTATGCAGGAATCGCACCAACCCCGCGGCGGGTGCCGGGGCGGGTGGCCGCGTCTCAGCCGGGACGATTCAGTCGATCGGGTCGCCCCGAGGTGACCTGCCGGCACCTTTCAGTGGCTCTCTCCCGTCGCCATACCCTCCGGGTATTCCTCGGTCTCTCGCCCCTGAAATGCGCTCGCCATCTCACCCCGCTGCTCCGCCGCCAATTGAATCGTCCCGGCTCAGGGCGCGACGGACTCGACGAAGGCGAAACGGCCCTGCTTCACCGTGATGACGACGGCGGCTTTGGTGGCGTTGCGCTGGGCGTCGAGGGTGGTCTTGCCCGTGGCGCCGGAGACGTCGCGCGTGGCGGCCAGGGCGTCCCGCAGTTTCGGCCCCTCGGTGCCGCCGGCGCGGCGGATGCCGTCGGCGAGGACCAGCACGGCGTCGTGGCCGAGTGCGGCCATCGCGTCGGGCGCGTCGCCGTTCCAGCGCCGCTTGAAGCGCTCCACGAAGCCCTGGACGGCGGGCGAGCGGTCCTCCGACGAGTAGTGCGTCGAGTAGTAGGTGCCCTCGACCGCGGCGCCGCCGATCTCCAGCAATTGGGGGGCCTCCCAGCCGTCGCCGCCGAACAGGGGCAGCTTGAGGCCGAGCTCGCGCGCCTGTTTGCAGATCAGGGCCGCCTCGGTGTAGTAGCCGGGAATGAAGATGCCCTCGACGCCGGCGGCCTTGATCGCGGTGAGCTGCGCCTTGAAGTCCTTGTCGCCTTCCGAGTACTTCTGCTCGAGCGCGACGGTCCCGCCGGCGGCGGTGAAGTGCTCGCGGAAGTACTTGGCCAGCCCGACGCTGTAGGCGGAGGAGACGGAGGTGAGGAGCGCGACCCGCTGCAGCTTGAGGCTCTGGCGCGCAAACTTGGCATCACCCACGCCCTGGAAGGGGTCGATGAAGCACACGCGGAAGACGTAGTTGCCGATCTCGGTGACCTTGGGGTTGGTCGAGGAGGGGGAGATCATCGGCACGCGGCTCTGCTGCGCGATGGGGGCGGCCTCGAGGGAGCGGCTCGAGGCGACCTCGCCGATCAGGGCGACGACCTTGTCGCGCGCAATCAGCTTCTTCGCGATCGTGGCCGACTCGCCGGCCTTGGACTGGTTGTCCTCAATCACCAACTCGAAGCGCCGGCCGAGCACGCCGCCCGCAGCGTTGAGCTCCTCGACGGCGAGCTCGACGCCCTTGCGCGTGGCTTGGCCGAAGGCGGCCTCCTTGCCGGTGAGCGAGGCGAACAGGCCGACCTTAATCGGGGTGGGTTCGCCCGCGGCGGCGGGGACGGCGGGCAGGAGCAGCGCGAGGGCGGCGAAGAGGGGCAGCGGGAGGCGGGCGAGTGGCATCGGGGGAAGGTGGAGCGGAGGTAACGGCGGCTCCGGGCGCTTTTCAACCCCGCAGTCGACGCGTGGCCCGGCTTTAGGCTTCCCGCGGGGGGCGCCGCGCCTACAACTCGGCGCGTGAACACGTTCGACCGCCACCTGCTCCGCGAGTGGCTCCAGATCCTCGGTCTGGTGCTGCTGGCCACCGGGGGGCTGCTGGTCGTGCAGGTGCTCTTCAGCGACCTTCGCGATCTGAACCAGGTCGGCGCGCGGCCGGCGGAGCTGGCCCGGTACGTGGCGGTGCGGCTCCCGAGCTTCTTCTCGGTGGTGCTGCCGCTCTCCCTGCTGGTGTCGCTCCTGTTCGTCCTCGGGAAACTGCACCGCGCCAACGAGCTCACCGCGTTGCGGGCGGCCGGCGTGGGCTTCGCCCGGATGACGGCGCCCGTCTGGCTGGTCGGGCTCGCCTGCTGCGGGCTCTCTTGGTGGCTCAACACCGCGGTCGTGCCGTGGTCGGTCGAGGAGTCCCGCGCGCTCCGGGAGGAACTCGAGTTCCGGCACCAGACGGCCCGGGCGCTGCCGGCGGACCGGGTGGGTGCCGTCTTCAGCGTGGCCTTCGACCATCCGGAGGCCCGCCGCGTCTGGTTCCTCAACCGCTACAGCAAGGCGCGGGAGCGCGGCTACGGGGTCTCGGTCTCGGAGCTGGACCCGGACCGCCGCGAGCGGCGCCGGCTCGTCGCGGCCGAGGCGTGGCGCGATCCGGTGGCGGGCGGCTGGGTCTTCCGCGACGGGCGGGAGCTCCTGTTTGCTCCCGACACCGGGGAGCTGATGGCGGCCACGCCGTTCCGCGAGCGGCGTGAGCCGGGTTACGACGAGGATCCGGAGCTGATGCTGCTGATCGACCGGCGGGCCTCGCGCCTCTCGTTCCACGAGCTCGGGCAACTCGTCGACCATCTGGCCCGGGAGGGCAGCCCGAAGCTCCCCGCTTACGCCGTCCGCTACTACGGGCTGCTGGCGGACGTCGTGGGCCCCCTGATCGTCATCGCGATCGCCATCCCTTTCGCCGTGTCCGGCGTCCGCGTGAACCCCGCGGTGGGCGTCTCGAAGTCGATCGGGCTCTTCTTCCTGTATTACGTGCTCACCACGGCCGCCACGACCCTTGCGACAAGGGGGGCGGTCGCACCAGTGGTCGCGGCCTGGCTGCCCAACGCTGGGATGACGGCGATCGCCGGCTGGCTGTTCCTCCGCCTGCGCTGATTCCGCCGCCGGGTGGCGCTCAGAAGCGGCGCAGCAGGAGATCGGGCACCAGTCCGAGCGCCAGCAGCAGCGCGACCGTCGCGATCAGGCTCAGCGCCGCGCCGGCCGGGACGCGGATCACCGGGGCGCCGGGCGCGGGCGCGCGGACCAGCGCCTCCTTGAGCACGATCAGGTAGTAATACAGCGCGACGGCGCTCAGCGCGATCGCGAGCAGCGCGATGGCCCCGGGGAGCGAGGCTGGCCCGCCCGCCTTGAGGGCCTCGGCGAAGACCAGGAATTTGCCGAGGAAGCCGGCGAGGGGCGGAATGCCCGCGAGGGAGAGCAGGCAGGCGGCGAGGGCACCCGCCAGCAGCGGCGAACGGCGGTGTAGCCCCGCGAGGTCCGCGTGCGCCTGGGCCCCGCCCTGGCCGTCCAGCACCGCGAGGACGAGGAAGGCTCCCACCGTGGCCAGCCCGTAGGTCACCGCGTAGTAGACCACGGGGCCGGGCCCGGCCCGTCCGCTGACCAGCACCCCGAGGAGCAGCGCGCCGGCGTGCGCGACGGCGGAGTAGGCGAGGAGGCGGCGGACGTTGCCCTGGCCGAGCGCGGCGAGGTTGCCCACGACGAGGGAGAGCACGGCGAGCACGGCCACGGCCCCGGTCCAGGGTGCGGGCGGGCCGTCCGCGGCGGGAGCGGTGAGGCCGGACCCCAGCAGGCGCAGGAAGAAGGCGAGTCCCGCGAGCTTGGCCGCGGAGGCGATCAGGGCCGCCGCGGGGGCGGGCGCGCCCTGGTAGACATCGGGCGCCCAGAGGTGGAAGGGGGCCGCCGCGGCCTTGAAGCCGAAACCGACCAGCACCATCACGACCGCGACGAGCAAGAGCGGGGAGACAGGCTGCGCGGCGAGTCCACGGGCGATCCCCGGGAGGTCGAGGGCACCGGTGAGCCCGTACAGGAGGCTGAAGCCGAAGAGCAGGAATGCCGCGGCCACGGCACCGAACAGGAAGTACTTCAGCGCCGCCTCCGCGGACTCGGGCCGGGACTTGTCGAAACCGGCGAGGAGGTAGAGCGCGATGCTTGCCAGCTCGAGCGCGACGAACCCGAGGAGGAGGGAAGTGGTCCCGGCCATCAGGGTGAAGCCGGCGGTCGCGAAGAGGAGGAGGGCGACATACTCCGCGGCGTGCGGGAGGCGCAGGGTTCCGGGCGTGGCGGCCAGCGCGAGGAGGGCAAGGCCGAGGACGCCGGCCCGGGTGACCCGGGCGAGCGGGTCCAGCAGCATCGTCCCGGCGGCGAGGGGCCCGGACGGCGCGGCGGCGAAGGTCGCGGCGAGCGCCGCGGCGAGCGCAAGCAGGCCGAGCAGGGCGGCGTTCCGGGCGCGGCGTTCCGCGGTCCGGCCCCGGCCGGTCGCGAGGTCGAGTCCCAGCACGAGCAGGGCGCCCGCGACGAGGCAGGCCTCGGGCCGGAAGGCGTGCAGGAGCTCGGAGTGGTCGATGGTCACGGCGTGGTTCCCCGCAGGATCGGTTGCAGCGCGGGCGAGTGCAGGGCCGGCAGGATCCACCCGAGCAGCGCGTCCGGCTTGAGGCCGACGTACACCGTCGCGGCCAGGAGCAGCGCCGCCCCGGCCCGTTCCGGCCAGGTGATCGGGTCCAGCGCGGGCGGCGGGTGCGCCTCGGTGGGTGCAGCCGGCTCGGCGGGGCCGAAGAAGGAGACCTGCAGGACGCGCAGAGTGAAGGCGGCCGCGATCACCACGCCCGCCGCGGCGCCGAGGGCCCAGAGCGGCGCTGTCCGCCAGGTGCCGATCAGGATCGAGAGTTCCGCGGGGAAGCCGCTGAAGCCGGGCATCCCCATCGAGGCGAGCGCGGCGATCACGAACACGAGGGCCGGGAACGGCAGGTGCCGGTGCAGGCCCAGCGCCTGCAGGTGGTCGAGCCGGCGCGTGTGGACCCGCTCGTAGACCATCCGGCCCACCACGGCGAAGAGCAGGCCCGCGATCACCCCGTGGGAAAACATCTGGAGCACCGCCCCCGCGAGCGCCTGCGGCGTCGCTGCCGCCAGGCCCAGCAGGACGAAGCCCATATGGCTCACGCTCGAGTAGCCGATCACGAACTTGAAGTCCTCCTGCACCAACGCGACGAAACCGGCGTAGAGGATGCCCGCGAGCGCGAGCCCGCCGAGCAGCGGCTGCCACGCCGCGAAACCCGCCGGGCAGAGCGGCAGCGCGACCCGGAGGCAGCCGTACGCCCCCAGCTTCATCACCACCCCGGCGAGGAGCATCGAGACGCCGGTCGGGGCGGCCACGTGGCCCGTCGGCGCCCACGTGTGGAATGGGAACAGTCCCGCGAGCACCCCGAAGCCCACGAACAGCAGGCCAAAGAGCGGCACCTGCTGCGCGGCGGGCAGCGCGGACGCGGCGCGGGTGAGTTCCGCGAGGCCGAAACCCTGACCCCCGCCCGCGGCGTGGGCCCAGAGCAGGCCCGCGAGCACCAGCGCGCTGCCCGCGAACGAGTACAGCACCAGTTTCATCGCCCCGTACTCGCGGTTCGTGGAACCCCAGTTCGCGATCAGGAAATACTTCGGCACGATCGCGATCTCGTAGAACACGAAGAGCAGGAACGCGTCCGCGCTGAGGAACACCCCGTAAACCCCGCCGATGAGCAGGAAATACAGCGCGAAGAATTCCGCCGCCCGCTCGCGCACGTTCCACGAGAAGAGCACGCCCGCCGTGGCCGCGAGGCCGGTCAGCAGCACCAGTACAAGGCTGATCCCGTCCGCCGCCAGGTGGTAGCGGATGCCAGGTCCCGCCACCCAGGGGATGTCCACCAGCGTCTGCAGCCCCGGCTGGGCGGTGAAGCCGGCGGCGCCCGCCGCGCCCAGGGCCGCCCCGGCCAGCGCGGTCGCGAGCGCGAGCCCGCGCGCCACCCCGGGCGACGCGCGCCCCAGCGCGAGCAGCAGCGCCGCGCCGGCGAGGGAGACATAGATCGTCCAGGGCAGCGCGCTCATCGCGGGAGGTGCCCCGCCCACGCCGTCACGAGCGGGTGGGTGAGCGAAGTCAGGAGCCCCGGCGCGACGCCGGGCAGGATCATCAGGACCGTGAGCAGGACCAGCGCGGAGCGCTCCGCCGCCGTGAGCGGCGCGAAGCCGGCCGCGGCTCCCTGCACCGGGCCGTGGAACACGCGCCGCCAGGCCGTGAGCAGGAACTGCGCGGTGGCCAGAAGACCGGGAAGCGCGAGGACCGCCGCCGCCGGATGCAGGCCGAAGAGCCCGCGGAAGATGAGGAACTCGCCGACGAAGCCGCTCAGCCCCGGCAGGCCCAGCGAGGCGAAGAACGCGACCCCCGCGAACGCGGCGAAGGCCGGCGCGGTGGCCCGCAGCCCGCCGAAGTCGCCGAGCCCGCTGCGCCCGCCGGCGCGAGCCTCAAGGATGCCCGCCCCGAGGAAGAGCGCCGCGGCAGTGACGCCGTGGTTGAAGAGCTGGAGCACGAGGCCCGCGAGCGCCGCCGCGGCCGCCTCCTCGGCCGGCCGCTCCCCGCCCGCGGCGGCGGCCACCGCGAACAGCGCGGCCAGGCAGTACCCGAGGTGGTTGATCGACGAGTAGGCCAGCATCCGCCGTAGATCCTCCTGGCGCAGCGCCGCCCAGGCGCCGAGGACGATCCCGGCCACCGCGAGCGCCAGCAGGGCCGGCGCCGCCGCGTGCAGTTGCGCGGGGAACAGGGGCCAGAGCAGGCGGAGGAAACCGTACATCCCCATCTTCGAGAGCACGCCCGTGAGCAGCATCACCGTCCCGGTCGGCGCGGCGGCGTACGCCGGCGGGAGCCAGGTGTGGAAGGGCCAGAGCGGCACCTTCACCGCCAGACCCAGCAGCACCCCGGCGAACGCCGCCCGCACCCCCCACGGCCCGAGTCGCTCCGCCAGCGCGCCGTCCCGGCCCAGCTGCGCGAGCTGACCGAAGTCGAAGGTGCCCGTCGCCGCGAAGAGGGCGGCGAAGCCGGCCAGCAGGAACGCGCTGCCGCCGATGGTGTAGATCACGAACTGGTACGCCGCACGCGTCGCGCCCGGGCCGCCCCACAACCTGATCAGGAAGTACGCCGGCACCAGGCTCAGCTCCCAGCAGGTGAACCAGGGGAAGAAATCCTGGGCGAGGAACACCCCGAGCGCCGCCCCCTGCAGGAGCAGGAGCAGCAGGGTCGGCACCCGCGCCGGCCCCGCCCGGCCCCAGCCGGACAACTGCGCGGCCGGCGCGACCGCGGCCGTGAGCAGCACGAGCACTAGGGAAAGGCCGTCCAACCCGAGGTGGTAGTGGACGTTGAGCGAGCGGATCCACGCGTGGCGCTCGACGAACTGCAGTCCGGTGCGCGCCGGGTCGAAGCCCGCGAGCAGCACGGCGCCGAGCGCCGCCGTCGAGAGGCTGAAGGCGAGCCCGAGCCAGCGGCTGGCGCGGTCGCCGAGCCCCGGCCGCAGGCCGAGGAGGGCCGCGCCCGCCCACGGGGCCAACACGACGAGGGAGAGGATCGGCCAGGAGTTCATCGGGCGCCTCCCAGCAGCACGGCGAGGGCGAGCAGGACGAAGCCCGCCGCCAGCATCCACACGTACCCGTGGGCGTCGCCGGTCTGCGTCCGCGCGTAGGCCCGCCCGCTGGCCCGCAGGCCGTCGCCCGCCGCGTTGAAGCCGCCGTTCAGGACCTCCTCATCGGTCTCCCGCGAGACGAGGCCGGCGTAGGCGCCGAGCCGCGCGAGGAGGCGGACGCACCCGTCCCAGACGGAGCGGTCGAGCGCGTTGGCCGCGGCGGCGAGGGCCGCGTTCAACCGGCCGAGCGTCGCCGCGTAAAGCTCATCGCAACCCAGCCGCGCCGCGAGCGCCCGGTGCAGTCGCGGCACGCTCCGCGCGAGGGGATCCGGCGCGCGCGCGTCGCTCCGGGGGTGCCGGCCGTAACGCGCCCACCCCGCGAGGATGCCCGCGGCGACCAGGGCGATCGAGACCGCCATCAGGCCCGCCCCGCCGGCCTCCGCCTTGAAGGTGGGATCCAGGGTGCGTTGCAGCCAAGGCCACCACGGCGTGCCGAGGAAGCCGAGACCGACCGAGGCGAGGGCGAGCACGACCAGCGGAACCGTCATCACGGCCGGGCTCTCGTGCGCGGTCTCCGCCCCGTGGCCGCGCGGCGCGCCGGCGAAGACCTCGGCGAGGAGGCGGGTCATGTAGAAGGCCGTGAGCGCCACCGCCGCGAGGGCCACGAGAAAGGGCAGCGGGGAGATGGCCCAACCGTGGGCCGCGTGGAGGATCGCCTCCTTGCTCCAGAAACCGGAAAAGAGGAAAGGCACGCCCGCGAGCGCCATCATCCCGACCGCGAACGTCGCGCCGGTCACCGGCAGGCGCCCGCGCAGCCCGCCGAGGCGCCGGATGTCCTGCTCGTGGTGCGTCGCGTGGATCACCGAGCCCGCGCCGAGGAAGAGCAGCGCCTTGAAGCAGGCGTGCGTGAGCAGGTGGAAGATCGCGGCCGTCCACGCGCCCGTGCCCGCGGCCAGCATCATATAGCCGAGCTGGGAGACGGTGGAGAACGCGAGCACGCGCTTGATGTCGTCCTGCGCCACGGCGACCGCCGCGCCGAAAAGGGCCGTCACCGCCCCGACCGTTGCGACCACGCTGAGCGCGTGGACCGGCGCGTGGGGCAGCGCGAGGTCCGCCGCGAGCAGCGGAAACACCCGGGCGACGAGGAACACGCCGGCCGCGACCATCGTCGCGGCGTGGATCAGGGCGGAGACGGGCGTCGGGCCCTCCATCGCGTCGGGGAGCCAGACGTGGAGCGGGACCTGGCCCGACTTGCCCGCGGCGCCGCAGAACAGGAGCAGGCCGATGGCGGTGGAGACCGCGAGTCCGCCGACCGTGGTGGCGCCGGCGAGGCTGCCCAGGGCCTCCGCCTCGAGCACGCCGCGGCCGCCGTCGAAGAGGAGCAGGGTGCCGGTGGAGTCCTGGAGCCAGACGAGCCCGAGGAGGAGGCCGAGATCGCCGATGCGGGTGGTGATGAAAGCCTTGCGGGCGGCCTGCGCCGCGGCGGGGCGCTGGAACCAGAAGCCGATCAGCAGGTACGAGGCGAGGCCGACGAGTTCCCAGCAGACGAAGAGCAGCAGCAGGCTGTTCGCGAGCAGCAGCCCGAGCATCGCGCCCGCGAAGAGGCTGAGGAAGCAGAAGAACTGCTTCGCGCGGGGGTCGTCCCGGAGGTAGCCGAGGCTGAAGGTGAAGATGAGCAGTCCCACCGCCGCGACCATCACGGCGAGCAGGGTGCCGAGCGGATCGAGAAGCCAGCCGAGGCGGATGGCCCCGTGGCCGACGGCGAACCAGGTGAAGGTGTGGGTGAGGCGCGCGGCGGGATCGGCGAGGGCCCCGCCGAGGGCGAGGACGGCGAGGAGGAGCGAGCCCGCGAGCGCGGCGAGGGCGAGGCCGGCGCCCAGCCCGGGCCGGCGGGCCGGCACCACGGCGATCATAGCCGCCGCGGCCGCGGGCAGCGCGGGGATCAGCCAGGTGAGCTGGACGGGCAGGTGCATCGTTCAGCCGTGGAGGCGGCGGGCGTCGCCGAGGCGCACGTTGCGCTGGTGCCGGTGCAGCGCGATGACGAGCGCCAGCCCCACCGCGGCCTCGGCGGCGGCGACGGCCAGCGCGAACACGACGAACACCACCCCGTGGCCCTCGGCCGGGGCCGGACCATAGCGCCAGAAGGCGATGAAGTTGAGGTTGGCGGCGTTCAGCATCAGCTCCACGCCAAGGAGGACGAGGATCGCGTTCGAGCGCACCAGCACCGCGATCAGCCCGAGGCTGAACAGGGCCGAGGAGAACAGCAGGCAAGCCTGGAGCGGGCTCACGGCGCGTCCTCCTTGCCCCGGCCGGCCGCGAGCACCACGGCCCCGAGCAGCGCGACGGTCAGCAGCGCGCCCGTCGCGAGCAGCGCCCCGGCGTGCGGCCCCAGCAACTTCAACCCGAGCTCGCGAACTCCGAAGGCCGGCGCGGCGCCCATCCCGGCCGGCAGCGGGGACGAGAGCACGGCGCCCGCGAGCAGTCCCAGCACGGCGCCGCCCGCGAGGAAGCCCGGCACCGTCCGGCCGGAGCGGACCGGGGTTGCGGGGGCGGTGGGCGGGCGCGTCAGCAGCACCGCGAAGAGCACCACCATCGAGATCGCCCCCACGTAGATCAGCACCTGCGCGAAGGCGATGAACTCGGCTCCGGCCCAGAGGTAGAACGCGGCGATGCCAACCCAGCTCGCGATGAGGAGCAGCGCGCTGTGGATGAGGTCGCGGAGCGCGAGCGCCACGGCGGCGGCGGCGAGCGTGCCCAGGGCGATGGCGGCGAGCGCGATCATCGGTTCAGGCGAAGCGGTAGGTCCGGGGGCGGAGGCCGGCGGTGAGGCCGCGGCCCAGCAGCACGAAGGGCCCGGCGACGAGCGCCACCGCGCCGAGCCAGCGCAGCGGCTGCAGGGCCGGACCCCAGCCGGCGGTCAGCGCCCAGAGGGCGGCGGTGCCTAGGTTGAGCAGCGCGAGGGGCACGAGGAACTTCCAGGCGAGGCGCGTGAGCTGGTCGATGCGCAGCCGCGGGAAGGTTGCGCGGATCCAGATGAAGACGAACAGCAGGGCCAGCAGCTTGAGCCCGAACCACGCGTAGGAGGGCACGAACTCGAGGAAGGGCAGCGGCGCCCGCCAGCCGCCCAGAAACAGGGTCACGCCGAGGCCGGCGAGGGCCGTCATCCCGAGGTACTCCGCCATGAAGAACAGCGCGTATTTGAAGCCCGAGTACTCCGTGAGGTGGCCGGCGATCAGCTCGCTCTCCGCCTCGGGCAGGTCGAAGGGCGAGCGGTTCGACTCCGCGAGGGCGGCGGTCAGGAAGATCAGGAAAGAGGCGAAGCCCCACGGGGTGAGGACGAACCAGCGGGGCAGGAAGCCGAGGTCCCAGCCGGCCTGGGCGGCGACGATCCCGCTGGTGGAGAGCGAGCCGGCGAGCAGCACCACCGGGACCACCGCCAGCAGCAGCGGCAGCTCATAGCTGATCAGCTGCGCCAGCGCGCGCATCGCCGCGAGGAGCGAGTACTTGTTGCGGCTGGCCCAGCCGGCCATGAAGAGCGCGAGCTCGGTGGCGGCCCCGGCGGCGAAGAAGTAGAGGACCCCCGCCTCCAGCTCCACCGGCACGAGCAGGCGGCCGTAGGGGAGCACCGCGAAGGTCAGCAGCGAGAGCGCCAGCAGCACCACCGGCGCGAGGAAGTGGAGCACCGGATCCGCGCCGCGCGGGACGATGTCCTCCTTGGTCAGCATCTTGATGCCGTCGGCCAGCGGCTGGCCGAGCCCGCCGAGGCGGAAGCGGGTCAGCGGGAGGCCCGCGCGGTTGGGGCCGGGGCGGTTCTGGACGCGGGCCAGCACCTTGCGTTCCGCGAGGGTGAGCAAGGCGAAGAGGGAGCTGAAGACGACGATGATCGCGAGGATCGCGAGCAGGCCGTTGGCCACCCAGCGCCACGGCTCGGGCAGCGCGCCGGTGAGGGCATCGCGCGCGAGCAGGGGCAGGCGTTCGAGCAGCCCCGCGGCGAGGGGATCGGCGGCGGGAGGGTTCACGGCGCGGGCGCCGCGGGCGGCGGCGGGGGAGGCGGGACTGCGGGGGTGGCGGGGGTGGCGGGGGTGGCGGGGGTGGCGGCGGCCGGGGCGGCCGCCGGGGCGGGGGCCTTGGCGGCCTTCGCCGCGGCTTGACGGGCCTTCTGTTCGGCGAGGGCGGCGTCGACGGCGGCGGCCTCCGTCGGGTGGAGCTGGTGGTAGTAGGCGTTGGACCGGGCGAGGTCCTCCTTGTGGCGCAGGAGGCCGGTGAAGCGGTCCGCGGTCGCGATCTCGAATTCCTGGTCCATCTTGATCGCGTCGAAGGGGCAGACCTCCACGCAGATCTGGCAGCTCATGCAGACGGACAGATCGATGTCGAAGACGCGCGGCCGCTTCTGCGCCTTCCCCTTCTCATCGCGCTCCATCACGATGTAGATGCACTGGGGCGGGCATTCCTTCTCGCAGATCTGGCAGGCGACGCAGCGGAGCGTCCCGAGCGGGTCCGCCGGGTCGTCGCCGACGAGAAAGGGGAAGTTGCGGTAATTCTCGGGGAGGCGCGTGCGCTCCTCGGGATACTGCGTGGTGACCATCCGCGCCGGGTCGTGGAAGCTGCCGACGAGGTTGCGGGCGGTAACCTTGAGGCCGTGGAGGAGTCCGGTTCCGAGCATCGGCGGGGGGCTCAGCGGTCGACCTCGCCGAGCACGATGTCGATGCTCCCGAGGATGATGACGGCGTCG
>Ga0194133_10003363_pt1 | contig 22850 bp, 17 predicted proteins | sample TA2KigOf40mmetaG_FD_155448 | JGI IMG/M metagenome (GOLD analysis project Ga0194133, IMG submission 155448) | Freshwater microbial communities from Lake Tanganyika, Tanzania - TA2015055 Kigoma Offshore 40m | ecosystem: Environmental > Aquatic > Freshwater > Lake | place: Tanzania: Lake...
GAGCGTGGACAAAATACCGCGTGACCGGTGAGCCAGGAACAAATCTGCTGATTTTCGGCCTGCAGATGGCGGCGACGATGGTTTGCGCGGTGGGAGGTGCCCTCGCGGCCGGGCGCAAGCGGCTCGACATGGTGGGCGTGGTTTTCGTCAGCTTCGTGGCTGCGGTCGGGGGCGGATCGCTACGGGACCTGTTGCTGGATCGGAACCCGGTTTTTTGGCTGGCCCAGCCCAGCTACCTGACCGTGAGCCTGGTGGCCGGCGCGCTGACCTGGATCTACATCTGCCGATGGCGGGCTCCGGTCCGGTTTCTCAGCTTCGTGGATGCGTTCGGCCTGGCCCTTTTCACGATCAGCGGGATCCAGATCGCTCAGGAAACGGGGCAAAGCGTGCCGATCTGCCTGGTGATGGGGGTGATCACGGGGGTGGCGGGCGGGTTGTTCCGGGATCTGCTTTGCGGGGAAATCCCCACCATCTTCAAAAGCGGCGAGCTTTATGCGAGCGCGGCGTTGCTGGGCGGGGCGGCGTTTTTTCTCGTGGAAAGATGGGGAGCCGATCCGCGGCTGAGCGCGTTGGTGGGTGCGGGAACGGTCGTGGGGCTACGCTTGGCGGCGTTGCAGCTGGGGTGGCGGTTGCCGGTGCTGAAACCCAGGAGTTCCAGATAACGGATTTACGGCCTGCCGACTGGCCGAGGTGGAAGGGGACGGGTGGAAGGTGAAAGATGAGTCAAAGTTCAGCGGATCAGAGCCTTTGCTTCATCCAACCAAGTGTTTCGGTACGAGGCATTTGCCTGTGGAGGAATAGAAAAACCATGAATTTCTGGATTTTTCAGTTCGCTACGGAAGAGAAAAAAATGTAAAAAAATAAACAATTACTAATTCATGAGGACTTCAAGTTGAACGATGTAGGCGAGCGGGAGTTATTGGCGATTATCTTCACGGATGCGGTGGATTCCACCGCAAGAACTGCTTCCGATGAGGATTACTCTTTGCGGATTCTACTGGCCGATCTTGATTACATGCGGAATGAGGCGGCGGTGCGGGGTGGTACCGTCCTAAAAAACACCGGGGACGGATTGCTGATTTCCTTTAAAAGTGCGGTGGATGCGGTGGAGTGCGCCCTTTCCATCCAGCGGGGCTTTGCCGATCGCGCGGAGAACGCCGCCTTCAAGCACAAGATCGGCGTCCATATCGGAGACGTCATCAAGAAGGACGGGGACATCTACGGTAGTGGCGTGAACACGGCCTCCCGGCTGGTGGCACAGTGCCCGGCCGGAGGAATCTGCGTGTCATCCACCCTTTACGAGCTGGTTAAGCAAAAAAGCCAAATCGGGAATCTCCATCTGGAGGATTTTCAACTCACCAATATTGAGCCTCCGATAAAAGCATACCGAATCCAAGCCTTTGGAGACACCAGGGGGGCTTTTGAAGGTGGAATCCCGACCTTGGTGGCGGCCAAGAAAAAAACGAGGAGAAAGCCTCCTGTGTGGTGGCTCGCCTTGGCAATAGGAGTTCTGGCCTTGATTTCTGCTTCGACCTTTCCGGCTTTTTGGAAAAAAACAGGACCAAGAAAGTTTGATGGATCGCTTTATTATGGCTTTGAAAATGACAATAGCTTTGTCTACGCGTGCTTTTTGAAGAGAGGACCTGACGAGAAAGAAATTGAGGTGACCTGGACTTTGCCTTACGACGATCAAAATTATCGAGGAATCGACAAGTTCTATTTAACGCAGAACTCCGAAGGAAAAATACAAATGCAAAGAGGATCTCCGGCTCGCTGGATTTATGAGGCAGAGATCGATCCCCAAGGGAATCTTATTAATGGTAAGCGATATGTCGTAAAATACGGAAAAAAATCGGAAATAGATGCAGTCTGGAGCATGCTTAAGGCACAGTAAGCGAAACATTTTATTGGTTGGACACAGCTAGGTAGGGAAAGGTGATTGCGCGGGGGCGGTGTAGGGGGCGAAATCCCGGCGGCCCGATGAGCCTGGCGGCTTTGCAGCTGGGGTGGCGGTTGCCGGTGCTGAAGCCGAAGAGTTCCAGGTGAACCCAAGACTGGGAACGATCGAAGAGCGAATCGTCAGTCTGTGGAAGGGGACAGGTGGAAGGTGGAGTTTAGGATTAGGTAGGGCGGGATCGATGATCCCGCCTTGTTCAAGATCCAAACTTTAACTTTCAACGAGGCGCGCTCATCGAGCGCGCCCTACCTCAAAGTAGAATTTAAAAATATCAATCGGCCGACCAAGGATGGTCGGCCCTACCTTAGCGCCCATTTTGTAATTCCAACGAGGCGGCGTAGGGACACGCCGCCCTACCAAGGCTCGTATTTTAGGGTTTGAATGAGGCGGCCCTCATCGAGGCCGCCCTACCGAAGCTTGGATTTACCGCTTCTCGATCTTGAGGAAGAGCTTGGCGGCGGCGAGGCCGGCTACGGAGCAGACGACTAAGTAAAGAGCGACAGTTTTCAGGGGGAGCAGATTCAAGATGCCCCCCGCGATGGCCACGGCGGGGTTGAAGACAGCACCCGAGATCCCGCCGAAGAGGAAGATGCCGGCAGCCACGGTCATGCCGATGGCGGCACCGTAGAAGCTGTTACCAGCGGTGCCTTTGGCGGTGGCCACATTCAGGACCACCCAAGTGAGGGTGAAGGTGCCAAGGAACTCGGCTCCAGCGACCCGGAGAGGATTGGTCAGGAGGGCTTCACTCCCGGCGCCGCGAAACTTGGTGACAATCAGGGCGGAAACAACGGCCCCAGCGACTTGGGCGGCGATGTAGGGAAGGACTTCGGATTTGGGCAGTTTGCCCCGGAGCCAGACGGCGAGGGTGACGGCGGGATTGTAGTGGGCGCCGGAGATGTGGCCGCCGGCGTAGACCATGACCATGAGCATCAGGCCCACGGCGAGGGCGCCGAGAGCGGTCTTGGTGAGGGCGGCATAGCCCACCGCCTGGACAAGGAAGAAAGTTCCGATGAATTCCACGACGAGTTTGTTCATGGCCTTAGTTGAGGGAGGGGTGGCTCCTGAGCCAATCCGGGAGGGGCCCGCCGGTGAAGAGAAAGGAGGAAAACTTGTGCCCAAGGTCCGCCTAGGACACGGTGGAAAATGAAAACAGCCGGGTATTTAAAAAATCTTTGGGATAGGACGGTCAATGTCCTAGGCAGGGGCTCAAGCTGGCTGAATGAAAAGTTTGGAAATGCAACGCCGGGGACTGCGGTGGGGCGGTCTCGATGAGGCCGCCTGGGTTTCTATTTCAGGTTTTCGACGTTCGGCGAGGCGGTCTCGGAGAGACCGACCTACCAGGGTTTGGAACTCAGGCTTGGAAGGGGGGAAACCGAGGTATGATCGGGGGATGCGGATTGAGCTGATCACCACGGGGTCGGAGCTCTTGTTGGGGCAGGTGTTGAATTCCCATCCGGGGTATTTATCGGGTCGGCTGGCGATGATGGGGCTGGAGTTGGCGAGGCAGACGGCGGTGCCGGACGGGAAGGAGGCGATTGCGGAAGTGTTGGTGGAAGCGTGGCAGAGGTCGGATCTCGTGATCGTGACGGGGGGATTGGGGCCGACCTCGGACGACATCACCAGGGAGGTGGTGGCGGAGTTTTCTAAGCGACCGCTGGAGTATCATGGGGAGATTTACGAAAAGATCCTGGGCTATTTCCGGCATCGGAACCTGACGCCACCGGGGTTGGTGAAAGTGCAGGCGATGGTGCCGAAGGGGATGGAGGTGCTGGCCAATGACGTGGGGACGGCGCCGGGGTTCTGGTGGGAGGAGCAGGGGAAGATGTTGGCGGTATTGCCGGGGCCGCCGCGGGAGTTGGCGCCGATGTTTGAGAAGGGGGTGGAGCCGAAGCTGCGGGGGAAGGCGCGGACGGCGGAGGGGACGAGAATTTTACGGGTGTACGGGATCGGGGAGTCGTTTGTGCAGGAGAAGTGTGAGGCAGAGCTGAGGAGGATGGGGTTTGCGGGGGTGGGCTACTGTGCGCGGCCGGGGGAGGTGGACGTGAGGTTGCGTTCCAGCGATCCGGCTCGGTTGAAGCGGGGGGCGGAGCTGGTGAGAAAAACTCTCGGCGAGGCGGTGTATGCGGAGGGGGCCGAGACGATGGAGGAGGTGGTGGTGCGGTTGGCGCGGGTGGCGGGGGTAAAGTTGGCGACGGCGGAATCGTGCACCGGGGGGCTGGTGGCGAACCGGATCACGGATGTGCCGGGGGCATCGGAGGTTTTTGTGGGGGGATGGGTGACGTATGCAAACGAGGCGAAGGTGCGGGAGTTGGGGGTGAAGGAGGGGACGTTACAGAAATATGGGGCGGTGAGTGCGGCGGTGGCGGGGGAGATGGCGGCCGGGGCGCGGAAGAAGGCGGGGGCGGACTGGGCGGTCTCGGTGACGGGGGTGGCGGGGCCGGGGGGCGGAAGTCCGGGCAAGCCGGTGGGGTTGGTCTATTTGGGGATCGCGGGGGCGGAGGGTGTGGAAACTGTTGAGAAGAAGTTGGTACCAGATCGGAAAACCTTCAAGGGGATGGCTTCCCAGGCCGCTTTGGACCTGCTACGAAAAAAAATTCAAAAAGGACCGCATCCTTTTTCGAAAACGGAGGTCTAATTCACCATGGCACCTAAAACACTGGAAAAAACAGAGAAGGCGGAGGGATCGAAATCCGCCGAGCGACGCAATCTGGATCTGGCCCTGCAATCGATCGTCAAGGCCTACGGGGACAACGCGATCATGCGGCTGGGGGACGCCAGCGCGCGCCTGAAGATTGATGTCATCCCGACCGGGTGTTTCTCCATCGACACGGCCCTGGGGACGGGGGGATTTCCGCGGGGTCGGATCGTGGAGATTTTCGGGCCGGAATCCTCGGGGAAGACCACGCTAACGCTGACGGCCATTGCCAATGCCCAGAAGCGGGGCGGGACGGCCGCCTTCATCGATGTGGAGCACGCGTTGGACCCGGTGTACGCCAAGAAATTGGGAGTGAACATGGATGAGTTGCTGGTGTCGCAGCCGGACTCGGGCGAGGAGGCCCTGAATATTGCCGAGACGCTCATCCGTTCCAACGCCTTGGACGTGGTGGTGGTGGACAGCGTGGCGGCTTTGGTGACCAAACACGAGTTGGAGGGCCAGATTGGCGATGCCACGGTGGGGGCGCAGGCACGGTTGATGAGCAGTGCGATGCGCAAGCTGACGGCCTTGATCAGCCGGGCACGAACGGTGTGTATTTTTACCAACCAGATCCGGGAAAAAATCGGGGTGATGTTTGGAAACCCGGAAACCACCCCGGGTGGACGGGCTTTGAAGTTTTTTGCCAGTGTCCGGGTGGATATTCGGCGGATCAACGCCATCAAGATTCCGGACGGCACGGTCATCGGGAATCGGACCCGGGTGAAAATCGTGAAGAACAAGGTGGCGCCGCCGTTCACCGAGGCGGAGTTTGACATTCTTTACAATGAGGGGATTTCGCGGGAGGGATCCTTGATTGACGCGGCCATTGAGCAGAATGTGGTGGAAAAGCGAGGAGCCTGGATCGCCTACGAGGGCAAGCAGTTGGCGCAGGGACGGGATGCGGCGAAGGAGGAGCTCAAAAAAGACCCGGCTCTGTACGCAAGGATTGAGAAGGGCCTGCAGGCCAAACTTTCCGGCAAAGCAGCGGAGGGTTCCGAAACGGTGGTGGTCGCAGGAAAGAAGGGCTGAGGCAACGGCCAAGGCTCGGTTTTTGAGCTAGGCGGATTCGACTTGGATGTTGAATTGGAAAGCGCTGTCCTCGCCACCGAGGGTGAGTTTGTTGGCGCCAGGCTGGAGGGGAAGGAACATATGGTCAGCTTCCGTGCCGATCGCTTGTCCATTCAGGATGGTACCCAGGGTACTGCCGCGGTCGCGGACGACGAGCTGGGAGCCGATTTTTTCAATGGCGCAATGGTTGCGGGAGATCTGATACGGGTAATGATCCCGGAGGGAAAGATCGTTGGCGGAAAGAATGTCAGCTCCTTCGCCGGTTTGCCGACGACCAATGCGAAAGGGCAGGCGGTCGGGGACGAGCATGTCCGGGGCCCCGGCCTTGCGGGCTTCTTTGGTGGCGGGGGTGAGGGTGATCTTGGGCAGGGAGGAAATGGCCTCGTGGGTGTCCGCGGCGGCGCCTTGTTCCAGCAGCTGATGGACTTGACGCGGGGTGACCTGGCGGCCTTCCAGTTCCCGGCGCAGAAGTTCGTTGGTGTTGCGGAGACGCTCGAAGAAAGAGGAAAGAAAGGGGGAAAGGGCGCTCGGGTCAGCGAGAAAAAGCTCGTTGAATTCCTCCACGTTCATGACGTGCAGTTGGGTGGGTTCGAGAGTCCGGGCGGTGGCGGAGCGGGGTTTGTCGTCTAGGAGCGCCATTTCGCCGAAAATGTCACCGGGGACCAGGTGGCCGAGCGGAACATCTCCTTGGCCGGACACGCGGATGGAGATTTCGATGCGGCCCGTAAGGATCCGAAACGCCTCGTTTCCCTCCGCGCCCTCGTGAAAAACAGTTTCACCCTGTCCAAAGGATTTTAAGCGCATTGAAGGATAAGCCTGAACCTGCACAGAGGATGGGTCAAGACGGAGCGGCCACCCGCGGGCAATCGGCCGGGGTTGGGCATCGTGGAAGCAATCGGGACAGCCGGGGCTTTTTTCCGGGAAAGGAATTTTGACCCTGCTGAAATTAAGCTGAAATTTTTCTGGGGAAGGGGCATCATCGACGGATGGGAGAGGGAGGCGATCGCGGGTTTCTTTGCCGGGCCTTGGGCTTGGCCTTGCTGGCGATGATGTTCTGGCGTTTCGGCGGGGTGGGTGGAATCCTGGCGGGCGGGGACGCCATTCTGGCCAACCGGGAGGCGATGGCGGCTTCCGCTCCTTGGGTGCTCCTGGGGCTTTTTTTTCTGCGGGGGCCCTTACCGGCGCGAAAAAGCGCGGCGCGGGTGGTGGGTTTCCAGTTTTTGAACCTAGGTTTTTTGGCCGGGGCCGCGGTGTATGCTTTGGCGGCGGTGCCGCTGGATCTGCCGGCGCCCAAACAAGTGCCGCCCGAGACGGCCACAGAATCCGATTGGTTGGCCCGGAACCGCGTTCGGGAAATTAATGCCGCGATGGAGCAGTTGGAAAAGGATTCGGGGAATTTTGTCTCCCCCCAGGAAAATCAGGGGGAGACTCGCCGCCAAGAGGCCAAGCGCCAGCAACAGATCGAGCAAATGGAGTTGCTCCGCGGGGAGCGGAGCCGCCTGGCCGAGGAGTTAAATCGGCGGGGCAAGGTTTTGGAAGAGAGGCAGGAGAAGGATCGGGAGGAGCAAAAGACCCGGTTAGCGCGGGCGCAGGTGGGATCGGGGGGAGCCGCCTTGATTTTCATCCTCATGGGAATTCACGGTCTGGTGGCGGGGTTTTTCTACCGCGGTGGCGGACCCATTCCCGGAGGGTTTCCGGTGGTTTCAGCGAGCGGCGGAAAAGTGGAAACTTCCGTGCCCGGGGCCTTGCGCCCGAAGCGGAGCCTGAATTAGCGGTTAGGCTTTCTTGGCTGTAAAAAACGGCCGCAGACCCGCGAAAGTCAGGGTGGTGTCGTGGCCCGGTTGGCCGGGAGCAGCGGGCTCGTCCAGGTGAACATAGAGCAGGCGGGAGCCCAAGCCGGGAAGAGAAAGCCGGGAGGCAGTGGCCAAGGGGCCGGAAGCAAGCATGGCAAGGCGCAGATGGGGAAAGGCCAAGAGGGGCTCCGCCAAGGTGCGCAGATCGCGGGATTTTCGGGCCAGGCCGACGATTTTGTAAACGGCGGCGCGGGTTTTTCGAAACCGTCCCAGCAGCCGCTTCAAGCGGAGCGGGGTCAGCTTTCTTTTTAGGGAGTGGGAAGAAAGAATCAGGTCCCGCTTGGAACGGCGGATCGCCCGGAGCACACGGCCCAACCGGGGCAGGTTGTTTAATTCCAAATCGACAACATCGGCAAAGGGAAGAAAGGCAAGAAAGAACAGGACCCGCTGACGGGAACGCCAATTAAAGGCTCCACCCTCCTCCCGCGTGCGCAGGGTCAGGAGAACGGGAAGCTCTTTGTGCGCCAGTGCGGTAAGGATCGCTTCCGGCTCGACTCCTTTGGCGAGCAGCAGATCAAGGCGGATCTCCGCCAGGTCAATCCCTGCGGGGGGCTTGGCGAGATACGCCAACCCCGCCCCGCTGGCAATCGTGCCGACCAATAATGGTGTATTTTTCCAAGCAACTGCTCGCCGGGGGGGGGGAGGGATCCGGGCCTTGATATCCCCAATGGTAGGGTTATTTTTCAGGCCGAAACGTTACAAAAGCGGTCCCATCTGAGCAAGTATATATCCCCAAAAAGGTATATTTTTTGGAAGCTACCAGGAGTGGGAGAAGCTGCACCGGTTGGCAAAATTGGATTAAAAATTTACTTAATTTCAGAGATTTGCTGACAAAGCAATCTCAGTCTCTCGGTGAGGCAAGCGGTTTCCAGGATTTTTTGTCGGTTGTCAGGATCACGCAAAAAGCATCCGGCGACCAAATCAACTAGGGCATGGTGATCCTCCAGGTGGCGCAGGAATTTTTTCATCTCTCCCAAGCCAGCCTCAGGGGGAATTTCGATTTTTTCAAGGTGCTCAAGGATTTTGGCCACGAGTGCGTCGTGGACGACCAGATCCGCAGGAGGTTGGGGTCGGGTGTCCTCAATCGGCTCGGGGGCGGCGATCATGTAAGGGCGTACCTGCACCAAGTGGTCGAGGCGAACCCGGGCCAACCCCTGCAAAATAAGATTCGAGGTGCCGTCGGGTTGCGTGACGCAGGATCGGATCAGGCCGAGCCCACCAACGCGGGAAGGTCGTTTTTGGGGCTGTTCCAAAGCAACCGCAAACATCCGGGAACCTTCCAGGGCTTGGGCGAGCATTTCGCGGTACCGGGGCTCGAAAATGCGCAGGGGAAGAAGGTGGTGGGGAAAAAAGACCGTTTGGGGCAGTACCATCACTCCTACTTGTTCAGGCAGTGTCATGGGATTCTTTCCTTACTCCTGTTTGGGGTCTAGCGATAGGGCAAATTGGTCTTTTGGGGATTGACGAGGGGAGGATTTTTCGGGAGTTTTATTTTTTACTTATTTATGTTGGATAAGCTTTTTCCCTTTTTGGAGAACGACATGGGCGTGGATTTGGGCACGGCCAACACCCTGGTTTTTGTCCGGGGCAAGGGGGTTGTTCTGCGGGAACCTTCCGTGGTGGCCATGGACCAGGCAACCCGGCGGGTTTTGGCCGTTGGAGATGAGGCCAAGCGGATGTTGGGCCGAACACCCGGATCCATCATTGCGGTACGACCCCTGAAGGATGGGGTGATCAGCGATTTTGAGGTCACCGAGGCCATGTTGAAATGTTTCATTGAGAAGGCGACCAAGCGGCAGAACCGCTGGCGTCCCCGCCCCCGCCTCGTCATCGCGGTTCCTTCCGGGATTACCGAGGTGGAGCGCCGGGCGGTCTGTGAATCCGCCGCCCATGCCGGCGCCCGCAGCGTTCGTTTGATTGAGGAACCGCTCGCCGCGGCAATTGGCGTGGGTCTGCCGGTGCAGGACGCCTCGGGCAACATGATCATCGACATTGGTGGCGGTACGACCGAGATGGCGATCATTTCCCTTGGAGGCATCGTCTTCAGCCGCAGTGTGCGGGTGGCCGGCGATGAGTTGGACGAAGCGATCATGAACTACTTAAAGCGGGCCTATAACCTGATGATTGGGGAACGCACCGCCGAGGACATCAAGGTGAAGATCGGCTCGGTCTATCCGATGGAAAAGGAGACTTCCATGGAGGTGCGGGGCCGTGATCTGGTGGCCGGATTGCCCAAGACCCTGACCGTCACTTCGCAGGAAGTGCGCGAAGCCCTGCTGGAACCGATCCAGATCATTTTGGAAAGTGTCCGTCTGACCTTGGAGCGCTGTCCCCCCGAACTTTCCAGCGACCTGGTGGAACGTGGGGTGGTGCTGGCGGGGGGCGGGGCACTGCTTCGGGGACTGGACCGACTTTTGAGCGAAGAAACCGGGCTGCCCATCCACGTGGCCGAAGATCCGCTGAGTGCGGTCGTGGAGGGCACTGGCAAGGTGCTCGACGAACTGGAGTTTTTGACCAAGCTGACGACGGCGGACGGACGGAGTTAATCCGGTCCCCCACGGCAGACGACGTCTTCTTCCGCCTCATTCCCTGATGTCGCGCACCTGGATGTATCTCAGCTCGGCCGCGGTTCTCGCCGCGGGAGTGGTGGTTCTTTTCTTTGCCCCGGTCACCACCCGCTGGACGGAACGGATGACCCTCGAAACCATTTCGCCGGTCGCGCGGGTCTGGGCGGGTCTGCGGGATCGGTGGATCGACTTCCGCCTGAGCCTTCGCCAGTACGACGCCCTGGAGGAGGAGAACCGCAACTTGCGGGCGGAAAACGTCCGGTTGCAAACCGAGATTCGCCAGATGGATTATCTGCGGACGGAGAACGACCGTTTTCGCGAAATGCTCGGCTTTCGGGATCAACAATCCTATCGGCTGTTGGCCTGTCGCGTGGTGGAGCGGGATCCGTCGAATTGGTGGAACTCGGTCTTGGTGGACCGCGGTTGGAAGGACGACCCGAATCTTGCCCCCGACCAACCGGTGGTGACTCCCCGCGGAGTGGTGGGAAAAACCGGGACGGTGGGGCGGTCCACCACCCGGGTGATGCTGATTTCCGATGAGAATTGCAAGGTCAGTGTGCTGACTGAGGGGTCTGGGGCCCGCGGCATCCTCCTTGGGGACACGCCGCTCAACGGGGGGCAGCCCATTTGCCGCATGACCTTTGTCACCCGGGAAGCCAAGTTTGACGTGGGGGAGCGGGTCTTGACGACCGGTTTGGGGGGCACCTTTCCACCCAATCTTTTGGTGGGCACCGTCCGCGACGCTCCGCCCTTGACCTCGGAAAAAAACTCCGGCCTCTATCGCGAGGGGACGGTGACTCCGGCATCCGACCTTAACGATCTGCGGGAACTTTTTGTTCTGACCGGCTCCACCGCGGTGAAAAAATGAGGAGTCCCGCCGCCAAATTAGCCGTGCTGACTGTGGGCGTGTGGTTGTTCCGAAGCGTCGGGCCAGAGGGATACGGAGCCTGGGCCTTGACGACCCACCTGCTGGCGGCCGTGGGTATTCAGGCCGGGTTATGGCTGAGCCCTCTGGGTCTGGCTGTGTGGGCGTTGCTGGCAGGGGCGTTTTGGGACTTCACCACGTTTTCCCCGTTGGGTCACTATGTCCTGCTTCTGGGAGGCATCGGGTTTCTGGTGCGCAGCCAGCAGGGCTGGTGGAAAGGAGCGTCGGCTGGGGAACAGGCCGTCGGATCGGTGCTGGCAGCGGTCTGCTTCTTCGCCTTGGATCGCCTCCTCCATCTTTTAGAAACTCGCGCCTGGGGTTGGCCGTTCGCCCTGAGCGTCTCGATTATTTTGGCGAGTTTCAGCAATGGCGTGGCCGCGGTGCTGATGGGTTGGTGGTTGGAGACGGCCACGAGGTTTCCCCTGACCCCGCACCGGCGGAGGGTCACCTGATGTTGCTCGCCCGGCCTACAGCCAATCTTCCCCGGCGCATGCAGGCGGCGATGCTGATGGTGCTGGTGGCAGCCGCCCTGCTGATCCAGCGCCTTTTTGTGGTGCAGATCGTGGAAGGCGATCGGCACGCCCAAAGCTTGATCAACCAGACGACGATCCCGATCCTTTTGCCTCCTCCGCGAGGATTGATCCTCGACCGCCACGGGATGCCGCTGGCGGAGAACCGCGCCCGGTACGATGTGGACCTGTACGTGCGGGAACTTTCCGGAAATTACGCGCGGGCCCACCGCGGCCGCCTGCCGATGACGCTGGTGGAGGTGGGCGCCGGGGAGAAACGGAGAAAACAACGGCAGGTGGACATCGAGCGGATCGTGCAGGAGACGGCCGCCGAGCCACTCCGCAACCTCGGCATCCAGATGAATTACGAGTTGGATGATCTCCGAAGGCATGCGCACCAGCGGCCGAACACCCCGTTTCAATTGGCGACGCAGATCGACTTCGCGACGCTTTCGCGGATGGCGGAACGGGATCCGCGCATTCCCGGGGTGGATGCCACGGCCCGGCCGGTGCGTTGGTATCCCTATGGGGCCTTGGCCTCACACGTGCTGGGGTTTGTCGGAGCCCCCGAAGAACAGACCCTTGAAACATTCCAGCCGGAAGTCATCGGCAAGGAGGGCATTGAAAAAGGATTTAATGCCGATTTGGAGGGAGTGCCGGGGGGCAAGATCCTCAAAAAAAACAATCTCGGTTTCATCATGGAGGAGCAGGGGTACCAAGCGCCGCAAGCCGGGAAGAACGTTTATCTGACCCTTGATGCCCGCATCCAGGCGATTGCCGAAGGCGTGATGCGGCGGGTAGGGCGTGGGGCCTGTGTGATCATGGATCCTCAGAACGGGGATGTTCTCGCGATGGTTTCGGTGCCGAATTTCGATCCCAACAGCTTTGTGCCCGGCGGGACGGGCGAAAAGACCGACTGGAAGCGAACCTTGACCGACGAGACCAAGCCGATGCTCAACCGCGCCATCGGCGCTTATGCCCCTGGATCGACCTTCAAAACGCTCACCGCCCTGGCGGCGCTGGAAAATCCCAACGCCAAGTTCACCCCCGCGACGATCATCCACAGCCCCGGCTCGGTCTACATCGGGGACCGTTGGTGGAAGGACTGGAATCCCAGCGGCCAAGGATCGATCGCCCTGAAACGGGGGCTGGCGATGTCCTGCAACACATTCTTTTACCAACTGGGGGTCCGCACGGGCATTGATTCAATGACCGAGATGGCCAAACGAATCGGGTTGGGGGAGCGGATGCTGGTGACGCCGGAGGGCCAACCCGAATTGGCCGGTGAGGATCCCGGCACCATGCCTGGAAAAAAATGGATGGAGGAGCGCATGGCGGACCGGAAAAAGCGGTACAAGACCATCGTGGAAAAATGGGTGGCGGATGGCCGGCCGGGGCCCCGCCCGTCTCCCCCGCCGGTGGAGCGCTGGAGCGATGGGCATACCGCCAACACCTCGATCGGTCAGGGCTATGTCCGCGTCACGCCGCTGCAGATGACCGTGATGTCAGCGGCGGTGGCCAATCACGGGACTGTTTATTCTCCTCGGCTGGTGCAGGGGGTGGCGGTTTCCACAGAGGCAGGGGTGAAGCCGATCCGGGAGTTTCCCGCTGCCGTGCGGCGGGGGGAACTGGGCGTGAAGCCGGAAAATTTGGAAGCTATCCGCGAGGGACTGCGGGCCGTGGTCACGGAAGGCACGGGGCGCAACGCCGGCGTCAAAGACATCGAAGTGGCCGGCAAAACCGGTTCCGCGCAGTTCACCACGAGGATCGGCGGAAGGGTCATGAAGGATACGCGCACCTGGTTCACAGGCTTCGCCCCGCTGAAGGAACCCAAGTTTGCGATCACCGTCATCGTGGAAGGGGGGAGCTCCGGCGGCGCCACCTGTGCCCCGCTCGTATCGGAAATCCTTTTTAAGATTTTTGAGATGGAGAAGGGAACTCCTCCGGCAATGGTGTACCAAGCTCCGGTCATCGGTCATTTCTACGGCGTGACCGCTCCGGACGGCACCTATGTCCCCGGGGATGGCGGGAGTGACGATAGCGACGGGGACGGCGGGATTTTTGGCGGTATGTTTAATTGGTTCGATGAGGGCAACAACACGGGTGGTGGGGCCGGGCGGAGTCTGCGGAGGAACCGCTAATGGCGCGGGTGCGTTTCTGGTCCGGGTTCCATTGGCCCAGCGTTTTGCTGATGCTGGGCCTCTGCACGGCAGGCATTTTGATTATCTATAGCGCCACGCGAGGAACCGAGTTGGCGGATTTGAGGAACGCCTCGATTCAACAGGCCGCCTGGGTCGGTCTCGGCCTGGCTTGTTTTTCCGTCCTGGCCTTTTCCGACTATCACCGCTGGGTGGCCCAGGGGTGGTGGTGGTTTGGCGGGGGAATTTTTTTGTTGTTGGTGGTGTTGGCATTTGGGCGAGAGGTGAATGGCGCCAAAAGCTGGCTTCGTTTCGGGCCAGTGGGATTCCAACCCGCCGAGGTGATGAAGTTGGCCTTTCTGGTGGGATCCACCGCCTTGTTGGTGGCTTTGCGGGAGCGGATCCAAAAGTTTCGGACGGTGCTGGCCCTCGTCGGTCTGGCGTTGCTTCCGGTTTTATTGATTCTTCGGCAACCGGATCTTGGCTCGGCCGCCGTTTTTCTGCCGATGTGCTTCGGCCTGCTTTTTGCCGGCGGAACCCGCCTCCGCTTCCTGCTGATTCCGGTGGGGTTGGGCTTGGCGGCCTTTCTGGCAATTTATCTTTGGGTCGGTCAGTTCGGAAAGGAATTGCCCGGCCTGAAAACGTATCAAAACAACCGAATCCGCACTTTTTTTGACCCGAATCTGGATCCGCTTGGGGCAGGATGGACGATCCGGCAATCGATCATCGCGATCGGCTCCGGTGGGTTCACCGGCAAAGGATTCCTGCGTGGGGACCAGAACCTCTATGGATTTCTTCCCAAAAATATTGCCTACAACGACTTTATTTTTGCTGTGCTCGGCGAGGAATGGGGTTTTGTGGGAGGTTCGCTACTGATTCTGGGGCAGGCGGCTCTGTTGATCTGCATTGCCTGGATTGGGCTACGCGCACCGGATTTTGAGGGTCGGCTGCTGGCGGGCGGGGTTCTCGGCATGCTTTTCACGCATTTTTTCATCAACGTGGGGATGACGATCAAGGTGGTGCCTATCACCGGCATTCCCCTGCCTTTTGTCAGCTATGGAGGAACCTTTCTGGCCGTGTGCATGGCTGCGATGGGGTTGATGCAAAGCATCTGGAGGCAGCGGCGGTTGGGCTGACCCGCGGCTGCCGGAAAGGAAAAACGACATGATTCTGGAAACCATTAAAAGAATTTTCCGCGGCAAGGCCCGGGAAGAAAGGCGCAGCCTGCTCATTTCTGTGGAGCCCCTGGAGAAACGGGTGGCCTTGCTGGAAGCGGGCACGGTGGAGGAGTTCTCCATCGAGCGGGAGGGGGATCGCAGCATCTCCGGCAACATCTACAAAGGCCGCGTGCACAATGTGGAGGGATCCCTCAAGGCCCTCTTCGTGGACATTGGTCAGGAGAAAAACGCCTTTCTCCATTTTTGGGATGCTGTCCCGGCGGCCATGGATGAGCAGATCGAAGCGGTTGAGCGGCGGGGCGGGCGGGGGCGCAAGCCCCGCATCACCAGCAACGATATTCCCAGGCTGTATCCCGCCGGAGCCGAGGTAATCGTGCAGGTGAACAAAGGCCCCATCGGCACCAAGGGGGCCCGCGTGACCACCAATCTCAGCCTGCCCGGACGTTATCTGGTGCTGATGCCCTTTGGGGAATTGAGCGGGGTTTCGCGGAAGATCGAGGATCCCGCGGAACGTGCCCGTCTCCGAAAAATCCTGCAGGAACTAAATCTCCCCGACGGGATGGGCGTGATTTTGCGCACCAATGGCGAAGGAATGCAGGCCCGTTACTTTGTCCGCGACCTGGCCCTTTTGCTGGAGCAGTGGCGCCAGGTGGAGGAGGGGATGAAGACCAAACACGCCCCGGCAGTTTTGCTGGAAGAACCCGATTTGGTGGAGCGTTCCGTCCGCGACTTTTTGACGGAAGAAGTGGATGAGGTGGTCGTGGATCACGAGGAAGCGGAGCACCGGGTCCGCCACCTGGTGGGGCTGATTTCCAAGCGTTCCCTGAAAAAAGTAAAACGGCATTTGGCGGCCGAACCGATGTTTGAGGCCTACGGGGTGAACCGCCAGATCGAAAGTGCCCTGCGGCGCCAAGTCTGGCTGAAGTCCGGAGCTTCCCTGGTCATCGATGAAACGGAGGCGCTCGTCTCAATCGATGTGAACACCGGCAAGACCCGTGGGGGGAAAGACCACGACGATACCATCCGGAAAACCAATCTGGAGGCGGCGGAGGAAATCGCCCGGCAGCTCCGGCTGCGCAATCTGGGGGGGCTGATCGTGATCGACTTCATCGACATGCGTGCCCGCAAGGACCAGAACGCGGTGTATGAAAAGTTCAAGGAGTGTCTGCGCCGCGATCGGGCCCGCACCCACACCTTGCCGATCTCGCCCTTGGGCCTGCTCGAGATGACCCGGCAACGCGTCCAGGAAAGCATCCGGCGGGCCGTGTACATGGAGTGCCCGGCCTGCCGTGGCAAGGGCATGGTAAAATCCTACGAGACCATGAGTGTGGAGATTCAGCGAGAGATCAGCCGAATCCTGCGCAAACATCCGGAGGTGCATGAGATCAAGGTGGTGGTGCACCCGGGGGTCCTCCACCGTTTGCGGACGGAGGACGATGAACTGCTGGTGGAACTGCAGCGCCGTTGCGCGGGCCAATTCAGCTTCAAGGCCGATCCGGGTGCCAACATTGAGGACTTCAAAATCCTGAATGCAGCGACCGACCAGCCGCTGGAGTAAAAGATGAGCGGTCCCGCCACCCCGGGTGCGGAATCGGACCTGGAGCCCAGTGGCGGCCTGCGGGCCGTCCTGGCGCGGGCGGAGGAATCTTTGGGCGGGGATGCCTCGCCCTCGGCCCGGCTGGATATGTATCGGGAATTTCTCCGTCGTGAGGAGCAAAGACTGGGGGAGCTGGCCCGGGCTGGAGCCCCGGGTCTGGAGTTAGCCCACCGGCGAGCTCAACTGATCACCGTGGCGCTGGAAAGGTTGTGGGAAAACGCCCACGGGGAGGAGGCAGGCGACGGGCTGGTGTTGGGGGCGGTCGGCGGATTTGGCCGTGGGGAGATGAGCCCGGCCAGCGACATCGATCTCGTCTTCATCCGGGAGGGAGCCACCGACCGCACGGCCGAAGAGGTGGTGAAACAAATTCTCTACGTGCTTTGGGATTTGGGCCTGAAGGTGGGGCATGCCTGCCGGACGGTGGCCGAAACGATTGACCGGGCGGAAGCGGAGCCGTTGATCAAAACCGCCCTGCTCGACGCCCGGCGGCTGGGCGGTTCCGTCCTGCTATGGCAAAAGTTTCTGGAGGAGTTTCAGCGTCGCAGTCTGGCCAAGGGAGTGGACGGCTACTTGGCGTGGCGTCTGGAAAATCAGGCCAGCCGGCACCGCAAGGAAGGTGGCACGGTTTTTGTCCAGGAGCCCAACCTGAAAACCGGCGTGGGAGGACTGCGCGATTTTCACAATCTGCGCTGGGTGGGGCGGGTCGCCGGTGAAGGAATCAGCCCCGCGGAATTGGTCCACCGAGGTTGGCTGGGGTCGGCGGAGGCGGCGCAGGCGGAGGCGGCCTTTGCATTTTTGATGAGCCTGCGGGAACAGTTGCACCATCTCCAATGTGGCCCGGGAGATGTGCTCACTCTCCGGCTCCAAGGGGAGTTGGCCGAGGGGATGGGATATCCCCAGCCCAACATCCTGCGCAAAAGTGAGGCGCTGATGCGTGAGACCTACGGGCACTTACGGGCCATTCATCTGGTCTGTAATGCGGCGGCGACGCGGATCTGCCAGCAAAAAACGGGACGGCCGCGGGGTCTGTGGTCCTTTTTTTCCGGATGGACCGGGGCACGCCGGGCGGTGGATGGGTTTGTACTGCAGGGGGCGGAGCTGGGGGCGGAGTCTCCTGCGGTGTTTCGCGAGGATCCGATCCGGTTGATCCGGGTGTTTCGCATTCTGCAGGACCAGGGCTCGGTGCCGGGGGCGGAACTGGCCGCGTTGATCCGGGCGAACTTTTCCCTCCTCACGGAAGACTGGGCCCGATGCCCGGAGGTGCGGGAAACCTTTCTGCATATTCTGCGCCAGAAAGGAAAGGTGGGGCGGATTCTCCGTTGGATGCATGAGGGGGGGGTTCTGGGGAGAATTTTGCCGGAATTCGCGCCCCTTACCTGCCTCGTGCAACATGAATTCTTCCACCGTTATACCGCCGACGAGCACACCTTGGTCTGCCTGGAGCAGCTTGATGCAATGCTCGGATCCAAGGAGCCCGACCTGCGGAAATACGGCGATCTCTACTCCCGCGTGGAAGTGCCGGAAATTTTGGCCTTGGCGGTGCTGCTTCACGACACCGGCAAAGCGGAACTGGCCCGGAACCACGAGGAGATCGGGGCGGTCCACGCCGCCCAAGTGGCCCGGCGCTTCCAGTTCCGCGGGCGGGAACTGGCCCTGATGACCTTCCTGGTGGATCACCACATGACCCTCGGGGCTTTCGCCCGCAAGAACCTGGATGAACCGGAAACGATCCGGGCTTTCGCCCGGATCGTGCAGGATGAGGAACGGTTGGATCTGTTGATGCTGATCTCCGCAGCGGACGTCCGGGCCGTGGCAGGGCGGAACAACTGGTCCGGCTGGCGCGAGTTGCTGGTGTGGGATCTGTACGGGCGCACCAAACGGATGCTGGCAGGAGAAGAGGAATTCTTGCGGGCGGAGGAGGAGAAGCAGAAGGGGCGCGTCCAGCAGGTGGAAGCGGACTTGGCCGGAGAAGTTTCCAGGGAAGATGTGGCGCAGCATCTTGCGGGGATGGGTCCTTCATATCTGCGCCAGTGCCCGGCCGCGCTGATCGCCCGCCATCTCCGGGCGGTGCACCGCTTTTTCGCCGATCGAGTGGCGGGGTCCGATGCCCTGATTCCGTTAGTCGAGTGGCGGGACTTTCCCGAGGAGGGCCACACGGAGGTGATCGTGGTGACGTGGGACCGGACCCGCTTGTTTAGCAAAATCGCGGGAAGCTTCGCGGTGGCCGGGTGCAATATCCTGAGCGCGGACGTTTTCACCCGCGCCGATGATGTGGTCATCGACACCTTTCTTGTCTGCAGCGACCGGCTGGAACCGGTCAGTCACCGGGTGGATCGGGGGACGTTTGAGCAGGCCTTGGCGGAATCCTTGCGTACCACCGAGGATACCTTGAGCGAGCGGCTGGCGGGGCAAGGCCCGACCCTGTGGCAGAAAGCGATCGGTGAGGCGGAGTTTCCCGCCAGCTTACGCATCGACATGGAGAGCGAGCCCGGGCGAACGCTCCTGCACGTACAGGCGCCGGACCGGGTGGGTCTCCTGCATGCGCTGACTGGGGCGATCGCGGATGAGGGGATGCAGATCGGTGTGGCGCGCATTACCACGGAAAAGGGGGCGGCGCTGGATACTTTTAGCCTGCTGGACCGGGAGGACCGGCCGGTGACGGATCCGGAGTGGCAGGAGCGGCTGCTCCATCGGCTCAAGGAGGTGGTCGGCCGGTGAGCGGCGAGCACCTCGAAATTTTTCCAGACGATCTGCCCGATGCCAAGCGACTGGCTCGGCGGGTGGTGGCCGCCCTGCGGAGGCGTTTTCGGGTGGAGCGAGTGGCGCTTTTTCTCCTGAACCCCAACCTGGGGGATTTGGAGGTAGAGGCGGCCGAGGGTCTGACGGCCGCCAAGCGCCAACGGCGGTGGGGGTTGGGCCAGGGATTGGTGGGATGGGTGGCCATCCGTGGGTTGGCGGCGCGTGCCGATGTAAAAAAAAGCAGGAATGCACTTGGTTCCGGCGGCAGCGAAATGGCCGCCCCGCTTATCGATGGGGACAAGCTGATTGGGGTCCTGGCGGTGGGAACGAGGAGAAAAAATTTTTTCCGGGAGGGTCAGGAAAAGGAATTGGCAACCATGGCACGGGAGGCCGGTGGCTGGATGGGGCTGGCATGGCAAGTTGCCGGGACCCGAGAGGAGGGGCAGAGGTCGGCCGCGCTCGCGGAGGTGGGGGCAGCGGTGGGCGCTGAGGAGACCGTGCCCGCCATCCTGCAGCGGGTGGCCCGCGAATCCCTCCGGCTGTGCGGTGCCAAAGTGGCGTCGATTTTTCTTCTGGATCCGCAGAAACAGGAGCTTCGCTTGGAGGTGTGTCTGGGGGCTTCATTGAAATATCGCCAGCAGGAACCGATCCCGGTACGGGAGTCGGCGCTTGGTTACGTGGTGGGAAGGCGGCGGCCGTTCACGCTGGCCCGGGTGGAGGAGAGCGCGCTCGATCTGCACACCGACCGGATTTTACGGGAAGGAGTGGCCTCGCTGGCGGCGGTGCCTTTGGTGGACCCCCATGAGGGACTGGGCGTGCTGGTGGTAGCCACACGGCTGCCGCGCAGATTCCCCGATGCGGAGATCCGGCTGCTGACGGGGCTGGCGGGCTTGGCGGCCGCAGCCTTGGGTCGGGCGCGTCTGGCATCGCGACTGGACCAGACGGAGGAGGAGTTGCGAAAGCGGGAACGGCTCTCCTCCCTGGGAATGTTGGCGGCCGAAGTGGCCCATGAGGTGAGGAATCCACTGGCGGTGGTGCGGATGCTTTGGCACACGGCGATCCGGGGATTGACGGTTGCTGGGCCGCAAACCCGCGACCTGCAGTTAATCGAGGCAAAGTTGGGTCAGATGAACACCATCCTCGACCGAATTCTCAACCTGGCCCGCTCGGCCGATCCAAACATGCAGGAGGTGGATGCGGCTGAGGTGGTGGCAGAAGTGGCCCTGCTGACCCGGACGAAGCTGGCTTCGGCACGCATCCGGGCGGTCCTCAAGTTGCCCCCGGCTTCGACTGCACGGGTTCACGGCGACCGCTCCTTGTTGGAGCAAGCGTTTCTCAATCTGGTGCTCAATGGGGTGGAGGCGATGAAGGGCGGGGGGGAGTTGCGGATGGAGGCTCGGGTGGCCGGGGCGAACGTCATTTTGGCGGTGGAGGACCAGGGCTCGGGAATGGAAAAGGAAGTGGCCGTGCAGATGTTTGAGCCGTTCCTCACCCATCGTCCGGGCGGCACGGGGCTGGGTTTGGCGTTGGTGCGGCGGACCGTGGAGGTCCACGGGGGCAAGGTGCAGGTGCGATCGAAGCCAAGGAAGGGGACGAGGGTGGAAATTTACCTGCCGAAAAGCGGATCGGCGGCGGCCGTCCCGTTGTGAGGATTTGCCAGATTCCGATTTAGTTGATCAGTTTTTCCAACTCCTCGTCCTTCGGCACGCCGAGCTCCAGCGCCCGATTGTAGTGACGCTTGGCCAGCTCTTTGGCCGGAGGAGTTTGCGTCGCGTAAATCACGGCCAGATTGAAGTGGGCGTCTCCGTAGCTGTCATCCAATTCGATGGCCTTGCGACACTCCTGCTCGGCGGCCTCTTGCAGGCCCTTGCGGGACGAAGAGATGCCCAGATAGTTGCGTGTTTTGGCGTCGTTGGGGTCGAGGGCCACGGCCCGGCTGAGGACCTGGATGGCATCGTCATATTTCTCCGACTGCACGAGCACGATACCCAGCACGGAGTGGGAAAAGCCGTCGTTGGGAGCCACCCGGATAGCCTCCCGTAGCGCCTTTTCCGCTTCCGGGTATTTCTGCTGCTGAAACCGGACCACGCCGAGGTTGGAAAGAGCGTAGATGGATTGCGGGTATTGATTGAGAATTTCTTGGTAGGCGGCGGCGGCTTCATCGAATTTTTTTTCGTTGTATAGGGCGGTGGCTTTCGCGGCGGTCTCCTTGAACTCGTCGGGAATGCGCGGTTTCTCCGCAAAAGATTGTGGACCCGAAGGTTTTTCAGCGCTGCTGCTGAGCGTGGCCGTAGTCCCGGCCGCTCCGGTTGCGGCGGGGGTCTCGGGCTCGGGTGCCATTAAGGAAGGGGCGGACACCTTGAGCATATTTTCCTCCTCGGCATTCAGGGCGACCAAAGGGGAACTCAACACTTCCATTTGTGTTTTCAGGGCCTCGGTGGAGACAGCCAGATTTTTGAACTCATCCAGCACCAGTCGCCGGGCGGCCTCACGGCGCGCCTGCTCCTTGAGCTGGCGGTCTAGGATTGAACGGAGCATGGCGTTTTCTTTGGCCAAGGTGGAGTCAGATTTCCCGGCCGTGCCCGCCAGTTGGAGCTGGCCGGTTAGGTCGGCGATTTGCTTTTGGTAGTCGCTGTTTGCACGGGCCAGTTCGGCTGATTTGGTGTTGGCTTCCGCCAATTTTTTCTCAAGGGCATCCACTTGGCTGCGGAGAGCGAGGACTTCTCCACCCAGCTCGCCGCCAGCGGCCCTCTTTAAATTATCCTCTGCACTCGTCAACTTGGTGCGCAGGTCGGCGTTCTCCTGTTGCAGGGCGGCCACATTCGCGTCGGCCGGGGCACCTGTGGAAAGCCTTGCTTGCAGGCCCTTTTTGTCCGCCAAGGCTTGATCCAGATCGGCCTTGGCTTGCTTGAGCTCTGTGCGGGCAGATTCCAAATCGCCGGTCAGCTGAATCACCCTTTGGCGGAGTGCGGAAGGATCATCCGAGGTCACGGCAGGCGAGGCCGGCGCTGCGGGAGCGGGCGTGCTAGGCTCTATGCGAACAGGCGGTGGGGGCGGAGCGGCAGGTCTTTCCGTAACCGCCGGAGCGGCTGGGGCGGGAGGAGGCGCAGCGTCCTTGGCAGACTTCAGTGCGGCCAGTTTGTCGGTGAGATATTTGATCCGGTATTTGACGATGGTGGGCTCCCATTCCGGATTGGCATTTTTTAATTTTTCCAGCCGGGTCAGAGCGGTTTCATATTTCTCCCGTGCTTGGGAGGCTTGGCCGCCGGCGCTCATTTTGTCGCCCTCGTTGATCATCACATAGATCTGCAGGTAATCGTCCTGGGGGGAGACGACCGCCTGCAGACGAGCCGCCAAGGATCCAAGGGCGAAAGCAGCCAAAAGAAAAATTTGCAGCGAAGCTTTCAACGTGGAGCAAATTAGGCGGGGAAAAAAGGGTTGGAGCAAGTAGAAATGGCCCCCCGTTGACGACAACTTTTCCCCGTCTAGAACCATACCTTATGGATATGGTCATGCCGCAAGGGGTGTTGGTCCTGAATCGTTTCTGGCAGGCCGTGCATATCTGCTCCGTTCGCCGGGCCTTCAGCCTGCTTTATTTGGGGCACGCTCAGGTTGTGGACGGTG
>Ga0194133_10003364_pt1 | contig 22847 bp, 14 predicted proteins | sample TA2KigOf40mmetaG_FD_155448 | JGI IMG/M metagenome (GOLD analysis project Ga0194133, IMG submission 155448) | Freshwater microbial communities from Lake Tanganyika, Tanzania - TA2015055 Kigoma Offshore 40m | ecosystem: Environmental > Aquatic > Freshwater > Lake | place: Tanzania: Lake...
TTATTCATTAAGATGGATAAATAGAATAAGACAAAGCACTTGTCTTTCATTGGTAACTTTTTTCTTTAGAACTTCAGAAACCAATTAGACTTGTATGCCAATGTTGTCACAATTAAGAGTTTACCCGGGGTCAAGTCTAAGCATAAAAATATAGATTTTATCGTCATTCGAGAGCAAACTGGTATTTTCGTTAAACTCCTTGAATTTTAGAATTATTTCTTTGATCTATTGTGCATATTTTTTAGAGGGCGAGTACTCTGCTCTAGAGCACGAATCCGTCAAGGGTGTTGTGGAATGCTTAAAAGTAGTCACCGCCGAAAAATCACGGAGAATAGCCAAGTTTGCTTTTGACTACGCGACTAGAAACGGAAGAAAAAAAGTACGAAATAGTTTATTGAAATATATATTTTATTTCCCGGTTTGGTCATTTAAAAATTGAATGATCACTTAGGTAACGGCAGTTCATAAAGCTAACATCATGAAACTTGGGGACGGCCTCTTCCTACGATCTTGTGAAGAAATTGCTAGTCTTTATCCTAACATTAAGTTTGATGCCATGATTGTTGACAATACGACCATGCAGGTGAATTTGTTTGAAGCCAGATCATAATGTTTTAAAGGTCACTAAAGAAGACCTCTGCAGATGACTTCAAATCCTCAACAATTTGATGTTCTGGTCATGCCAAACTTGTACGGCAATATTATCGATAATCTCGGTGCCGGACTTGTCGGCGGAGCCGGGCTGGTTGCCGGCGCCAGCTTCTCGTCGGACGTAGCTGTCTTTGAGCTCGGAGCACGACACACCTTCGACGAGGGCGTTGGTACGTCAGTCACACTAATCATATAATAACCATCAAATAAAAAAGGTATTTTTACTTAGGCAAAAACGTCGCTAATCCCACGGCTATGTTACTCAGCGCTGCCCAATTGTTGGAACACATGGGTCTTAATGATGTAAGCCATAGATTTTCTCTGTCTCGGATAATTTATTTTTTGATCCAACTTTGAATCTTCAGGATTCCGAGCGAATCAAGGCGTCCATTCGCAAAGTGCTCGTCGATGGACGAGTGAGAACGCGAGATCTGGGTGGCTTTGCAACGACAAACCAATTTACTGCCGCAGTCCTACAAAATCTCTGATTTTCCAGGCAGCACGAGCATCACAATCCAAAGAGGCCTTATAGTCGTTCAGTTTAGAACCTTTGCAACGATGCTTTCTAAAATAATTCTATTGATCTTATATATAAAACGAGGCTGATTAGCAATACATGTGAAAATTTGAATCACTGCTCAGTTTAACAATAATAATAATCTTGTGCAGTAAAGACTCTGGCAATGTCAATGTACACCAACGCCATCATAAGAGTCCCGCCATGGAAGTTTATGGTCACTGCAGGTTACTATTACCCTAGCTGGGATAGGAGTGCTTTGTTGATTTTTTTTGCAATCCGGGTTGAAAAATTGCTGGCATGGGCCACCAGGGATTGAACCCACAATCTTAGATATTAGTTCTCAGTCAGATGCCAATGACCCCTCAGCCACGGCGAAGGTTATATTGAACTATTGGTGCTAATTAAGGAACCAAAATTTAAGGTTACTTTAGATGGAATATACGAGTTAGGTAGATTTTTAATACATTGAAATGTTCCTTAATTCAAAACAAAACAAAACAAAATTATTACATTAGGGATTTGGCCGTTGACAGCTGTCGGGGAAGGCACCTCAACAGTTATAGTACGTACAATTTACAAATTAAGTTTTGCGACCCTGCACGTCTCACTCAGCTGTCTGGCCGTGTAGCTCAATTAATCGGGATACCTGATCAGTGTGATCACAAGTCTTTGGACTTTTGCCTCTATAGGTGAATCGGTTGGCACCTCTATTACAAGTTTGTTTTGGACGTACAGGAAGAAATATAGAGGAGCCAGCCACTCCAGAATGACTTTTCTTCTTCAGATGTCTTTCCTGTTAGTCGTGGGTCCTGTTCTAGGTAAGTCAAGGCCCCAAATCTTTGAAAACTTTGAACCATCTAACCTGTTTGTTCACAAAGTTTTTAGTCAGATTCCAAGTCGAGCTCCACTGCAAGTAACAAAACAAGCAGTTCCGGTGAATCTTCCGAATGTGAGCAAACGCATGTGCAAAAACGAATACGACGACCTCGGCGTTTGCATCAATGAATTGGTACAACGTTTGTTTGCAGAAATTGAATAAAGATCTGAAATTGCAAAAAAGACAAGACTAAGTTGTGTCATTTCACGGGCACTTTTACTTATATACTACCTTGCTTTCCTGGTTTACTTACTTCTTGTTGATTTTGACGATCTTCATTGTCAAGTTTCTTAAAATTGTACTTTGAACCCTCAGGAATGTGAAAGCACCGGTGGGATCAATATTGGCGTCTGCTCCCAATCAAAAGGTTTGAAGGCTGTTCGCACAACGGTAAGACTGATCTGATTATCTTCTTTCATTAGGGACCCGAGTAACTTCTGCCCAAAAAGATGTTTGCTGCTTGCACCTTCCTTGCAACGTGCCAACACTGTCCACTAAGGAACAAGAGTTCATTTTCAAAGTGGGTCAATGAGTAAGAGCCTAGATGGTAAAATGTACACGAATCCTGGTCTTTTTTTCCTAGAATGGGCTGCGAGTGACGAGAGACTTGAAAAGCATTTTAGGTTTTGAGGAAGGTGATCCGCCAAGGTAAAGGATTGAAAGAAACTTAATTGCTTTTATGAAGTTATGACAAAGAGGGTCTTAACAGTCAGGTACTGCCTGCACTGACAGAAAACTGTGGCATGCGAGAAGTGTCAAAAGACAGCCAAGACTTCTCCTTTAAGAAAGAAAGCAGGGCTGAACAGGTAGAATGAGTAAAAATAAGGTTTTTTCATCACAAAATAGGTTCTTTTCTGTGTAATTATAAGCATTATTTAATGAAATTGTCACCATAAAATTTGTCATCTCAAACGTTCAAAAACTTTTTGCTACAGCTTATACGTGGCCGACCGGCCAAAAGTAACGAAAACTATCCATGGATGTTGGCTCTTTGGATCAAATTTAAAACTGTTGACGTACCTACCTGCGGAGCGGGGCTCATCTCATCAAGGTATGCCATTACGGCGGCCCACTGTGTTCAAGATGATAGGGTAACTTATGTCCTTCGAGGAGGATCAATCATTAATAAGTATTTAATTTGCTGCAAAGTGATCCCTGGTCGAAAGAGTAAACTTTTTTCTATCCGGCTGTTTAGAATCGTCAAAACTTCGTCAGATGGGTCAATGTCTCATCCAAGTAAAAATAAAAATCGTTTATCGCCTCGTTAAATATTTAAGCTTTTAAGAAGCTATTATCAAATTGGTTAATTTATTGCACACAACTGATGACAAATTTTATATTTAAAGAGGACGAAAAGACAAGCGGAGTGGTTTTGGAAATCGAAAGTATTACCTCACACCCCAAATACCAACCTTTTACTTTCGAAAATGACATTGCATTGATAAGGCTCAAGCAGGTAAGATGAGACAAAAACTGTCAACCCAACTTTAATTTCAATTTGAAAGTAACGGGCAATACAATAAGAAACACTAATTTTAAGATCAATCAGGTTGACGATTTGTTTTTCTGTTTCGTGTGCCATCTTGGAGATTCCACTGCTTCTTTTTTTGGATGAAATAAAAAGTAAAGTCCATTTCTTAGAGAGTCCGTCCAACGCGAGATCTTTTCCCGATTTGCTTGCCACCAGCAGTGTTGCAACATGAGCAAGTGACTGACTATACCGGAGAAAATGTCACCGTGACAGGCTGGGGATGTGAGCGAGAGGATTGCAGCTTGGGTGAAGTGCCGGCGGTTCTTCGAGAAGCTGTGATCCCAATAGTTCCAAATGACATCGGAATGTGCTGGTAAAATTTTACAGTATAAACTCAATCGAAGAGACCTTCTAAACCATGAGTTGAGATGTAGGTTTATGAATGATACTGTGAAGGGAGGTCGAAAAGAATATATTCCGTCGCGTATTTTCATTATCGGAGGAGACGAGTCAATGTAAGAATCAACATGAAAAATCCCGAGACTTTTTTTATTATTACAAGGTATTTTAGGTCTGTAGCCACTTGTAATGGAGATTCAGGGTCTCCCGTAGTTCGTCTCCGACCAGGTAGTTAAATTTCTAGCTCTTAGGTAGCTTCAGGAATTAAAGAGTTTTAAAATAAATTTTTAGGTTCAGCGGGTGTACGCGCTTCTCAAGCTGATACAACGAGCTTATGGGAAGTAATTGGCCTTGTGAGCTGGTAAGATTGTAATCAGGTTAATTTACGTGCACAATGTCAGCAATATATTTGTAAACTTTTCCAGGAGTAAGGGTTGTGGCCGACCCCTAAGACCCTGCGTTTGGACACGTGTCGAATCGTTTGTTGACTGGATATTGTCCAACATGAAAGATTAAAAATAGTAATTGTATAAAATTTTATGTATTATTATTTCAATTTCTCAACTACCAGTAAATTTTATGCTTTGATTTTAAATCGTTTAATAGACAAGAACGTCACTGTCGCTTTTCATCACGTTTGTTCTATTTTTGGAATATAAATCGTACAATTTTGAAGATATAAAAATAAGTTTATTTCCCGAATTTCATCCTACAAAATAAAATATTTCCTGATTCTTCCTAAACTAGACAAAAAATCCTTGCGTCGAACTGAGAATTAATTTGGGGTTGAAATCAAATGAGAAGTTTGTTTGAAAAGCATTGAAACAATTAAACTAAAATGATTAGAGTAGTTTTCTAATTCTGAGGCATTTCTTCTAAATAGAGGTTTAACAAACCCGAAAACGTCTGTGGGAATGCTCCAAGCACTAGCTTTAAGAACTTAGGAAAGACATGCTTAATACATTTGTTTGGGGGAAAAATGAGAATTTTTCAAAGCAAGAATGTATCAAATAACTTTGTCTGACATCAACCTTAATCAGTGATATTCTGGTGTCTAGGGTCGAAAACTGAGGTTTCAGGCTCAGGCTCCTCTTCGAGTCCATCATATTGGTTGCTCTGTGGACAGCGAAATTTAGCTATCAACTTCTTTGCAAATGGAACTAAAACAAAGAAAAATAATTCAAGAAAACTTTAACAAGACATTTTCGTGGATTTTTTAGACACCTATAAAAATATTGTTGTAAATGCACATTCCCACAACCAAAAGTCCAAATCCTAAAAGTTGAAGACCATGGAATGTTTGCCATCCAACACCAAGTGATACCATCCAGATGACTAGGGTACGAATAGAATCGAGTACCATCCTGAGTAAATATTCAAACAATTAACTAATATTCGGGATAAGTATAACAAGAGGATTCACCTTGTTGTTGCCGACATCTCTTTTGTGACACTTATTCCAGCAAAGTTAAAGAAAGCAATCGAAACAATGGTTGTACAAAAGGCCAACGACTTTAAAGAAAATTGGCGAGTTTAAACTTTGTTTTGAATCTTATTTTTACATTATGGGTGTACCAGCAATGGATTGCTTTTTAGTTGATATAGTCCATCATATGCATCTTCTAAAACCTGTCTCGGGTTGTGGCCAAACTTTTCTCCAACAGGAATGAAGTACATAGGAATAAGTAATGTTGCAAGAGTCAAGAATCCAAAAGTGCCTTCCCATCCGACGGCTGTTGGACAAAACAGATACTATGTTTCATTCGAAATTCAGATTAATAGTCAAAAAATTACCTTGCAAAGCAGGAACTTGGTACTTTGATATAAATTTTTCCTCGTAAACCATTTGAGAAGCCACCAGAATCTAAGCAAAATGAAAATATTAACTTGAAATCAGTAACTTAAAGATGCCACCAGAAGAAAGGATTCGAATCAGTCTTCAGACACCCCTTATCATATCAATTGCTTTATTTTACTTATTTTCATATCTATTATTTCACGACATTTTTAATGACAGTGTTTAGGTCTTTCACATTTACCTCAAGCTATTTTACCGAGCTTTCTTTCATTCCTTCACCTAGCTTTACACAACAATAATTTTCCACCTCCACAGACCACCCTCCAACAAGCTATCAAAAGTATGTTAGATTCTGATTTATGATTGCTACCCCTTTGTACTATTGCCAAGGGCTCACTTTCATAAATAAACAGTTCAGCATTGATTCTGTTTTTTTATTTCGGTAAAATCTGGGTCTCCACCACCCTCCTCGAGGTCATCACTTACTCCAGGCATTACACTATACTGCTCTTGTCAGAACACCGCTCTAGTTACCATATTTACCTGAGCACATATAATCAGGATGTCTCCAAGCAAGATATCTGATGTGGAATGGTCGTCTTCACCAAATTGCCTTTTGTGTAACCATATATCGTCACCTTCAAAAAGGTGAACATCATTTTTTGGGAAAGTAGAACGAATGTCTTCTAGCTGCTTACCTGTGTCGTTATGGTTGTTCTTTGGGTAAATGAGGTCACACACTCCAACTGTTGTGAGGCCACCAATAACGAAAAAAATTCCAAACCATCTGAATACTTCGAGACGCCTCCTTAATACAAACATCGACAAAAGCCCAGTGAATATTATGACAGCACCTTTAATAGAAACTCAAATTGTAAAAAGACGAGATAGGTCAATAGTTTGCATAATCCTTCACCTCTCAGCATCTGGAAAGACGAAGCAAAGGTAAGAGTGAGACCTATATACTGAATGGATGTAGCAGTCATATCAAGTAGTGCAGGAGGCAAGAAGATAAATGGGTTGAAACTTGGTGCATCAAGGATTGGATCATGGCTTTCTAAAAGACTTGATTCCTAAAAAAATATAATTTTTAAGTCAAGGTCCCAAATTGAATCCATATTTCAATTTTTACAATCAACCAATTGCATAAGTTGTGTTGGCTAAAAAAGGAAGCCTTAAAATAAAGGATTTATGGAAACCTTTCAGGTAAACTTTTTTGTTGGAAATTTTCATATTTCTAAACGTTTGAGTAGGAGTTTTTTATTTATCACATTTTTTACTCTAAAACTGTAGGGAGTTTTGAGTAAGTAAACAGGTCAAGTTGAATCAATAGTTCAAAATAATGTTTGGGATGATATTGAAAAATGATAGTGATAATATTTGAAACTTACAGTATCTCTCTTTTTCTTTCTGAAATATTTGACAATACAAAAGGCCACCATACATGACATTTCTCCAAGAAACATTCCACAAGCCTATAATTGAGAGGTGGCGTTTGCATTATTTGGCTACTTTACCAAAAAAAAAACTTCAATGCATTACTTGTAAAAATGGGTGGTTGAATCCTCTTGTCTGGCCATCAGAACTCGTTGCTTTCATAGTGTCTGCCCATCTAAACATAGCAAGGAAAGATTAAGTCTAAATATCTTACTAATTCAATGAAATAGTAGATAGAAACTTACTTGACAGACAGAGTGTTAATTGATCCAGTGATCAACATCAGAAGGGCAAGGCTTAAATGAAATAAATTCATCTTTTCGAGATATTTGTTTGCCAACGAAGTGCAATTTCAAAAAGGCAAGAGAAGAACTTTCAAATTGAGCAAATGTAAGAAAACGCCTTCTTGTTTCTTTGTCTTCACATAAGATCTTTCTTTGCCATGTTATTTTTGCGTTCACAAGGTCCACCTTCCCGTTGGAATAGACAGGAATAATTGAAATTATGATTTGAGTTGACTTCTGAGCTATGAAACTGCGTTTATTTGTTACAATATACAATAGACAAAAGCTTTTTTCTTTATAATGTTTAAGTTGCGGGCGAGCACCACGATAGCACACACTGGGGAACGCGGGAGCGGCAACTGTCGCGACAACCCATAGCTTTCTAAATAAAATGCGACCATAGACGTCAAAGCGAAAATAAAAAAATAATTGGGCCAAAATTCTATTTTAAATTGGCCAAAAAGTAAAATCATTCCATTGAATTTAAAAGCCCGGTCTGCCATTTCTGTTGTGAAAACCAAAGGCTCTGACGTTGTTTTGGTTTACCTCATAATGAGACCAGGGTGTCTGTCCTTCAATCCATAAACTGCCACATCAAGCCAGGATAAAGATCAAATATTCCCGAAATGTACCTTTGGTATCCTGCAAGGATATTCAACCCTGTTTCTATCCTCTTTTCTGGACCCTCAGGTCTTGACAATATTTGCTGAGTTCTCTACCTTCCTAATAGAAACATTTCATTTCAGCCAGAGAAAAATTTCTCGTCACTTTATGGACGTTAAAGCTTCCTCTATGAATGGTGTGAAAGTTTCTTTGAGTTCTCTACTTTGGCGAATGCCCTGAGCTGATTTCCTGATGTCTTTAGCGGTCTTTTCCGGAGTAGCTCGGATGTAAAAACCAGAAATTTTGACTATGCATTTTAAACACACGTCAGTTTTATTGTGAAATATTTTTTGTCTAAAAATTACAAGAGTTTGATTGGTTTAGACTTGCTTTTTTTCAGTCAGAATCTTTTGGAAAAAGCGACAAGTGGTTGGGGCTTACTCCTAATCTGGAAAATACCTTTCTCGTCATCCATGTCCAACGAATAAGAGAAGGAGTTTTGACATGAAGTCAAAAATTTTCTTAAAATCGACAAATATGGTTACATATATACCTATGAAGATAAAAAAGGACGCTCTGGCAATAGCTTATAATCACAAAGTCTCTCGACCTTTATTTCGATTCTGAAAAACAAACTCGTATGATAAATCTAGGATTCGCTTCAATAAAAGCAAAGCCAGATTATTTTACCTCCTTCATTTGAAAACTCTTTGGATGGAGAAGATGAGCATCCCTTCTTTTTTACAGTGTAAGTTAGCTCCTATGTTACCATAACGTAAGTCATAAAATAGCATTTGAATGTCTGCTTTTTTTTGGATACCTCATAGATTGCTCCAATGATTACATCCGTATTATTCTGACGAAACAATCTCGAGCTCCTGCGAACTTTAAATTTCTGAGTTCCTAGCATTGAGGAGCGCCGAGAAAAAGTTTGCAGGGAAAGATTTCTTCATCATAATAAAAAAAATGAGACTTAAGTAATGAATTGAGGAGTCCCCCGAAAATGTTTTATTTCAAAAAATTACCTCGAAGCAGCAACACTTTCATCAGTTGATATCAAATTGCTTCCATTATCTTTTATGTTGGGGTTAATCTCATCGTTGAAACCAATAGGACCAAAAACAGAGTCAGCTTCCTCAATCTGTTTAGCTAATTCTGTTTCTGTCGCATTGATGGTACTCGAAAGCTGAGATTCGTTTAACTGAAAATGAATTTTTAAACGTCAATTCAAAATTATCTTCTGATATTTTAAACATTTAAAAATAGAATAGGCAGATTTTTATAGAAATCTTACGGAATTATCCTTCAGAACTTCTTTTAGCGGTTGAAATAGCGTTGAGACTCTTCGAGCTGACTTTCGACTTTGTCGCCGAGTGTCTGTTTTCTTGTTGTTAAAATCTTGAACTTCTGATGAACTTTTTGGCAAAGGAGCCCACTCGAGTTCATCTAAGCTTTCGCCAAACAGTTTCAATTCACTCTCAGAGATGATCTGGCTTTCATTATTGTCGGTACTTTTCTTGCACAAATCTAGTTCTGAATTTTTGCTTTGCTCACAACGACTGCTGAATTTAATTTCATCCGCAGAATCGGGGCTGACCTCTTTTCTGACTTTTTCTGACTTTGGTGGTGATGCTTTGTCTAAAGATTCTATAACTGCAATTAAATTTTCTTCCTGTTCAATTGTTAAACCGCGAAACTTGAGCTTTTTGCGCCCTCTCAACAACTTGGAAACCATAGATTTTCGTTTTTTCTCTTTTTCCTGAAAAACAATTGTGTTGATATATTTTTTAACTTTCCAATATAGTCATAAAAAATTATTTCTACTTTGTCCTCAATCCAGTATTTTGTCTCCAACCTTCGAGGCACTCTTGTCATTGATTTTGTAGCCTCGTCGAAACACTTGCGCCTGCCTCTTCCAGGACCAGATGAAATTTCCCCACCAGGGTCGTCTTGCCCTCCAATAGCATGTTCGAAAATTGTTTCCTAATCAAATTTAGATTGGTGAAAACTTTCTGGCATTGGCCAATCGAAGGTACAACTTACAAGATCTGTGGGCAGTCTTGGTTCATAAGGATTTTTAGAATATATCTTGATTGCCTCTTCCTCGTCAAAACTATCGTCTGAGTCTGACTGTGTTTTCTTAAGAATTCGCTTTCGTGCCATCTAAACTTGAAACTTTTTCAAATATTTCCTTGCTTATGTTCTCCTTTTCTACATGCAGTCCACCAAAACATTTTGATAAAAGATCCTTGATTTCGGCGAAATTGACACAAAGTCCTCTAAATTTAATTTGAAACTTTGCAGCAGTCAGCACTCACAACACTCAGCAGAAACAGAAACGATCGACGAATCGATGTTCTCTTGTAAACAGTTTAAAAAGAGCGCGCGCCGAATTTCGAATGTGTTTATAAGTTTATAGTCAACGCTGCTTATAAGCAGATTTGTTCAATGTTGGCAGCTGTTGATGCTACAGCCAGTATTTCTTATTGATCGAAGTTGAGTGACCGAAAATACATATCTGTTGATGAAGTTAAAAATAGAAATCTTTGAACCTGTTATTTTATTTCAAGTTCACCATCACCTGCGTTTTTAGTATTTTTTTGCTGTCATTTCAAATAACCTATAAAACGCAAAGATAGCGTCTTTGTTATTAATCACGAAATTTGAAAGTGATTATTAAAAAGCTAAAGCTTATCATTTTATCAGGAATTAAAGTTGTTTCTTTGAACCAACTTCGACAAATATGGCCACATCCTGTGATTTGTGCCAATGAAGCTCACTATATAATAAAGCAGAATGTGATATTCGTAAATTCACAAGAAAGTTCTGCAAAGCCTTGACAGATTGTAGAATACAATGATCGCTTCACAAATTTCAGCCTCCAGGCCTCAAACACCGACGGTAAGACTTCAAATTTTTAGTGTAAAAAAGATACGAAAATGATTATTTTTCTCCAAAGTTGGACGATTTATCGGACTTTTACGAATCAAGTGGTTGCAGGTTGATGCCTCCAAGTAGCTCTCACCGATCGTAAGCAAGCTTTTATAAAGGGTTAAGTTTCTCTTAATGATCTTGTTCTGAATTTCAGCTCATCTTTTTCGAACGAAGTCTTCGTGCAATCACCTTTAGATGATGGTATTTGAATCTAAAATTTGACTCAAGCATCAATAAAAACAAATAATGGGTAAATTGCATTTGCCTTTAGGTGAACAGAAAAAATCATTTCATCATGCCGGCCCTGAGGAACGATTGAGAAGGAAATTGACATTGTTCTTTATGGACCCGGTTAGAAAGTTTATTGCTAGGTAATTAACTGACAAAAATACATTTGGTATTTATTAAAATGAATTTTTTATGTAGGAAACAGACTCCGTGGAAACTTTTCATTCAGCTGTTGAAAATATTCCTCGTCACCTGCCAGCTACTTGTTTTTGGAGAATTCGGCTATGAGCATACGAACTACTTTGAAGATAACAAAACCGGATTTGATCACCTCTTCATCAAGGTGAGATTAAGAAGACACTTTTATTTGAGTTGTATTTTCAAAACATAATCTTGGATAGGATTGGGACCCAGCAAGAGAAGTTAATGCTTATCCTCCTTCTACTGGCCCTTACGCCGTCTACAAACGCTCTGAATTTTTCGAGTTTTTTGACAATGTCGCCAACATTTATCACAACCTTGACCAACATGTTGTCAATCCTTTATTTAAGGTAAAGTGTTGATAAAACTTTTGATTTTGTACATTTAAATTTTCTTCAAAGACTATTTTTCTTCATTTTGAGGATTCAATTTATTTTTAGAATTCATCATTCACCTTTTGTGTCGAAAGCTTTATTGGGGCGAATGAAACAACACCCGTTTATGACAGCAAAAAAGAACGTTTTGTTACAAACTTTTCCTGCATCGACATTCCTGAGAAGCACCTTGCAACTTTGAATAGCACAAGTTATCTAAGCCAGAAAAACTTTCCGGTGCCATGGTTTCAATTGGAAAAAATGCACATTAACTTCACATTAAGGACTGTAACCTTCCGAAAGATGGGATCTATGATGGGCAAGTATTTTGTTAAATCTGAAGATATTGCTTTCGTTTCATTTAATTTATCTCTTATGAAAATCAGGCCCAGCTTGCTTTTTGTTTGGCATTCAAATTACTTTCGACAATTCAGACCACGATGGACAAATTTTAGTAACCCTAACTTCCAAGCCTCAGAGGTACCAATGTCCTCAAAGTATCCAAGTAAAAGTATAGATTTTTTGAGTATTTGGTTTTTCAAACACTAAACTTAACTTTTCTTGATACAGTTAGAAGCGTCGGTTGCAGTTGTCGGCAACAGATTTCTCGATACTCTAGTGATAGTTGTTTGCTTAATTTCCCTTGTCTTGTGTGGAAGAGCACTCTTTAGGTTAGTTGTACAATTTGGGATTTAGATTTTTCATTTTGATTGTGATTCTTTAATTAAAGGGCCCAAATATTGTGTGCTGAGACACGGCGATACTTCAAGCAAAAGCACTCCTCAGACTTGTATGCTGCAGAACGTTTTCAATTTTTAAACTTATGGTAAGTTTATATCAATAATCATTGTTAGGAGTGACTTCATAGCTTTTTGTAATTTCTCTTGACAGGTACGTCATGATCTGCATCAACGATGTCCTCATTATCTTGGGATCGGTTCTGAAGGAAATGATCGATCTGAGGGAGACCAGTGGTGATATTTGGAACTATTGCAGTATTTTCCTTGGGTGTGGAAGCTTGCTGGTAGATTTTAAGCTGAGCAACATAGTTACATCAGATGTGTCTGACAGTTGGTTTTTGTTTTCAGGTTTGGATTGGAATGCTTCGATACTTTACTTTCTTTAAAGCGTACAATGCACTCATCTTGACACTAAAGGTAAATTCACAAACTCTGATCAAGAATACTTGAATGCATATCCTACTTTTTAGGGTGCACTTCCCAATGTTTTCCGATTTTTTATCTGCTCTGGAATGATTTTCTTCGGTTATACGATTTGTGGATGGGTGGTTCTGGGACCCTTTCATTACAAATTTCGAACCCTTGAATCGACAATTGAATGCTTGTTTTCACTTATGAACGGTAAGATACTTTTTTTACTGATTTACAATTGAAACCTTTATTTTTTCAATTTTTGCAGGCGATGATATGTTTGCTACCTTCAATATGATTAATGGACAATCGCTCATGATAACCAGCTTCTCCAAGTTTTATTCCTTCAGCTTCATAATGTTGTTCATCTACGTCATCCTGTCTTTATCCATTGCAATCATCATGGATGCGTGAGTAAAATTTACATGAAGATTTCCCCTCTAATAAATGGCAACCTTTTAACTCTGCTTATTTGGATCATTCTAGTTATGAGGCGATCAAGGAATTCTACAAAAATGGCTTTCCAAAAACCCGAGTCGACCTATTCTACACAGCTGTGAACTATGATATTTACTCTGATGCTTTCATCGATGGTCATAAACCAAGTAGCCTCTACAAGTTCTACGCTTACATTATGCTGAAAATTGAGGGAAACGAGTGGCAAGGATACAAACGAGAGACAGTCAATGATATTGTCTTCGACACATCCCCTATTCTCACGTAAATTTCTCAGGTTTTTTTGCATTTCATTAGATGTTACGAAAATGGCTCTTTGAATTTTTCGACTTGTCAGGTAGGCAAATATCTTCCTTCTTCAGAGTGTTGTCTTCCAAAAAGTGAGTTTAGAAAGGGAAACCCGAACGAGCTCCTGCATCCACCTGAGAAAAAAGTAGATTTTTCTACTTTGTCTTAGACACCCTCGTTTTGTCTCAGCCATGAGGCTTTTTATTAACATTGACGTAAAAATCCATTCTTGCCAAGGTTTTCGTCTCTCTAAAACTCCAAATTGGTTTAAATTATCAAAGTTTCTAAAACCTCCTTACCTTCCATTTTATACTCAAAAGGCTTTGTCGTAATGTAATACTTATGTTTAAACATTGATATTTTTATTATGAACTAACGAGAAGAAATAAATATTTTTAAAGTACAAACTATTCAGGATTTAATTTGAAAATAAACTGAAGTTGAGACCAACTCGAACGGGTTGTTAAAATAAGAGTACAAAATTTTTTAACATAAAGTGGTAACCATACTTTTATCATGCTTTGGTAACCCCTATTTTTTAGGACAATTTTGATTGTAACCACTCAATCAAAAGGATCTCCAACTTGACTGTTTGCCAGCATCAATATATCTTTTTTTTCCTTCGGAAATCGTAATTCTCTCCCTGCCAATCGAGCGTCCTCCAACTCACGCTCGGCCAAGTTTAGCTCACGTGAGATGATTCCAGGTATTTCCTTAAAAGGCAAAAAATGAAAATTAGTGTGGATCGAAAGCCAACTTCTTAATTTTATGCCGACTTGTTCTCGGGCGATCCAGTCGAGGGCCATCTGAGATCTCATATCGTCGTCCAAAGACCTCCTCGAATAATGGTCGACCACTTCTTGCCTTGAGCAATGACGTTCACGCATGGCCTGGGTTGCAGTAGTAAAATAAGCCTATGGTTTGTCTTGACCTTTCTTCATTTAGGCCTTTAAAGAAATGATTTTTACCTTTAGACTTCCATTCCAATGAAGTAATTGGAAGACAGTCATGAGTTCTTGAAATTCGAGCATGGTTTTCCCCAAGTTGGCCTCCAGCATATATCTGTTAATACATATTTTACGCCTGCAGTTGTGTCTACTTGAAAAGTAAAAAGATTCAGGATCCCACATACCTAAAGGCTGCAATGCCGGAGCTGCGTTCTTCAATTCTTTCTCTATCACCGGCAGGCTACAAAGTATACAAAAATATAAATATGTATAAACCATAAATACTTTTTCAGGGCTAGGTGTACCCCATAGCCAGAGCTGGCTTCATTGACAGCCTTTTCAACGAACTCTTGTGTGATAAGGCGAGTGGGTTGCTCGTTAAAAATTGAATTCATCAGCGCAATCCGGGCAGCACTGCGTCTGGCCTCAGCTTTTGTCGGACAAGTCTTTCAAAAATACAATAAGGTCAACAAGCTTATCATTCAGAATGACACGAATGTGTCGCTAGCCTCCTTACCCCATAACTTGCAAAGCAAGCACCTCCTGGAAGTGTCACGTAACAGACATAAGGAGGGCTTGAGCTCGGGACCGATTCATAAATGACCAATGCACCATTTTTCATCTCAGCACCTCGAGATTGTTTCATCTGCCAAAACTCTTGAAGCTCTTCGACAACATTTACTAAAATATAGTGTTGAAGTTGTAAAAAGAAAGTGAGTTTCATAAAAATTCCTACTTACCTCTGTGTCTGGAGGTTGTGTAGCCCGCAATTTCTTGGTAAATATGGTCAGGGCTCCAGGGACCATTATTCATAAGCATTTCGAGATAAATAAATTGACACTATTTAGCAGAGTATAGAAAAGTGCTTTGTTTAATGGTGCAAGAAGTCACAACCCTCTGTCTTTACATGGAGGAACGGCTTGATCAGTTGATCTTGACTCTCATTGGTTGACCTGTGCAATTCTAGGTAGAGGCTAGACTAATAGATTTCCCATGAAACTTTTTTTCACTTTGAGTAACGGAAACCACTGGCAGGTTAAAATTCTCGCAACTTCCAAACAAGTTGATCTCTAAAGATACATAAACTGGTTTATGAATCAACCACTTCTTCTGCTGGAGGGGACAAAAATATAGTTACTAAATGTGGATTTTAGTAAAAAATCATTCCTCATTTCTTCATCCGAAAATTGTCGAATTTTCATTTGTTTATCGGCTCAGAATTTTGAAATTATGGTTTTTCCCGAAATTATATGGTTATTTTTTAGTCTCGCTTCTCTTTCATTTCATCGCAGCAAAGGGCTGCCGGATTTTATTTGGTGAAAGAAGGTCTTTTTTTGACCAAAATTCGGACAAAGTAGAACTTTTTTTGCCATGTATAAAGCACAATAAAAGTGTGAAATTGTAATCAATCTTGAAATGAGCAACTTAACGAATAGTTTTTGTTAAAAATTCCTAAATTTAACAACAAAAGAAAGTAAAGTTTCTTTATTTTAATATTTTAAAATCAAAACAAAACCACCGATATATATTTTTATACAAACAGCGCTAAATAAAATCAGAACAAATAGCTCATTTATTTTATTTTCACTTGTCAACCCAAGAAACATGTGGCTTGTTTACCTCTCGTGAGGTTTTTACTCCGACGTAGAGAGTAGTCAGGGAATGAATTGAAAAGCCACTGGCTTTATAGTCAATGGGACTTGGTTTCTATCCCTGGTGTCTGTGCTGAGGGACTAGGGTAAAATGTTTGGTACTGCCAGTTCAACAGCCCAAGAGTCTATGCTGGAGTCACTGCTCACAGCTCAAGTCTATGCTGGAGTATCACTGCTCACAGCCTAGCTCACAAAATATGATGGAGTATTTTCCAATCCAAAAGGTCTGGTATTTTAGAATGGTGTTAAGTCCTGAGCACGTGCCATCCAGTCGATAGCTGTTTGCAGTAAATGACTAAGATAAGGCTTAGCTTAAGATTTTCCTCAGTATTGCATATGGCAAAATTTGGTTGCAAAAGGGAAAACCCCTCATTCATTGGGTACAACAACATATTTTTAAATATAAAATAAACAAACAAATCATAAATGTAAATTGTAAACAAAAGCAAGATTTCCTGGATCCACAAAATTTTAAATTATTGGGCAAAATTCAAAGTTTCCAATTCCAAAAAGTAAGGAATCTGACCAGCCAAAACTGTTGCTCACAAAAAAAATTGGTGTTTTTCACTTTTCAAATCCAAATCTTGTTTGAAGCGATGGGAAGATCATCTAAAGACAAACGTGACGTGTATTACAGGCTAGCCAAAGAGGAAGGTTGGAGGGCGAGGTGATCTAAAATTCTTCTTTTTTATGTGATACTCAGCTTTATTTAAAACTTTGATTTTTCCATGTCAGGAGCGCTTTTAAGTTGATGCAAATAGATGACGAGTTCAAAATTCTTGAGTCTGTCAGTAAAGTTGTAGACTTGTGTGCTGCTCCTGGAAGTTGGAGCCAGGTTAGTTAAGGAATTAAACCTTTTTTTGGTGGACAAGTAGGAAGATCAGAATAACTCGTCAAACCTTGATGCATCTTTTTTACTAAGGTTTTGTTCGTGTCATTGACTTGTCTCTTGTTGTAATCCTGTCATTCAGGTTCTTGCCAAGCGTTTGCATGGAAAAGAGGCTGCTAAAATAGTCGCTGTAGACTTGCAAGCCATGGCACCGCTACCTGGGGTCATACAACTTCAGGTATTTTTTTTATTATATGTAAATGCAGATTAAAGCAAAGAATTTTCCTTTATGCGAGCTAAGGATAGAAAATACGATTAAAAGTTCAAAACCAAACTATGACGCACGCCAACTTAAAGCTATTTGCTTCAAGCAAGAAAAATTGAGCTTCATATTGCTCTTGTGAAAACTGTCAGAATGCATTTCAGTCTGATAAACAAACACATTGTTTAGGGAGACATTACAAAAGTGGAAACGGCAAAGAAAATTGTATCGTACTTTGAAGGAGAGCAAGCCGACCTGGTTGTTTGCGACGGTGCCCCAGATGTTACAGGCCTCCATGATATTGATGAATACATTCAAGCTCAACTATTATTAGCAGGTAACTTTTATTTTAATGAAGAAATCACCAGTTTTTGTTGAGATAAAAGCTGTTGTTTTCCAGCCTTGAATATCACTACTCACGTTTTGAAAATTGGCGGTAATTTCGTGGCAAAGATTTTTCGTGGGAAGGATGTCACGCTGCTTTTTTCACAACTGAAATTATTTTTTGATGATGTTACAATTGCTAAACCCAGAAGCTCAAGAAACTCAAGCATAGAAGCATTCGTTGTTTGCCAAAAGTAACTTTTCGCTATCATTTTTCTATCATTTTGTTATTGCACTTTTTTATACTCAGGTACCAGCCTCCGTTGGGATACGTTCCTACGATGATAAACCCTTTGCTAGATCACTCCTACACTGATTTTAACCAGGTTGAACGATAAATTACCATATTGTCTACATTTCTCTAGCTTTTCTTTTCACATCTTTTCAGCTAGAGGGGCCCAATCGGTACATAGTACCATTCCTTGCGTGTGGAGATTTATCTGCCTACGACTCAGACAAGACTTATTCTTTGGATCTCGGTGATGGGTATGATTATCATGAGCCAACACAAAAGCCAATTAATCCACCTTATATGAGAGCTCTAGCTGCCAAAAGAGGACAAAGTCTTACGATACCTAACATCGAAACTACAATGGGCGAGAGTCATGTAGGCGATAGATAATTGGATTGGACGAAAATAAATCTTAGAAAATAAAGATTTTTTGGTCAAAATTACTGAATGTATTAACTAAAGCTCCAATGCCACTCATTAACAACTCTTCTCATGTGATTTCATTTTAGTTATCTAGAAACCCCTCGTATTGCAAGCAAAATATTGAAAATCAGTTGATCAACATTAAAAAAACCAATTTGGTTGTGTGATACTGTTTTCTTGGTGGCAATATAGCTCTCTATTAAATGCTGGCTTTTAGAGGCCTTTATTGATTGTTTATGCAGAAGTTTATTACAATTATTAGACTAATGCAAAATACTAAAAGGAGTTACTTTTTTTGGGTATTTTATGCTATCAAAGTAAACTTTTGTGATAATACATAATATAAATTTATCAGGTGTTACAAATATCTGTTTTCAGTTTCTCAAGAACTGAGCAAACTACCAAGATTGTTGCCTCCTTTCAAAGCCTAACCGCAGGCAGAATTTAGATCGAACAAAGATCAACCAGCAGCAACTCTACAGTTCAAGAGGGGTGGGTGCCCTTGCCCAGGCATCCAGGAAAAGGCCCTGGGTCCCACTTCTCTGATCCCAACTTACCAGGAAATTTCTTCTCCCACGTGCACTTCCTTTTCCAGTGCCAAGGCTAAAGGAATTTCACTATGTATATTGCAAAACATCATAATCTTTGATAATCATCAAAAATTAGTAAAAAAATTACACAAAACAGACAAGTTAAAGAACAGCAGACTATACCCAGTCAAATCTTCTCTTTTTACTTCAAATCTGCGAAGACGTACATATTAAGCCACAATCCCATGATGGGTTAACCTTTTTTTTTCCTTTCTGCCCCCCTCACAACAAACTTGTGAGGGAAAAGTTACCCAACTATATTCTGGGTTTGGCTATGAGCAGATTGTTAAAATGGCGTGAACTTCTCTTCTTCTTCAACCAATGGTGATCTGGAGAGCTTGGCACGTGCAGCTCAGATTCTTCACTCGAGAACTAGTTGCGGAAAAGGAACAGCCAATAGTTCACCAAAAAGTTTGAAGAAAAGTCCCTCCAATTCATCCAAAAAAGACAGATTTTGGATGGTGAGAGGTGGATGTAAACAAACAAATAATGACATAATGTTGATTCCAAAAACTATTTTAATTGTAATCACTGTGAAAAATTAAAAACTATAGGAGAAATTTACTTCAAATCAAAAGTTTAAACATGCTTTCAAGTAAACAAAATAGCAGGTAATAGTTATTACATTCTTTTTTTAATATTTTTAATTTTTTATTTACCAAAAACCGACAGATTTTCCGGTAATACTTATTAAGATTCATAAACTAACTTCAAAAAAATAATATTTAAGCTCTATTTAGGCGGTAGTAAAAATTTTAAAATCCTTCAATTTTTATGTCAATGTGATTTTTCTTTTTTCAAGGACCCAAAATTGGTGCTGAATTGCACATTCTCCAATTGTTCTTGCAAGAGATTTATCTAGATTGCTTTTCTCACTCGAGGAATGAAAGTCTCTTGGGACGTGGTGATCCCAACAATGTGAAAAAATTCCACTGCCAGCTCTACATCCTGTTAAAAGAAGAGATGCTGTATGTTAGAATTTCTTATAGCTATGGTGATTATCACAAAAGTCATCAATATTTTTGAAGACTATTTAAGTGTAATTTGTAAGAATATGACAAAATTAATCAAATAGATGGGTATTTTTTGCGCAGGAAAAAATACCTAACCGCCAGGTTGCGAGGATATTAGGAATATGTAGCCAACCAATGTTTTGTTTCAAAACTTGAATCAAAAAATCCCTTTAATGAAAGTGGCTTTTTTAAACCACCCATGATTCAAGAATTGAATAAATGGGTGGTTTATTATTCAAAAAGTTTCAAACTAAATTCATATTTATTATTGTCATATCAGTGGGCTGTGTGGTCTAGTGATTAGCAAACTAGACTTTCAAGCTGGGGGAACAGGGTTCAAATCCCAATGAAGACACAGTCTTTTTTTCAATTCAAAATTAGGTTCAAATTTCAGATTACAAAATTATAATTGAAGTTTAAATTCATAAATGAAAGTTCAAAATGAAAAATTAATTCTAGTTCATGAAACTGTGCACACCACAAAACATCTTTCCAAAAATCCAAAAATATGCTCAATAGCACTTATGGTTAAAGAGTTGTTAATAGCCAGTCCCCTGGTCAAAATTTCAGAAAATAAAGTTTTTAGATATTAAAATTATCTCTCCAAAACCCCGAAAATACTCCAAATAGCTCAAAAATGAAGGAGGAGATATATTTTGAAGATAACACCTCTGATCCCCATTGAGCCCAAATATGGACATCGAGGACAGGCGGACGTCCGCTAAAAATGATAGCCTAGTGAAATTTCTAAACTCGCCGGTCGCGGAGGATCATTTGTAAATTTTTTTGACTAAATTTATGTGTAAGTTCTATAAACTACTACTTTTAGAATACAGCTACTGCTGTAACTGTATTAGATAATATTTTGTGGTCCAGGGTACTGCTAGGGGGTTCAGCACGGGAGGTTTAGATACCAAATAAATTGGCCTTTCAACCATCCATTTTTTAGAGGCACAAAAAATTACAGTTTTGAAATCCCTTTTCACTCTCTGGTGACAACCAAGGGTCAAGGTTTCCTCTAGGTAGTATATACTGTATTATATAAAGAATACAGTATAACCAAATCAGCCTTTGTTGTGAATAACATCAGATTCCTAAGAAGATGGATTGACCAGGAAAGTGCTCTCAAGGTGGTGACACCTCAATAGTTTGGATTAGCATACTACGACAGCCCTGAATGGATGACGCCAGATAAACCACATGCTAGTTGTAAGAAACTTAATAGTATCTCCACTACAGAGCATTAAGAATAGCAATTAAGGATAACAAATGCCAAAAATCAAGACAAATGCTGAATACAATTTTGGGTAGGGCAACACCAGCTCGATGGGTCAATTACACAGTCGCCTCTGCTGCAATACATCTCATCAATCACTCGAGCCCAAGACTAGCAAGTGAACTGAGGAACAAACTGTATTTAAATGACAGAATGCCAAGGAAAGGAAAATTTTTCAATTCATCAAGAACTAAAATTGGCCAACAGTGTCTAGCAAACAGATTAAACTGCATAAATGTACTAAGTTTTGATTGGCTAGGACAATATAGCACAGACTATATAAGAGCTAACTTATAAAGACGATCTTCCAACTTTGACGTGTTTTAAAGAACTAGAATTGCTGACATAATTTTTGACCAATCAACTGTATTGTTGCTCATAATACATTCTGTTTTTGATATTTGTGATTTGCGGACTTGGCTTGCCAGGTCCCTGAGTTTTAATGAACTCATACTTGGCAAGACAAGGCTCTTGCAAAGTATAGTATGAACTGTTTTTTCTATATTGTAAGATGGAGCCAAAGTGAACAAATACAAATGACATTCAGGCCTCAGTGACCCTATTTGAATTAGCCATATACAGATGGGGTCGAATTGCTTGACATCTGGCTGGGCAAAGGAGGGTCATCGGTTTGAATCCTGGCCCTGACCATCAGGTAACCTTGGACCCCAGGTTGGCAAAAAAATCCACTCACCAAAGTATATAAAATTATTCCCAACTAAGACAACAAAGTGTGTCTTTCATGATTCATTTAATCACTGTTAAGGGAACTGTAACACTACAAACTAAGACAGTTTGACAATTTCAATGAATTCAATTGTTTGCACTTGACAGAATGCAGGAAAAGGCACTTGTGGACTTCTAGGGGGCTAACATATGGCAATCTTCTTTTAGGATGACATTAAGTTTGGTACCTTCAAAGATATTGAATTCGAATTGCATGTAAAAATGCTATCCAATTCAAAAATCAGCTCTAAGGTCGATAGCTGACAATGCCTGGATAACCCCTAACAATACATCCCCAGTAGTGATGGGCTCCACCAGGCCTCTCAGATCAGCAATAACTGGAGTATTGGAAAAACATTTACGTTCAAAAGTTTAGAGATATGTTTGATTAAAACCATCAGTACGTTTTCTATCACAAAAGTTCTTTTTAGTATTTCTTTATTTCAATATAATATTTGAGAAAATTTATTCACATAGCTCTTAGAAAAATTGTTTAGCTCGCACCAGAAATGGGTTTTTTTAGTTTCCAAAGTTCGAATTTAGTAAAGATATGATTTGAGAATGTAAACAAACTTTGCAAAATTTGAGCTTTTCACACTTTATAAAGTTTGGGCTTACCTTGGTTTAAAGTTCAAACTAAATTTAGTGTTGATTATTTAATATTTTGGGTATATTTTTGATACAAACCAACATGTTTAAGTGTATTTCATGAATATTAAATTTTATTTGTTGTACAATATTCATGACATTGTTGGTGGTTTTAAGAGTTCAAATCAGAGAACCTTGGCAAAGTTCAAACTTTCAATGTGACTTTAAGGCCCTAGATGGACAAGTTTGAGCA
>Ga0194133_10003366_pt1 | contig 22842 bp, 15 predicted proteins | sample TA2KigOf40mmetaG_FD_155448 | JGI IMG/M metagenome (GOLD analysis project Ga0194133, IMG submission 155448) | Freshwater microbial communities from Lake Tanganyika, Tanzania - TA2015055 Kigoma Offshore 40m | ecosystem: Environmental > Aquatic > Freshwater > Lake | place: Tanzania: Lake...
TTGGTCTCGATCTTCGGACAATAAAATTGTTAGGGTCAATGGGAGGCGACCCTCCCCTGAACTCTGTGTCAACACGATACGTTCGATAGTTGATGCATGGAGGGCGTCTGGCTACGCAGGCGCATCAGAGACAACGCAGAAACTATTTCACTTCTGGTTTGAAGAAGTCCGCCAATTAGAGATGTTTGAGAACTATCGTCCCTATTGGGTGCAGCGTGAAGCGATCGAGACCATCGTCTATATGCTTGAGATTGCTAAGGTTCCGGACGTTTTCACTCTTCTCAAGCGATTTGCGTCACTGAAGACTTCAGCACTTGACTCTGACCAACTGTCTCTCCAACGCACGATGGATGGTGCGCCTCAACTTCGAATGCCCGGGTCTGCCAATCCTCTAGACCTCCCGCAGGATGGGCTTCCACGATTTGCCATCAAAGCGGCAACCGGTTCCGGTAAGACAATCGTCATGGCCTACCTGATCTTTTGGTCTATGTCGCATTCAATGCGCGAAAAGGGATCAAAGATGGCGAATAACTTCTTGTTGCTCGCCCCAAACATCATCGTCTTTGAAAGATTGAAGAAGGACTTTGCAAACGGCCAAATCTTTCGCCAGTGGGGTATGTGTCCACCAGGGTGGAAGAATCCAATTCAGGTCATCCTGAGAGGCGAGGGAGTTGAGCCAGTAGGCAAGAACACTCTCGTGCTCACCAACATTCAACAGCTCCACGACGATGAATCCCGGTGGCAACCGAAAAATCCGCTGGAAAAGATATTGGGTAGGGCCCCCAAGAAGGTTCTCAAGGATCACCGCCACATTCTTGAGCGAGTTCGAGATCTCAAGAATTTAATGGTTCTGAATGACGAAGCTCATCACACTCATGAAGACGACCTCAAGTGGAATCAGATACTTCTTGACTTGCATAAGAGATGCGGTGGGCTTATTGCCTGGCTTGACTTTTCCGCAACACCCAAGATGCAGAACGGAACGGTTTTTCCCTGGGTAGTCACCGACTATCCGTTAGCTCAGGCCGTCGAGCACCAAATTGTGAAGTTTCCCGTTCTAGTTCAGGGCGACGGTAAAAGAGCAGCCAATCCTGAAGGCATCAACCAGAACAACGCCGTAGAGAAATACGGGATTTGGATCAAAGCTGGAGTGAGCCGCCTGAGAACCCACGAAACGGTTTATGGCTCGGATCCTGCAAATAAGCCAGTCATGTTCATTATGTGCGAAAGCGTAAAACATGCTGACTCTATAGGGGACTGGATGCGGAGTAAGCGCTCAGGGTTTGGTTTCAAAGATGATGAGATTCTTGTGATTCACACCAAGGGCGATAACGAGAAGATCGATGATAAAGAACTAGCGATTCTTAGAGATCAGGCCAACACCATTGATTCTCCTCAGAGTCCGGTCAAGGTAGTTATCAGCGTTCTCGTGCTTCGAGAAGGATGGGACGTAAAAAATGTGAGCATAATTCTTGGTCTGAGGCCGGGAAATGCAAAGGCCAATATTTTGCCGGAGCAGGCGGTAGGACGAGGTCTGAGATTGATGCCCAGAGTTTCGGGAACGCAGATTCTGGAAATTCTTGGTACTCCGGCGTTCCATGACATTGTTCGAGATCTTGAGGGTGAGGGTGTGATTGTGGGCGGGGCTAAGACTTCTGCACAACCCGGAATTATGATTGCGCCAGAAACAAGCCGACTTAAGTGGGATATTCTGATTCCACGAGCGTCTTCGCTCATTGTGAACAACTTCTTGAATATCGAGAAGTTCGATCCGACAAAGGTGCCGGCAACATTTGCAACAGGAGACATGCAGACTGCCTCTCCCAAGATGAAGGTCACCTTCGAGGGAATGCACGGCCCAGGTCGCCTTGGAGAAGATGAGATTGCTCTTCTGAATAATCTTTCAGTTCGTGATTCGCTGGCATTGATCACGAAGGAAGCTACAAGGGTTGCAAAGCTCACAGATGACTTTGACAAGCTCTACCCGTTAGTTCGCTCTTATGTAGCCGAGAAGTGCTTTGGTGAGAAAGTGGATCTTGATTCACCTCAGTTAGCGTCCTTCTTGGAAGATGCGCTTCATAGAGAGGCTATTGCGAAGAACCTTGGCAAAACGCTGGGTCTACTCATTGCAGAGAGGCCACCAATCAAGATCGAGGGTAAACCTCTAGATTTAGGGAAAACCACGCCATTCTTATGGAATAGAAAGCATCTCGAGTGCAAGAAGACCGTATTCAATCACGTGCCCGTTTGGAATGACTTTGAGAGTGCTTTTGCTGAATTCCTTGATCATGCGGATGATGTAAAAGCTTTTTCTGCACTTGCTGAATATCACACTGAATTCAATGTCAGCTATCAAAAACCAAGCGGAGCTTTAGGTCAGTATTTCCCTGATTGGGTAGTTAAGGTTGTAGATGTTTCAACGGAAACTTACTGGATTGTTGAGACAAAGGGTCGAGTCTGGGATGGGACTCTTGAGAAAGACGAGGCAATCAAGTACTGGTGCTCTCAGATAACAAATGAGACTGGCCAATCTTGGTCGTACACGCGAGTAAATCAAGACTGGTGGAATAAACACTCATTCGGTACCTTCACAGACATGATTAAAATTCAAGAAGATCATTTGAAGGAAGAGGCAAACAAAAAGGTCTAGATGTCAGAATCGATTATTTCTATTTCTAAAGCCGAATGGGAGAAGAGTTACAAGCCGATTAGAAATCCATTGGATCCTTCCAAATTTAGTATCGGCCCATCAAAAAGAGAAATTGCCCTTCTTGATGATTTTGAGCCAAGATACATTTGGACCGCTCTTTGGGATTTCTACCAGGAATTGGTCGTTCTGTTTCCGGGGAAGTTTCCCACTGATGATTCAGAACAAGATATATATTACGTTACCGAACAAGCCTGGGATGACGCGAGAATAAGAGTGTTCTTCCCATATGAATAGTTAACTAGAAAAGTAGTGGTGATCACATAACGGCGAGATCATGTTTCTTCCGTTCTCGGGTAAAGTGCTCGTCGCCCGAGAGTCCCAAGTTGAGCTCCATGAAAATTCCGAGTTGATCTCGTAGAAATCCTTCACTCTTTCCCGAGGCGAACAAAAAAGCCAGAGCATATGGATCGACTTTCTCAAAAGCGTTCTGCGCCAGATTATTTAGCGTATCCAAGTCATTGCGAATCATTATGAAACTCCTTTGTCTAAGAGTAATTGTTTCTTTCAGTCTTTTGAAGTCTCGGTCTCATGATTTGACCAGACACCTTTGCCTGGTCGTCATTATCTATTTTCATCCCTACTCCTAGCTTCTCCGTCCTCGATATCATGCATTACAGACCAAACTTTGTTTAATGCCCGCGTGAAAATTGAATCGCGCTGAATTTTTGCGGCGGACTTGAAATTGGGATAGTCGATATTGAAACATTGCTCTTGAACCCATTCTGTAAAGAGATGGGGTGAAATAACAAGTCGATACGGGTAATCGGCAACCGGTGTTGCAATAACTTTGGTTTTGTACCTCTCAGCAAGATGTATCAGCGATTCTCGATCACGCGCTCGTACGATAATCGTATGGTCGTTCGGATCCCGAACAGCGCTGACGAAGCCTGAAGTAGTAAAGATCCACATAATTGTTCCTTTCTATTTTCTTGAGATTGCGGTCGCGAAAGTTGACCAAACTTCTGGTGTTCGGGTGTCGGGTAAGTACCCACCAGCTCCCCCTATAAGGAAGGGAGTATTAGTAAATGATTCCATTAAACTGATTGCGACATCTTTGAATCCATTTATTGAGTATCGCAAGGCGCTAAGTGGATCCTCTTCATGACCGTCAGCCCCACAGGCGATAAAGATCAGATCTGGTTGAAATTCAGATGCAACCGATATGAATTTCTCAACTCCACGCTTTAGGGCCGAGTCATCTTTAGATGACTCGCCACTTCCCTCAGAAGTGCCCAAGGGATAGTTGAATAGGAATTGCTCGGGCTTTGACTCAAGTCCCGTTCCAGGGAAGATTCCATATTCATGAATGGAAAAAGAAAGGATTGAAGCGTTTTCTTGCGTGAGATTCTCTGTTCCATCTCCGTGATGGGCGTCAATATCAAGTATTGCCACCTTCTTTCCATAGCGCTCACTAGCTATCTGAGCGGCTAAAGCGAAATCAGCAAAGACGCAGAATCCAGAGGAGTGGTCGTACTGGGCGTGATGCTTGGCTCCAGGAAAGTGAATAGCCACTTGAGCTTCTCCATTCAAGAGAGATTCCAAAGCGACAAGAGTTCCGCCTGCAAAAGTTGCAGCGAGGGAAGAGAGATCTTGTCTTGGGCCACTCCATTCGTTACTTAAGTGCTCATCTAGAACTTCACTCACATAGTCAGCAGAGTGGACTAGTTCTAGATCTGTGCGCGAAGCCACCCTTGGGGCTACTTCGCGCACTTCGATTCCCTCTTTAAGCGTTGCATCAATGAATGCATCTCGCGCATGAGTGAAGCGACGACCTTGAGTCGGGTGATTCTCATTAAATACCCAATTTGAGTATTCGTCTGAGTGAACCAAGATCACTGGTTTTGTTGGCGCCTCATTCATTTCTTTCTCCTTACGCGCTTGCAGGAAGCTCGCTTGATGGTTGGCTAATAAATGCTTCCCCTTGAGTTAGCAGCCAATTGACGTAGTGCTCATTGAAGAGCGCGATGTCAGCACGGTTCTTACGAATAGTAAGAATCGCTTCCTTTGCGCTCATTCCTGACTTAATCAACATAAGTGCAGTGACTAAACCAGATCGATTTAATCCAGCTTGGCAACGAACTAGGACGCGGTCACCTTTCTTCCATTGCTTGAAGCCCCAATTAACTGCTTGGCGAAGTCGTGACAAGTCCATGTCACTGATTCGAGCATCGGGTACTCCGTAGCGGTATTCCTGAACTTTCCAATCTGCGGGTCGAGCCCAGGCATACATCGTGACGATTGAATCGAAAGGTAGATCCTTGCGACTCTTGTATGGATCAGCTGGGAGGTGGATGACATCAGCGTCATCTGTTCCTCCCATGTAGAGATTCTCAGCGATTTGCGAATAGAGCGAAGTTGGTTCGTACGGCATTTATTTCTCCTTAGTTGAGGTAATCAGGATCGATAGTCGAGGTATCGATTTCATCTTCACGGAATTTGCGAGAGCGGGTCATGCGCGACCAAGACTCGTGCATGCGCTTTGAGGAGTGGAGGGTGTCCTCCGTTTGTGCAATTTCAGCTAAACGCTCCATCTCATCAGCTTCTGATTTGATGATCTCGAGTGACTCAGCACTTCTCGTATCGGTCACCGGAATGTTTGATGCTTCGCGGCGAAGTTTTGAAGCAGTGCTTGTTAAGCGGGTAGATGCTTCGCGGACTTTGCCGGAGCGGATTTCATCGGTAGCTAGGGCTTTTTCAGCCTGGGCTTCGACGATTAAGCGCTCGGCGCGGACGATTGGATCGGCCACGCGGCCAGCTGCAACATCAGCAGGAACAACGTTTACATGGACCGGCATAGTGACCGAGATTTCAGTCATTTCTGCGAGGTTTAAGTACTCGATAACAATATCGGCAACCTTTGCAAGGCCAAGTGCGGTGATGCCTGGGACTTCAAGGCCGATGACGAAGCGACGGTTTTCCCCAGCATAAAGATCACCGAGTTGCACTACATAGTCTTCGCCATCTTTCCAGAATGGGAGGCGTTGTAGGACTTGAATTTTCGGCGCTTCCGTTAACCCCGCGACTGGTCTAACTCGAAGAACTGCGTTAACCACGCTTTTATCGAGAAGATCATTTACTTCTGCAGCGATTGCACCGACAGCTTCATCGACAGTGCTTGCGAAGCGATGTGCTCCGCCACCACCAGTTGAGAGAGCGTCAAGAATCAACTCGTCGTAACCGACTCCAAGGCCAATGGTCGAGGTAGTGATTCTCTGAGTTGCATGCTTGGTTGCAATTGATTGAAGGACTTTTGGATCCTTCTCACCAGCATTAGCGTGGCCATCTGAGATTAGAAGAAGCGTGGAAGCGCCGGCGCTATTGACGCGAGCGAGTTCACGAAGACCCATTAAGTAACCGGCTGATATGTCGGTTGAGCCACCAGTGTTCAAATTACCAATGACTTGGCGAAGCTCAGGGATGTGATGATCTTTAACTTGTCGCATTGGTAGAACGACAAGAGCTTGATCATCAAAGGCAACTAGACCGAAGAAATCTTGTGGGGCAAGACGGTCTACGAGCTTGAGTAGTGAGCCCTTCGCACTTTCCAAGGGTTCGCCATCCATTGAACCGGAGCGATCTAAAACAACTTGAATTGCTTGGGAAGCTCGATTCTTTGCCTTATCGGTAATCGGGGCAGTTAGGTCGAGCATGAGGGTGAGCTGATCCGCAGCTTCAAGGGCTACGAGGTCCAAGTCGAGGTGAGCTTTAACGTGCATTTGGTTCCTTTTCTAGAGTGGGTGGTTAGTTGTTTTCCCCTCTACTTGCTAAGACGAAATAGAGGGTCAAAAGTCAATGGACTTGTTGTTTTGAGCGTGAAATCGGGTATTTAGGTGTGGCTTTGAACCCCACGAGTGGGCGGGCCCAGTGGGTTAGGCGTTAGATCAGAGTTTCTTTTCTCATGTATCTAGAAAGGTACCACCCGGCACTGACATCCTTTGTGAGAGGCTGCTGATAAATTGGAGAAAAGGAGGTGTTTGGGTGGCAAGAGACGGAGATGATGTTAGGGCGAGAGAGTCAAGCGATCCCGAAGTTTTGACAATTCTTTCTAGCAGCGAGGATACATGGATCCGTGTTAGCGTTGCTGAGAATCCAAGCACGCCAGTTGAGATCTTGGGCAAACTCTCAACCGACGTAGATCAATATGTCCGCGGCGGAGTTGCTGAAAATCCGAGCACGCCCGTTGAGATCTTGGGCAAACTCTCAACCGATGAGGTTTACTTTGTTCGCCGCGAAGTTGCCGGAAACCCAAACACACCCATTGAGGTGCTAATCAAACTTTCCGCAGACAAGGACAGAGATGTTCGCTGCAGAGTTGCTGAGAATCCAAGCACGCCAGTGAGGAGAGTCCGTTCAGAAAAAGCTAGGCGTGCGGGCGAAAATTACCTTGAGCTTTTTCAGATGTATGACGCTGCGGCGACTGAGGATTCACAGAAATTAGCAGAATATAGGTCACACCACTCAAGAGCCGTAAGATTCGGTGCTTTTTGTAACCCCCTAACGGTCATATCTACTTCAGATCTCGGATTAGATTCGATTTTCAAATTTGCTGCGATAGCCAATCCCTCAACACCTACTGAGGTTTTAGATGCAATTGGTCTTAATCAGGCCAATTTAAACCCAATCTTCCCAATTTCAATCAATAAACACAAAAACGTCAGTAAAGAGTTTCAGGTTTATTTCAATTTGTCTGGACTAGAAATTGATCAGGACCTATTTGATGATGACTACAATCCATATTTTGGAGAGTCAATTTATAAAGACTATGAGGGTGAAAACTATAAAAAAGAAGTAGACCTAGAGTCTCTCCAATCACTCTTATACCTATATATATTGGGTTTTATTCAAGCCCCAAGTCCGACTGGAGAATTTTGGACATATATTTTTGATGATGGACCTGAAGACTTTGTGCAAAGTACGAGCGAGTTATTTGGATCATTGCCCGCGATTCCTGAAGCTCTCTACGATGAATGTGACACAATCCAGGGCGCGCGCTGCCTTGCAGGAGCTTCGACCAAAAACCACGAATTGATGGAGAAACTTTCATGGGATACAGGTCTGCTTGACTCGGGCAGTACCTTAAATTGGCAGAACTCTAGATCCCCTCGCTCTTCGGTTGCCTCTAATGACAATGCGCCACCATCTTTACTGAAGAGGCTTTTTTATGAAGAAATTCAGGACGCGAAAGCCCTTTCAGATTACTTGTGTCCTGTTTTTTGGCGTTTATGCTGCAATCCGGTAACCCCTGAAGACGTATTAGCTGAGATTGTTTCTCTAATTGAATCCAACAAAATTAGTGATGAATTCGCACAAATTAGATTATTAGTAGGTGAACCCGATGACTTTCCCTTTGGCTTGATTACTAATAGATCCGTACAGGGAGATCTGCGAAATCGAGTTGAGGCGTTGATTCGCGAGAGAGACTTAGACCCCGCAGAATATGAAGTCATCTAGAATAGTGTCCATGATTTCACTGAAAAACTCTTGTCAGTCTTCACCTCAACTCTCCTGCTAGCAGTCTTCCTGCCACTTCTTGTCGGAATTTCATCAGCGAATGCAGAATCTCCTGGCCCAGGAAGGAAATGTAGCCATGAACAGTTCCTGGGTAATACGACAGCTCAAGGAAGAAATGGAAATTGGTATCAATGTTCTGGAAGTGGTATTTCAACCACAAAGAGTGGAAAAGCTAAACGATATTACTCATGGGTTCAGATAGAGGATCCAACTGTTACTTCAGATGCAAGACCAGGTGAAATCTGTTTTACGCCATTTGAATCTGTTAGGACCAAGGTTGGAAAATTGAAATGTCTTCCAGGTCGAGTTAAACCGCCTGTTTATTTTTGGGTTAAACAATCCTAAAAAAAATTCTGATTCACCGAAAGAATGCGGTTCATTCCGCTAACCAAGAGTGCTTGTTTCGATATTTACGGGCCAACTTTGGTTGGACCATGTGCAAATAGGAAAGGTATCCGCGAGCTACAAGTAATGCGTCTTTACCCAATTCAACAGAGACTATGTCTTTGCCTTGAACCTCAATCCGATGGAAGAGCGCTCTCATCTTTCGGATGGTAACTTTGGGAATACGGACTTCGGTGCCAACGAGTAGGCCAGTGACTGCTTGTCTGTGTGGCGCTCGCATAACTCTCGTCTTTTTCAGATTAACTTGAAATTTCTCGTCATTAGCCACTTTACTCACAGCGGATATAAAGGTTCCAACCTCTGGTTCTTTGCTATCAGTTGAAAAAGTTAAGTCATCGGCATACCGAGTGTATATCCATCTTTCGCTCCGAGTCATTGCCAATCCAGCAAGCCGTGCGTCTAAACGGGATGCAATTAGATTGGCTAAGGCAGGCGAGGTACATGCACCTTGTGGTAATCCACGAGGACCAGTAGCAACAATCTGCGCTTCGCCCCTAAATGTAACTCGGACCCGAGGCGCATCAGTGCATAAGAGTGCCAAGATTGAGGCTATTCCGGAGTTGTAGCCTAGGAATTCAAAGTAACCTCGGACTCTTGGAAATGTAATCGTCGGGAAGAAATCCTTTAGATCCAACTTAACAATAATCGTCTTTTCACAGTGCTTCTTGGCATTATCTACAATTGATAAGTCAGGTCTAAATGCTGTTGCATATTCGGAAGGTTGAAGATTACTTAGGATGTTTTCCTGAATCCATATCTGTGCTTGACGCATTTTTGGCTTTGGTGAAGAAATTAATCTATTTCCCCCAGAGCGCTTGGGAATTTCAAAACGTGAGTAGTGATCAACTTCGCCTACATCCCGCTCATAACAGAGCCAAACCAAGTCATCAACAGTGCAGTTCATTGAATCCGCCAATTCTCTTGCAGAGTGCACAATCGGAAGTGATCTGCTTGATAATGCAGAGTCATCACCACCTGTGAACTGAAGCTTGCTTGAAACACCCTCCCCAAGATAAATGGCTTCGGTTTTTAGTCTCTCTTTCCACTCAGCTTGGCGTCTTTCGCTATCCAAAACACGCTGTATCTTGCGTTCTTCACGTTCAGTTTTCACTTGTTTGATTCGCTCATTACGAATCTCTCGAATCAGATACTCATAGTTTTGCCTTTTCCTCATCTGCTCTTCAAGGCTTAAGATTTCTTTTCCAATTTGAAATGATTTTTCCAACGCATTCTTTACATCCGCTCGAGAGATTTTATGAGTACGTAAATCATTATCGTCGATGAATCCCATCTTGATCATCTCTTCTAAAATTGCTCCGGCTCGCCCAATCTCGGAGACGCGCTGGAGAAGTTTTTCTAAAGAGCTCATGTCGATTCAGCCAATAGAATCAAAGCGACCATGTGTCGACATGGTCCTTGTCGCAGCTTGTTGTAATTGAAATAAGGACATGTGCACAGGGCAAACTTGGGTCGTCCATCCAAATCAAGTTCTACTTTTGGTGATATTGTCTTGCCGTCTGAATTGATGCTTCCAGATAGATATTTGACTTCTCCAACTTCTTCAACGCTCTCAACCTTAAATTGTTTCTTCCTGGATAACTTCACACCCGCGGTCTGCTCTTTAGAACTATCGCTTTCCTTGTAGAAGTCCAAGGTTGGGAAGAGGTCTCTAAATCTGTAGATGCCTCTACTTGGGTCATACATTACCTTGCCCTGTAAGCAGAGTTTTTGAAGTATAGATGAGGCGACCGCCGTGGTTACATCTAAGTTACTTGCCAGCTCCTTACTTGTAAGGGAACCGCTTTCTTGCAAAACCTTTAAGGCTACGGGAATCATCTCAGGTGAAACATTCGTCGTCGGAACAAAAGCAGAGAATTTAGCTTTTGAAGCCCAATCATTAGATGACCAACCAGAGAGTCCCAAGGTCATTTCGACGCCATCTCTTGTAACTGTCCAGAAGGATGGCATTCCGGAGCCAAGAAAGCGTACGGATACCTTCTCTGTGTCAACGAGCAGTTCTTTGAGAACACTTAGTCGCCTTCGGCCCCAGATTCGAACACTCTCAGTCTTTTTTCCTTCGTATTCGCACCAATCATCGGTATAGATGTATCCCCAGGGCTCGATTACCACCTGAATTGGAGAGCCTGGATTCAAATTGAACTTCAAAGCTCGTGGGCCGTGTTTCTCCTTTTGCGACTCTAATTTTCCAATAATTTCAACAAGGGCTTGAGAGGAGATTTCAAAATCAATCGGTGCCAAACTAAGTGCGGACTGGACCTCAACTAGCCCAAGTACCCAACTTTCAGGAAGTGGGATCTTCTCTTCCTCAACCGTTGCAGCAGAGGTTTTGAAGTCAACTTTCTTCATTCCAATCTTGAGACTCAAAGGACGATAACTCCTTACCCGATTAAACTCTCGCTCCAGCAGAATAGAGAAGTCAATATTTGTGGTCCCTAAACTTGGTTTGGTTTCCGACTTAACTGCGTCACTAGGCAAGAAAACTCGAGCGTACATGGACTCGTCCCCTGAAAATGCCTCAAAAAATGTGCCATCACTCTGAACGCTAACTATTGGGTCAAGGACAATCCATGACTCACGATCGTTGGCGAAGAGCCATTCAAAGTAACTCCACTTTCTCTTCTCAACTAATTTAAAAATCGGTTTCAATTGACTCTTTATCTCTGAACTCTCAATTCGGAGAGCGCCAATCTTCTTCTCAAGCTCAGAGAACTCCTGACTTCGTTTTGGCTCTCTGGATATAAAAATCTTTACGTACTCACCCTCTACCCATTTTTGATAGGCAGAGTGATCCTTTGGAGCCGGTTTTACTGTTCGAACAACCCTACCCAAAATACACATTGCTCTAGCAAATGCAACGGACGGTATGACTTCGCCAGATAGATACACTGGATCTTGATTCAGGTCTACTCCGAGATTTAATCCAAGGCTGCTTCCCTCTTGTCGCACATGGGTTGCAGTTGTCCTCGATACCCGCTCAAACATTCTTGTTACTCCAAGTTTGTTCGACTTTAAAATCCTTATGAGCAAACTCTCCTTGAGCAATCTTTCTAAGTGCCCAAGCTCGATCTTTTGCAACCGAACTTCTTGCCATTAGGTAAATCGTTTTTTCACTTACTAACTTATCAATTTCACCCGTCAATTCATCAACTACTTCCTTCATTTCCTCTTTTTCACGCCTTCCTTGGAGCACGGTTCTGAAAACTGCGCTAGTGAATTCAGGAACTCTCTTAGATTCCTTTACAAGACCTAGATTCTTATAAACGACAGGCCAAGTGTCTGGATTGCGGTTCTCAAGGAGCGCTAACAAGACTTGGTTAAGCATCGTTACATTTCGAATCTCCTTTACCAAAGTAAGAGCAAATCTCCGCGCAGTGTTGTTGTCACTATCCAAAGCAGCCAATAAAAGAGGAACAAAATCCTTTTCGGCTCTTCTGCTACCTAGATACTCCGAGCCTTCTCTGATACAGACTGGATAATTGCTCTCAAGAAGATATAACCAAAATTTTGACATAAGCTTCTGGTTTTTAATGTAGTCACATCCAAATTGATTTAGTTCTGCATTAGGCGCTCGGGTTAAGCCAATTACCTTGCTGTTCTCTAAAACTAAATCTTTATCTGATTTTAAAACTCTAACATAGAGATCGCTCTGTCTATTTGACATCCTTTCGATTTCCTTTGCCGATGGATAAGAGGCAAACCTTCTGCAAATCTCCTTGTTCTGAAAGAACATATCTAGGACATTTACTGGCAAAGAATCAACGGAGCTCCATAAAAACTGATCAAATCCTACCCAATCAGCGAGAGCAGAAACGAATGAATCACTGCTCCTTCTCCAAAAGAAATCAAAATCGGCATCCCCCAGAAGTTGCAAGAGTTCCAAGAGTCTGTCTTCCTGATCAAGCGAGAGTATCTTTTTGGTATAGGAAATAGTTAACGTTCCCGATGCGTCTGTTCTAAGCCATCTCCGCAGTACTTGGGTTCTCAACTCCAATTCAAACTTTGGTAGAAGTTCTCTAATCATCTCTAATATAAACGGAGAGTTTGAGTCTAAGAATGTCTCTACGACCTGAAGTTTATCCTCTAATCCAAAGTAATTCCTTATTCTACTATCAAAGAGTTGAGTCATAATTTTCTGCAGTTTGCCAGATAGTAACTCGTCAATTTCAAGAAGTCCTACCGAAAAAATTTCAGAGCGTTCAATGCCAAAGAGTTGAGGTAGTTCCAAAAGACCTATCCTCCCCCACTCCACATTAGCCTGAAGGAACTTTTCCAAAAGGGTCACATCTTCATCACGAGCCCTGAACTTTATTGCTTTGAAGAGAAGAGATAAATCATTTTCATAATGATAATCGTAATTGTAAGACAAAAGAAAATTCCGTATTTGTTTGACAACTAGATCGCTAAATATCAAGAAGTCTCTCTCCTCCAAGTTTTTCTTTGAGGCCATATTTATTACCCAGTTATGGAGCATGGGATTGATGAGATTGTCATACCAATACCCACCAGTCGTAATTTCTCGTTTTGCAATTTTAATGAGGGCTTTAAGAACATCAATGCTTGATTCACTCAAGATTTCTGCTAAAACTTCTCTCTGTAAAAAAAGAAAATTTTCTGGATTAAGACTTAAGTAATTCCAAGCTCCTATACGCAGAGATTCGTTGAGCGATTCCGCAAGTGTCAAAGCTAATGAATCGCTCCATGGAATATCGACTCTTGCTTCCTTAAAGCACAGTGCGAAATAGTTCGCCGATATCGGATTTATTTTGCTTCCTTTTGGGAAGTCAACTTCTCTAAAGTTTCCCTCGTAAACACGAAGTAATTCTGAATATTTCGTGATGTTTTTTTTCGGTAGAAAGTGGTCCCTATCCTTTTTTTGGCCGAGTCTTACAGACCTGGAAGAGGCGTTTATCTGAGCCAAATCTGAACCCTCATAGCAAAAGCGAGTGGTTAACAACTGCTTCTCTGCTCTGCAATTCTCATTCCAGCCTTGGCGAAGGAGACTTTGCATCAGCGATGCTGCCTTGAAAGATACTTGGCACAAATCCTCATCAACCGATTGAATGAATCGGTAGCCACGTCTCATCAAGTATTGAAGTGTTGCAGTAGATGGTAATGATCTTCCCAGAAAGCCTGGTAGAGAACTCACATACTCCATACTTAGGGGAGCGTTTCTCGGATAAGACATAACCCCTGTTTCCTTATCCTGGAACATATAGTCGGTGCTCAAATCATCGGCGGCAAAGACTCTGCTGTCGTCCTTTCTCTTCAAAGTTATCTGCTTGCCCGAAACCGCGGATCTCGCATCAATGTTCCCGTATCCCCAACCTAGAGTTGCACACCCTCTGCGGTAAAGCTCTCTTGCTAATGAGTCAGAATTCTCTTCCATGTACGTCGTTAATGTTTTGAGCACATATTTAAACGAGCCAAAGTACCCAGCTTGAATTGGTACTGTAGAAAAGTAAAAAGCAATCCAATCCCAATGAGCTTGAGTTGTGGGGCGCCAACCACCTTGTAAGCGTTGATCAATGGTTATTCCTATAGAGAAAATAAGATCTTCATGAGATGCCTCGCTAGAATTCTGTCGTGTTTGCCATTCATAAAAATCGGAATCCAGGTCAATCTCGACAAAACCATAACTCCAGACACTTAGCTCATCTGTTTGAAGCGGAAAACGAAGCAGTCCTTTCTTGGTTGCGACACTCGAGTCAATTTTCCACTTAGTTTCAAATGCCTCGTTACCGCTACTTCTTTGCAGAATTTCACGGAGATTCTTTTCGGCAATCTCTAATGATTTCTGCGGATGTGCAACCCATTCGCTGTTTCGCCAAGGACCCTCGCCATCGGGCGCTCTCTCTCGAACAAAGATGATTGGACCTTTATCTTGGCTTAGCGTCAAAGCAAAAGCACAAAAGTCTGTTACTGCTGTACCGTCGATTTGCCAATGTCTAGCTTCAATAAATCGCATCAGTTGGAAGCGGGTGTACTCGGCACTCTCGCTAGTTCCACCTTTGCGGGCGGTAAATTTCCGAAAAATGCTCAAATTTACCTACCCCTTCTCTTTAATAGGCCGCTGATTGTCTCTACCTCCCACCTTTGATCGGTTCCGATCACTGTGGCCGCGAGCCCCGGGGTCGAAAGTAGGAAGTGAACGGATTCTTTGAATCCATTCAGCGCAAACGCGCTATTTTCGACCCCGGGCTGCGGCGTTGTGCCATCGGGATCCGGTGGCGATTGTCTTCCATTAATTCAACTGCGGCGAAACACCGCAGATAGATTGCTAAAGACAATCAGCTTCCTAACCAATGAAAGTACAGCCCAGTTAGCATGAAGTCAAGGGTTATTTTCCGCCAAGCGCCTACCTAATTGACCCCTTGCTTGATGAATCACATCTAGCGTTGCCCATGTATTGAGATTTTCAAATATGTATTCATCACGTTCTTGTGATGGATTGTGAGCCTGCAGCAAGAGAAGCCAAGATAGATACTCTGTTTGGATTCTCTTTGATAACTCACTATCTTCATTTAAGGAAGCAATTGCAAGGCTTAAAAAATTGAACTTGACGTTGGCAAGGATTACGCCCGGCGCTAAAGGTTCCCCTATGCGCGCAAAGGCTGTGGATTTATTCCAAAGCGAGTATTCCTCATTTAGGTTTACATGATTTGCAAAGTATAGTGCTAGACCGATGCTTTCAGCGGCAGATTCTTCTAATAACAGCATAACTCTTGGGACAAGAATGTTTTCATTCTCTTCGTTTCGGTTTGCAAATACAAAATTTCTATACTTTCCGGGCTTAATCCTATTGACTGTAACTATAGATTGATTGGAATCTTTGCCCTCATTTGACTCTCCAAAAATCAAAATACCATTTGGTTCGGACCCGAATGAATAGACTGGATTATCCCCTGCAATAATTTCTCCCAAGAAGTGCATCTCCAGAGTGCGATCAAACTCAGCTATGGCATTGTAAAAAAATGCATAAAAGTCCCTATTAAAGTCGATTAGAACTTGAGAGTTATCGTTATAGCTATCGAAGGCAGCCGAAGTGATATTGATTATCTCAGAGGCAAATTCACAATCGGGGTCAAGAATGACAAGTGCTCCAACTGCATTTCTTTCAAAGTGCAATTCGAAAACGCTATATAGACCATCGCCATTACCGGCCCGAACCTCAAAATAATTTGAAGATGTCCGTTCGCAACTAGGGCAGGAACTTTCAGTGACGTAGTTCGTACAACGGTCTAACCACTCACCAGATACACCTACATGACCACCCTCGATATCTATAAAGCCCGATAAATAGGGGGTAATTGTTATCTCACAATCCAGCCAAAAGTCATGAAAAGCGCCCCAGGTTGGATTTGATACTTTCTCCAGTTTAATCGCACTTCTGCGGGATCCACCTCGGCTTGATGAGGCCTTGTCTTTTTTTCTCTATCCTATTACTTTGACTTTCTACAGGTTTGCTCGGTTCTCGTCTCTTTAGAAACGGTGACATTAGATTCCTTTCTTTTACTGTTATTTAATTCATCAATTTGGACTCAAATTCAAGAGAGTTTTCTTCGAATTTGGCCGAGTCTGGTTGCAACAACTTTATTGCTGGCAAAATTTAATTCATCAGCGATGATGTGGTTGTCAAAGCCGAGTGAATACATGGCAAGAATCTTCTGTTCCTGAAGGGTTAAACGAGCAAATAACTCTTCAACCGCTTCTTTATTTGCATAAATTGACCCCAAGGAAGGTTGAATTTGGGTCAGCATCTCTCTTTCAATCTCTTCTACCGGCAAATCCCTCAGCGAGGATCCTCCTCTTGCTTCAATCTTTCTTGCTCTATCTATCATTTGGCGGCGAATAACAGTTCTAAGCCAAGCTTCAATACTGCGTGGCTTCTCTTTCTCTTTCAACAATTTCTCTACTGCTGTTGCGGCGTAGTCTTCATGCCCAAGAGATAAATAATTCTTTTCTTTTTTGGCAATCCTATTCGCCAATTTGATTACATCGTCCCACTCATCTTTAGATAAGTCTTCTACCCAGTTATTCACGATGCTTGCTCCTTGCAGAGAGTAATAAATTTGCCGAGCATCACCATGCCCTCAGCTGAGGTTGGCTCCATAACTGAGAGTTCGGGTGAGCGGATTAGGAAACATGCCCATTGGGCTCGTGAGATTGCAACATTTAGTCGATTTGGAGAGAGAAGGAACTCTATTCCTCTTGGCAGATCTTCACTTGAGGAAGTTGCCATAGATATAAACACCAGCGCAGCTTCCTGTCCTTGGAACTTGTCGATTGTTCCAACTTTTATCTTCAGAAAACCTTCCTTAGCAAGTCGCTGTTTGATTAATCTAACTTGATTGTTATACGCAGCAATAATAAGAATGTCATTCTCGCCCAAAGGAGTGGGCTCTTCTGGATTTCCATTTCGATCAGTATCAATCCAAGGCATGCCAATGAATTGTCTTACCTTCGCTATCAACACTTCTACCTCTTCAACAGATTTTGTTGTGTTGCCAACATGATTAACTTCTTCGACATGTATTCCGGGTTCAATACCTTTGAGAAGTCGACGCTCACATCGCCCATCTGAAGAGAGCCGATCCTCATACTGCAATCTTGAGACCGGTTTGGCTAGTTTTGGATGAAGTCTGTATGTCTTAGACAAAAAGTAGCCGAGATGATCCGGCATAGTTTTGTTATCTCCAAGTATGTGTTTGAGAACTGAGTTATCTACTGGCTCGGGATGCTTTCCCTGACTTACGTGAGGAAGTTGTTGGGGGTCGCCCAGTAAGAGTGCAGTTCTAGCCGCTGAAAGGGAGACAATCGAATTTGCCAGGGAATATTGACCGGCTTCGTCAATCACAACTAAATCAAGACCCAGAGATCTAAAGCCAGCAGAGGCAAAATTCCAAGTTGTGCCCCCAATTACATAACCACCTTCTTGCATCAATGCCCAAGCTGCAACATCATCTTGGTGATACTCAGGTTGAGACTTCGGGGATTGACCTTTTTTAGCTACCGGAACTTGTTCAATTTTTCTTACGCTATCTAATAGGTTCTCAATAGCTGCATGAGATTGGGCGACCACACCGATTTTCCAACCGGCTTTAACTAAGCGGACGATTACATTCGCGCCGACATATGTCTTGCCTGTGCCCGGCGGTCCCTGAACGGCAACATAACTGTTATCGCTATCTAAGAGTGCTGCAGTAACACTTTCGACATCATTATTTTTTTGAGGCAATGTCTTCGACCTTTGCCTAGGGAGTCGCTTTAACAAGATATCAATCCAAGCTTTATTGGGAATTAGTGGCTGACCTTCCATTTCTGCCGTTAAGACTCCTTGGCCAATTTCCTGGCGCAAAACCTTCTGTATAACAAAAGTTGGAATTGGAGCGCCCGGCAAAAGCGCGAAAGGTACTTCGTGCCAAGTACCAAACTTTCCGACTCTCTCTTCTACAACAACCCGATCTGACTCTATTTCGACAATAGTCACATCACGGAAGCCCCTTGTGGTTCCCGCAACGACTTTAAAGCCATTTGGAGCAACTTCATAAAGCGCCTGAGGTATGCGTTCAAAATCAAGAATATGGCGAAGGTCTATTCCATCATTGGCATAAAAGGTTATCTGTCGTCTTGGATTCTTTCTACCTTCTGAGTACCAATCACTTATCTCAACTCTCTTTGGCATAACAACATCAGTATCGTTCTCTAATTCTGAAAGTTCACTCGTTGCCTTGTCGAAAATTTCCCACCAAACAGGACGGTCCTCGCGACGGTGATACTCGATGGCCGCAGCAATCATGGCCTTTCCGTGTTGCTCCTCGGTGCGCTTCTTTGAATCCGGTGGAATGTCTTTCAGGAGTTGTAAGGCTATTGGCTCTTTCACTTCTGCCTCTTCGTCTCTCCACTTCTCCTCAGCGGCCTCCTTTACCTCTTTGAATTCGATTCCTTTTTCAGTTGCAATGCCTCGTAGCCAGCTATCAAGTCGCTGGGTAGAGCGGCAATCATCTTCGTTGTAATCCTTGATTTCCTTTAGCACCTTCTCAAACTCATCAATTCTGCCGCTATGAAGCTTCTCTAGCGCATCTTCAAACGCAACCACACTGCCAATTGATGATGAGACTTGTTTATCTCGATTGCCCTCATAGAAGACTGGCTCAATTTTCTTTATTGAAAGCGATTCGGTTGAAAACCGTAAGGTCTTCCGAACTATTGAATAAAGATCTATAAAGACGCCCTCACGGATTAGCTTATCTACTTCGAATTCAAGGTGTCCGTGTCTCTGAGCCAAACGAAGAAGGGCGGTTGGTTCGTAGGATGCGTAGTGATAAATATGCATCTCTGGATGAAGTTTACGGCGATTGAAAATGAAGTTTATAAAATCTTCGAAGGCTTTTCGCTCTTCAGTTCTATCCTTTGCGTCAAAAGTGTCAAAGAGAAATTCATTGTTTTCTTCAACAACATAGCCAAACATGTACTCAAGACCCTCTCCTTGCTCTGCGTACGGATCCCCTTCCATGTCAAACCAAACATCGCCCTTGGATGGCTTTGGTAGGAGTCCAAACCCGATGGGGTCCTTGATTTCACTCAAAGGTTTATCGGTTCCTGCTGCGCGTCCTCTCAGTTGAATATCTGCTTGTGCTCTTAAATTTTCAAAAGTTTCAAGGGCAATTTCTTTCTTCCCTGAAGTGCGGGCTTCATCAGGCGCATTTGCCATAGCCGCTACATTTTTAATCCCAACATCAATCAAGGCGATCCTGGTTGTCGATCTCATACCTTGGATTAACGAAAGGTCATCGGCTTCGCGTCTCCCAGTTTCACAGTTTTCGCTCCATCGACAACGAGAACAAGACTCTCGAGGTGCTTCCCAATTGGGAATAGGAGCTGTGGAGAATTTAGCAATTCGCTCTTTAGCTCGTTGGTAAAAAAATTCTCCTAGATCTAAAAGGTCTGAGGCAGGAGTACTCCACTTCTTATCGCTTGCAAGCCATAAGTGAACACGATTAGGTCTTGGAAGACCCGTTTTCACCATTGCAAAGGCATATGCAGCAACCTGTAAAACAGCCGCTCGTTTTTCGGTCTTTGCAGATTTTGCATCAACCGGGTCATAAATGAAACGTCCTTCATCGTCCATTAGCGGATTTCCATCTTCATCTTTAGCCTTAATCAAGAAATCGGGGTATCCAAGAAACTCACCATCAAACAAAGTGGGTGCATATATTGCTTCCACTCCATCCAGCATTGCCTGCTTGGTCTTTTCTGAAGCAACAGATATCAACTCACCATCTTCAAAGGTATTAGGAATCTTTCGAAAATTACCCTTAGCTGATAACTCATTTGCAATTGAGGTTTCATGCGCTAAACCATGTTTGATTAATAGTTTCCATTCTTCATTCTTTATCTCTTTCGGTTCGGGGATTAACCCGGTCTCCGCGGCCCATTCGAGATGAAGTCGATGTTGACACTCAAGTTCGGCTATCAAGTCGCGCGGAGAAATCAATAACTTAGAGGCTTCTAACTTCATATATGAATCTCGAGGTTATTTAGCCTCAGACCAGCCCTTCTTTATGTTCTCTGTAATCATCTCTTCTGCAATATTCCGAGCGAGTTTCTCGCTCGGCGCGAGACGTACTTCTCTTGCTAGGGGCGCCTTTCTACCGGGCGAGTAATCGGACCAATGAACTACAAATTTGCCAAACCCGACATCTTCCTTATTGGTTTTCCAAATTAGTAACTTCCTCACCGCTTCGTCTTTCACCCAAACTCTTCTCTCGATCACTTCGCTCTTCCCAACCTTAGTTTCATCACCAGAAATTACTACCGGTAGGAGCCTTGCAATTTGATTCCAGCCCGTATCTTGCATCGATGCTTCTTTGTCGCTTCGTACCCTCAGCAGAGTTGCGTTATAAACCGCGACACTGTTAGTCCACCCACTCACTCGCCATTGTCCATCAACAACAGCTAACTTTGGATCTCGAACTTTTCTGCCTGATGCATCCTCGGATTGAAGGTCAAGCGCTTTGATTTCAACTACAAGGCGAGGTGTAACGAATTGATACATGACGCCTGAACTTTCGCTGGTTTTCCGGTAGCTGCTCGGTATCACGCTAGGTTTCAACAAGGAATACAACTCTTTACGAAATTCGTTTTCTCCAATATTCCCTACTGGAACTAATGGGATCCAATTTCCATCATCAGCTTGTACGCCTACTAATACGCTTCTTACTACGAAATCGCCGCCTTCAAGTCGCTTCTCCGTAAATGCAAGTATCGCAGCATCAAACTCTGTTATGGGCTTTACTTTGTAAGTTCTTGCGTCGTCAGACCTCGCTACTAATCCCTCAAGTTTCTTTCCCGTAACCCAGTTATCAAATTGGGTATGAACAGCATCAGAAGAAGAAGTCTTTTCAGTCGGGACAAGAAAGAAGTTATCCGCTGGGGGGAGAGTCTTTAAACGTTCAAATCTTGATGAATAAGTCGTGCCTGCTGCGGTTAAATCAGTTGATGAAACTAAATCAAATACCGCAAAACCCAACTTTGAGGTATCGCACTTCTCTCCTTCGCCAAGCTTTACTGAAAGATCAGCAATCCGAGTTCGGCTATCTGAGATTACATGTAGTTCACCCGCAAGAATCAATGAATTATCTAATTTGAGTTTCCGTACTTCGTTTAGGATTTCGATATCTCCCGATACGGATCTTCCATTCGGAGCGACAAGTAACCACTCTTTGTCATGCAACAAATACCAGAGCTCACCATCAAATTTTGGCGATACTAGTAGAGGAATTCCCAATCTCTTGTCAATGTCTTCAGGTCCCGTGGGTATGTAGGAGGCAACAGTCTTTCTATAAGAACTTAGTAGTTGCGACAGGGTGGAGTTTGTGAAACTACCAACACCAGCAAAGGAGGCTTTGCCTAATTTCTCGGTCATGTTGGCCTCTTCAATTCCATATTACTTAAGTGCAACAGAAGCAAAAAGCCTTCGCCGGCTGTTCTTCCTTCAAGAAAACCGCGATAAGGAGTTCCGTTTGTCTGGAAAACAAGCGGGCTCTTTCCATCTACACCGGAGGCAAGAAGCATGACTGAATCTTTTTCCTCTAACTCTTTTGCAATTGCGTGCAAAAAGTCGAAGGTGACTCCATCGGCATGCTTGATTTGCATAGTCTTCTTAATGGCAAATTTACGGACTAAATCAGCCCGTGGTATCAGTCTCCCCGTCCATTTGATTGGAACATCTTCATTTATATTAGGCGCGACATCGATAGGAGTGCGTCGCTCAGTTTCTTTTCCATCTACTCCGTAGATGATTTCGAAAACTTCTGGGGCACAATAAAGCGGATTTCCAGCTTTATCCATCAAAACTGATGTAGTACCTTCAATTGATCGACCAACGGTTTCAAAATCAACCTCAGGATCAGCTTCTACGAGCGCCTTGGAATAATCATCGCCGAGCTTCTTCATTAAATCCGAATGCAGAGTTCCTTCACCGGCAGCGATGTATCGCTTGAATGAAACGGGAGACCCATCCTTCGCAGGAATACTTGAATCTTGTAACTTAACTCCCACCGCGACAACGGTGGCGTTTCTAGCGATTGCGTTAGATAAATGAATTCTCATATTAGAACATCTCGAAATCTAAATCATCGTTACTGGAGTCAGAGGAGTCCTCAGAAACTGTTGCTACTTGCTCAAGGGTGCAAACTTGATAATCAACCTTATTTCCAATTAGCGCAAAATATCCAGACTCATTTCCTACCAAGAGTCCGGTTTCAACGTTGTAGTCCTCTTTAACGTTAAAGGGAAAAGAAAAAATCTTTCCTGAATCAAGAGCTTCCTTTAATTTCGGCGAGAACTCTTCGGCCTCCAGGAGGTAAGTATTTGAAAATGAGATTGAGAGCGCTTCTTGTGGCGCAACCTCGGTGAGTGGGACTTCCACACCAACCGTGGAAGGGTGTAGGTCGAGCGGCTTTCCATCTACTGAGATTGCCGAGAGTTCTGATTGAGGTACCCAAGTGCCATCGCCCAAAAAGTAGCCTTGTGCTGTCATTCCGCTTTGAAGCAACAATGACCCGTCAGACAATAAAGAAGCCTTGGAACACTCATTACCTTCTGCATCAAAAGCAACTCTTCTGCGTCTTCCGTAGAGCGCTGAACGATCTATCGGCTTAAAGCCGAAAACTGCCTTTTCCCCATTTAGGGAG
>Ga0194133_10003373_pt1 | contig 22798 bp, 22 predicted proteins | sample TA2KigOf40mmetaG_FD_155448 | JGI IMG/M metagenome (GOLD analysis project Ga0194133, IMG submission 155448) | Freshwater microbial communities from Lake Tanganyika, Tanzania - TA2015055 Kigoma Offshore 40m | ecosystem: Environmental > Aquatic > Freshwater > Lake | place: Tanzania: Lake...
CGGCTGTTTCACCAACTACAATCTTAGCACCTTCTGCTGATACATCAACTGCTTGTCCAGCTACAGCAGCACCAGTTCCAAATATTTTTCCGATTAATGGACCAAAAAAATTTGTTATATCTTGTGTTCCCTTTGCTAAATAAACAAAAATATTAAACCCAAAAAAAGCTAAAATTAAAATAATTAATATCCAAGTTGTAACATTAATATTTTTAAGACCTGAAAAAAAACCAGAATCATCAGAAGAAAAAGACGAAAACATAGGCTCACTTGACTGTAATATTGGTTGTGAAAAACTGTTGGTATTATCCATTATAATAAAAAAGAATATATTATTTTTTATTATAATTTCGCACATAATTTTATTTAAATGTTAATAAATACAAAAATTGGTTCAAATCACCTAAAATTGTATCACGAATATTAAAAAGATCAAAATTACTCATTGTTTGAAGAGCAGTAGAATTGTTTAAACTTACTAAATATCCTTTAAAAGCTTCTACTTCTCTCTTAAGTGATTCTTGGCTTGATAAATCTACTAGTCTTATGTGTTTATTTCTCAATAAATCTATACGAGAACCTGACTTTCCAAGTAACACTTCAATAAATGAGTCTATATTACCATTTAATTTAGTGTATAATTCGTCAGTTGCTTTGTGTGTAGCATAGCTAGTAGTTTTCCAGTGAAATAATTTAACCATTAAAAGGATTTCCAAGAAAACTACTGTTACTTCTTTTTGAAACGCAGCTAAAGAATTGGATTTTGACCCTTTATTCTTTCTTGTTCCTTGTTTTTTTGATTTACGATGTGAAGACCTCATTATAATATTATTTAATATTATTATTTTGGAGTTTCTCGATTGTAGTTATATTTGAAATATTGCGTATTATTTTATCTTCTTTTTCGATATCATTATTTCCAGCACCACCCATTGCTTCAACTACCATCTTATCGTATTTATCTGATGTTCTTGATGATGAATTTTTATAATCAGGATATTTCTCTCGAAATAAAGGAAGCAATCTTATGTTTTTATTAGCAATATGTTTAATAGCCTTCCTAAGTCTTGTTTTATTCTCGTCTTCTTTTTCCCAATGGTTTTCATCTTTTATATACATTGTTTCTCGTTTTTTGTCTGTACAATGGACGGGGCGTTGAGTAACATCTAGTGCTTTCAAGTTTGTAGTGATTATATTTGAAATTCCCTCAACATACCCCACTTCACCAAATTTTTCCAAGTCGGATAACTGAAGTTTAATGGAATCTACGAAATCAGTTATGTTCATCGCATCTTTACACGTCTCATTTAAGAAAAAATTTAGATTAAATGCTTTGTTATTATTATTCGAGTTAGTCATACAATTAGTATTTGTATTATTTGTTACGCTATTGGTGCCATTTTCTAATACTTTCATCATCATATTTTGCTGTTCTAGGATAATATTTTTGAACTCGGAATTTTCTTTAATTAAGAACATAATGAGTTCATCTTTATCGGTTATTGTCTTAGCTTTTTCTTCTAGCATTTGTTGTTCATTTTTTTGACATTTTTGTTTATGTCTCCATAAACCAGACGGAGAATGGTATGACTTATTACAAATAATACAAATATTAGATGTGCTGCTGAATTTTGCTGAATTTTGCTGGTTTTTATTGCCATTTAGTGCGAATTCAGCATTTCTGATATGTTTGTAGCTAATATTATGTGTATCATAATTACATTTTCTATCCGTATTATAGTGACAAAGTAAACAACTAAATTGTTTCGCTGATTTTTGCTGAATTTTATTGCTAAAGTTTGCCATTTTATTGACAAGAGAAAATATCTTTAAGTTTTTTATGAAAAAAAATGAAAAAATTATCGTGACAAATTTTTTATTTATCGTTTAAAATAACACCATAATTTTTCACTATCGAGACAAAATTTTTCGTCAGTAAGAAGTGTTTTGGCTTTCCGTTTTTGGACATTTTTTTTGTCCATTTTTGAAAAGTTAAAATACTTTTCGTTTTTTTAATAAAATTTTTTCACTTCACGTGTAGGGAACTTTTTTTGGCAAAATTTCAAGAATTTAAAGAATTTCCCTTCATTATGTAGTGTTTCGGCTTTAAGTAGGTTAGAAATAATATATATTAAATCTACTTAAACACGAGGCACAAATGTCTCTCCAAATGAATTCATAGCATCTAACTTTTTTATGGTGTTTTCTAAATTAGATGACTTCATACCTAAGAATAAATAATCTGTGCCAGTTGACTCTTCATTCTTTTTAATCTGAGTATAAACAGAGTCTATGTTTTGTTTTATTGTATTCACTAGATTTAGCTGTGTATGTCTTATTATTTCCTTTTCAAATACAAATGTCTCACATAAGATAGATATAGCTAAATACAATATATTTTTACGTTTTTTATGGCAACCTGTAGTATATTTTAAACAAAATAAGGTAAGTAATGAATTCATTATTTTTTGTATAATTTTACTCCGTTGTTCCGCTTCTTTTAAAAATATATCCCATATAATCCATACTATATCTTTTTGGCATTTTGAATCAACTTTCGCAAATATTCTTCTCTCACAAAATATCTTTTCTCTTAATGCCTTACAGCGATTTTCATATTCAAATATCCATTCAATCCAATAACAAGCAGTCATCTGATTATTTCCTGTTTCCGTAAGACTATATGCTAATTCATTTACAAATGGAAATAATTCCTTTGGGTCCTCTGTTGTAAAAACCTCTTCGCCATATTCTGTTGACGGAGCTTTGAATTTATTTTTAATTGTAAGCATATTCAGGTCATCTGGTTTTATTTTAACATTATCAAAACTATGTCGTCGTTTAGCGTCACATAAAATACACATTATTTCACAAAATAATTTGCGAATTTTTTCATTATTTCTAAGTCTTATCATACTATCAGAATAACCATTGCTAACTATTCCCTTAAAATCATTAACTCTCATTTCTAAATAAATTCCAATGTTAGAATTTCCTAGATGTACAAATTTGCTAAAGAATAATAGTATAATTTCCCATAACTCATTAAAATGTCCAGCACAAATTAATTCCGCACTCCAATAACAAGCAGGCTCTATTTTTGAATTAATTAGACTATTTAGCAATTCCTTTTTAACTTCAGATTTTTTAAACTTTGAAAAGGAAATGCCTCTAAATTCACTTTCGCCTCTTAAATCATTTATTTCTGAAACTTCCATATAATTAAATTTTATACAAAAAAAATAACAACAATACATATAGATGAAAATAATTAAATCAATTACTAATTGTTATAATAAAATGTCTAATTTTGGAAAAATATTAGTATTTATAGCCATTTTATTGGTAATAGTAATATTTTTTAAGACATTTACACCTATGAAGGAAGGTTATGAAACTCAAGAAAAATTTGTTTTTAAACAAGGAAATGATGTTTATGACAGTTTTTATGCTGATATTTATGATTATTTAGTATTTAATGAACTCCGTAATGAATATGAAGTAGGATCAATTATAAATTCCTCTTCACCATCAGAAAGAAGTGTAATAGCTGATATTGGTTGCGGAACAGGACATCAAGTAGCTCAATTAAGTGCTCAAAAATTCGATGTAGTTGGTGTCGATATATCTCCATCAATGATTAAAAAAGCCCAGTCATTAAATCCTTCAATAGCAGATAATTTTAGGGTTGGTAATGGTTTGGACGCGCATTTATTTAGAGATAGCACATTAACCCATATTTTATGCTTATATTTTACAATTTATTATATGGAGGATAAGATGCGCTTCTTCTATAACTGTATGAACTGGTTAATGCCTGGGGGATATTTAGTTGTCCATTTAGTAGATAGATATAAATTTGACCCTATACTTCCACCTGGAAACCCATTATACATTGTATCTCCTCAAAAATATGCCAAAGAGAGAATAACTAAAACAAAAGTGACGTTTAATGATTTTATTTATAATGCTGATTTTAAGTTGGATAAATCGAATGATGTAGCTATATTTGACGAAAAATTTAAGTTTAATAACGGATCAGTTCGTAAGCAAGAACAGCGATTATATATGGAAGACTTACCTACTATTGTAAATATGGCACAAGACGCAGGATTTTTAGTTCACGCAAAAATAGATATGGTTAAATGCGCATATGAACATCAATATTTATATGTATTTGCAAAACCTAATTAAATTAAAATCAATAATTAGCAATATTATAAGTAATATTACGGTAATCATAATATTTATACAATTAAATAAATATTATGTCAAGAAAATCTATGTTTATCATCACGTATTACTAAATCAGATGTCACTTTTTTAGGTCTCAAATAATTTATCATTTCTATTTCATATCCTTTATAATCACATACTTCTCCACAAGTAAATAAATCAGTAAACATAGCATTGTTTTCTGGGTATGTGTGAATGCTACAGTGACTTTCGGACAATAAGAATAAAACTGTATAACCACCGTTATCAAATATTTTTTCAGTATAGCTCAATATAGTAGCTCCGCTTTTATTTATTCCTTTAATCATTACACACTTTAACCCATCTATATCAAACAACGCTTTTGAGTCGCAATCTATATAGCTAGCTAAATAATGTTTACCAAAAAACTGATAATTGGTTTCCATTGTATCTTAATATCATATAAAAATATCATAAAAATAACTTTTCTTTTTATGATAATTAGTTAATTTTATAGTTATTATTAATTTTTATTTTTCGTTTTCACTAGTTATTAATTATATTTAGTTAGATATAATTAATTATGATTGAATACTTATCTTACATCTTATGTTTTGGAATACTAATTATTTTTTTAATTTATATTTATATTCGTTTAAAATATGGGTTTTGGGTTTTACAGCCAGTATTTCATATATATGACTTCAACTATATGATAAATCCACCAGGAATAATTAATGAGTTTCTTCCCGAGAGAAACAAATATACGAATTTTAAGGAAATAGACACTATCATTATTTCTAATTTAACTTCTGTTCAAAAATCAAGATTTATTAACTTAATTAAGACTAATTACTTACAAAATAAAGATAATATTTTCTCTCCGAAATCAGATAATATTTTACCGTATTTTATTGGAAATGGCGACAAATCATTTGTTTCATTTTATTATGAAAATTATAATATGGTTGATGTGAATAAAGGGTCTCTAATAACAGACAAAAAAATAGTGGGAGCAATTACGTCTAGACCAATTAGCATTATAATTAATAATAATCCAAAAAATATAGCTTCTTCACTAAAGGCTTATTATGTAGATTACTTATGTGTTGACAAACTTCATAGGAAAAAAGGAATAGCTCCACAAATGATTCAAACACACCACTATAACCAAAGACATTTAAATAAAAATATTTTAGTTTCACTCTTTAAGAGAGAAGATGAATTAACTGGAATTGTTCCATTATGTGTTTATTCTACATATGGGTTTCACGTAGATAAATGGACAAAACCAACTGAACTATCAGCTGAATATAAGTTACTTGAGATAAATCAACATAATTTCCGTTTTTTATATGATTTCATAAGAATAAATAGTAACAATTTCGATATTATTATTAATGTTGAACCCACTAATTTATTGGAATTAATAAAAACAAAAAATATTTATGTGTATACTATTTTGTGTGATGAAAAAATTCAATGTTGTTATTTTTTTAGAAAAACTTGTGTTCAAATTGAAAAAGGGCTAGAAGTTTTAAGTTGTTTTGCTTCTATTTGTGATTGTGAAGAAAACATATTTATTCAGGGTTTTAAAATAAGTTTTTGGAAAATAGCGGCTGAAAATTTCTTTGGATTCGCTGCTATTGAAAATTTATCACATAATAATATTATTTTAAATAATATTATGCTAAAGACTAAACCGTATATAACAAGTCCAACTGCTTATTATTTTTATAATTTTGCTTACCCGACTTTTAATCCGAATAAATCACTAATTATCACTTGAAGACTTTGACTTTTTTGGTGCTGCTTTCTTCTTTTTTTCGGGTTCTTCTGTAACACCTTTATCATTTGTCTTATTTTCCTTGTCAGTTTTCTTTTTGTAAGTACGTTTCTTTGGCTCAGCGGCAGCGGGAGCAACAACAGGTTCGTCTACCGGTTCCTTTTTGGGTTCTACTTTTTGTTCAATAACGACATTTTCGTCTTTATCATTTTTCTTATTTGTCTCATCATTACTAACGCTCTCCAGATTACATTCTTCACAATACTTACCGAGCTCAATGTAACGGGATCTTTGTTCATACCCTAAACTTTTACACTTTCTGATAAGACGGTTTGTTAAATTTAAATTTTTAATGTCATTTTTTAATTCAGGATTAGGTAAGAAAAGTTGTGGTCCATGTTCCATCAAAAAAATTTGATTTCTCTTATTGTAAAACAAAATAGGTTCTCCTACATCATCTAATTCAATTACACCACAAGTACAATAGTCAACATGCTCAACTTCTTCACCCCTTCTACACTTAATATCAATACAATCTACATCATTAATATATTCCTCAAAAAAATCTTGTGCTTCATCCCTCGTATTAAACATATAAATTTTCGGTGGATTAATAGTAATAGATGTTAGTCTAATTCTTGCTGCTTCATCTTGATAGCATTGAAATTCATAACATCCATTATGAGTATTGTGTATAACTAAATAATTTACCATTGTATTATTTTATTATATTGTGATTGGTTTAAATAGTTTATTTAAATAATTTAATAATCTATTTAAGGTCTAAATTTAATATCACATAATATTTAGCGGGTGTATTTGCCAGCTCTAACAAAGGTATCTGCTACAAATATAATAAATATTCCTAAAAATGAATAAAGTATAACTTCTTCAGTGACATTATTGGTTTTTTCATCTTGTTGTTCTTCGAGAAGCGATATCATATAATTTAGTTTTTGTAACAATACGTCTTGTGAATAATATCCTGTTGGTTTTGAATAATCATTATTGCTGTTGCTGTTACCGTTACCGTTACTTGTAGGATCCCTATAAGGATAATAAGGTCTATTAACAGAATTTTTATAACCGGGAATAATATTTTTATAATATTCTTCAGCACCATAATTGTTGTAGTCATTTAAATCTAAATTATCACTTCCTTCATAATTAGGATATGGAGATTTTCCTACAGTAACCCCTAAAGAATTAGTAAAATTTTCACTTACTTTATTATTTCTCTGTGGAATTGTTTTTTGGACACCAGCGGATTCAGGTTTAGGGGGTGGGTTAAATAATGTTTGATCATCTTCATCATCGTCATCACTATTATGAATTTTCTGAAGAACTGAATTAACTTTATTTGTATCAAAATTTTCTATTTTAGGATACTTTCGTTGTGTTCTTTTATGACGTTTTTGATTTAAAATATTATCTGAATTATCAGAATTATTAGGTAATGTTATATTTGAATTATCATCAATTGAGGCAGCGAACATTGCTAAAGACATCTTCTTATTAAAAATTTAGATAATAATTTAACAAATGGACTGAAATATTTAATTATAATTCGTTGTTAAAATTAATTTTATCTTGTAATTTATATAATGGATTTTAAGCTTCTCAGTAAAAATAATATGGGCATTGCTATTACTCTAATTTTAGTTATATTGTTGTCACAATCAAGATTTTTTGATTTTTACATGGATACATATCTAGGTAGAATGATTCTTTTAGCGTTTATAATTTTTGTTGCTTATACTAACAAAATATTAGGGTTATTTGCTGTGTTAGCCATTATTGTTGCGTTTAATTATAATGAAATGAATGTAGTTCAGAGCTATAATTATTTTGAGGGATTTGAAAATTCAACACCCAACGCTGCGAATAATGATAAAAAAGATGAGCATAAAAAGATTAAAGAACATCGTAAAAAAATAGAAGAACATCGTAAAAAAATAGAGGAACATCGTAAAAAACTTAAGCAACATAAAAAGGAAAATGAAAAAAAAACATCTCAAGAAGGCCGTGAAGGATTTTGTATGTCTGATAGAGAGACCAATATATTAAGAGGTAAACAATCTAATTCTGTGCCTGTTTTAAATGATGCTAGAACACAATTAGATGACGTAAGCCCTACAGATAAATCAATATTTTCCAGTTCATTTGCGTCTTTTTAATAATTTATAAATTTATAATATCATAAAATTATATATGAATAAATTTATATATAATTTAATTATTTTTTATATAATAATAGTAGCATTTATATGCCTATATAATTTTTTGTATGAAAATGAATATCAAGAGCCATTCGTTCCAAGAAGACTAAAAGAGATTTACAGACCATTTCATAGAAATATAAGAATGAATTATGAAGGGTTTTATAATAAGTCTTCAAGTCACATTTCTAATCTTTTCAGAAAATTCGGTATATTGTAAAATTATGTGAAAAATATAATAATATGTTATTTTAGTATAATGGCACAGCCACAGCAACCTCAACAACTACAAATAAACACCAATAATATTAGTCAAACTCAAATTGGTGGAAAAACAACTATATTTACACCTTTATTTAATGGTATATCTTACGTAAATAGTCACATAATGTATTTAAATAACAGCAAGTTTTTTGCGGGAGTTATAATGATTCTTTTAAACGTAGGTTCAAAATTCATACAAATACAGTTTAGTAGGTCAACAGAAGAATATATGAAATATTCTGTTAGTAAGCAACTCTTAGTATTTTCTATGGCATGGATGGGTACTCGTGATATTTACACAGCTTTAGGATTAACAGCTGTTTTTACTATTCTCTCGGAGTTTTTATTCAATGAAGAAAGTTCCTTATGTATAGTTCCTCATCGTTATAGGGTTTTACACAAATTAATAGATACAAATGATGATGGTGTTGTTAGTGAACCTGAATTAGCGGCAGCAATAGCAGTTTTAGAGAAGGCTAAAAGAGAAAAACAACGAAAGGCTCAAAAAGAAGCTTATTCGAAGTTTGATTTTGAGAGATTTTATACTGGGAAATAGATATTAAATTAAATTAAATTAAATTAAATTAAATTAAATTAAATTAACTATATTATATTAAATAAATCAATATAATATAAAGTATAATGTATTATATCAATATATTTTTGCTATTTCTTTTCGCTCAACTTTCAAACTCACAAACTTTTAATAATCTAAGAGGGATAAAACAACCTGAGACTATTCAACAGCTAGATGTTAATAAATATTTAGGTAATTGGTATCAAGTTTATGGGTCACCAACAAATGTTTTATTTCAAGGCTACGGCGAATGTTTAACTGCTCAATATGGATTATTAGATAATGGTTATGTAAGTGTAGTTAATTCACAAATAAATAAAGACAGCAAATTGGAACAGATATCGGGATACGCTTACTATACAAACGTTAGTGAAGTCGGTAAATTAACGGTTCACCTAGATGGTGTTCCCGTAGACTCACCTTACTGGATTGTTAAATTAGGTGAAGTAATTAATGAAGAATATCAGTACAGTATTATATCAGTTCCTTCTGGAATTTCTCTCTGGGTTATAACGAGAGACGTTAATAATTTTTACAAAAAATATGATACAGAAGTGAAGACATATTTAGATGTTAATAACTTTAAATATGAGACAATAATTCAAGATGAAACATGCGAATATTTTTTTAAGTAGATATTTTTAGTAAATATGCGATTAAATATATATTATTTTAGGGACTTAAAGGTCTTTAAGTTAGTTAATAATATATATTACATATTACATATGTATTTTCTTCGTTTTTCTAGTTTTCCTTTTTCTGTTAGATTTTGATTTCGATGAAAGCGTCTTTCCATGTGCTACTGGATTATTTCTTTTTTGAATAACAGCTAAGTTTTTTATATCTGTAATCTCCATTTCATCTTCTGATACGAAAACAGGTTCTGATATTGGTTCGTCATTTTTATATTCTTCATAATTTTGTAGTATTCTTTTTTTATAATAAAGTTCTCTTAAATTCGCATCTACAGAACGCATTTGTCTTTGTTCATCTTTACTTTTTCCGTGTGTTTGCTCCTTATATTCTTTCATAACTTTTTTTAGCTCTTTTTTATAATTGAATGTAGGATCAGTTACATTAGCTAATTCTAAACTAACTAATACAGATAACACATCAGCTATTTTTATCATTTTACTGTAATTTGCCGTATGTGCTGATTTACCTATTAAATTTTCAATTCTTATTCTAGGTTTAAAAAATATTTCAAGATATCTATCTATTACATGATATATATATCCAGTATATCCTCTAATTACACTTCTTAAATAATTGCCAGCAGAATCCTTTGTTGTTAAATAATTATATACGTTTTCCAATAATTCATCACTACTTAAACTAGGGTTTTTTAAGTTTAACTCAGCAAAAAAATAACTCCAAGCAGAACAATAACCAGCGGATTCTAAATCTTTATAGCGTTTTAAAGTACTTGCTTCCTCCATAGATTGAAAACCTTTTATATATGGACAAACTTGTGATGCTTCTAAATATCTCGCCTCATGAAGACCATTCTTTCTAAGGTAATCGTTAAGAGTATTTATAAATCTTAATATCATTTTTTCTGCGGTATTTTGGATCGTTTTCATACCTTTAAATTGATCACCATGAGGTTCAAAGTGTTCAATTATATTATTGTTTACTTTATAGATTAACATATTTGCATGTCCTATTTTTGTGGTTAGATAATTTAAAGGAATTAAAATCATTTTTTCATTTCTTTTTACACAGTCAACAATTGTTTTTGATACTTCATTATATTCAGTAACTAGTGCAAGAGCTGAATTAGCATTCATTGCTTTTCCAAATGGTATAGTTATACCAATAGGTCGGTAATTTCCTTTAGTTGTTCCTGACGCAATACATTTTGATTTATATTTATTGATTAAATGTAAATAAAATAATGTTTCTATAAAAAATGCTCCTTCAAATGCCCAAATGGTTGTACCTTCTGTTTCTAATTTGTCTAAATAACGTGATATAGAAGGTTTGACTTTCAATGGTTCAGGTAGTCTTAATACATTTTCTCCGTCTGACATATATATTTATATAATATATAAATATATATTATAAATATTATAAATATTATAACTACATATTTTTTCTAGTCATATTAACCTTTTTTTCGACATTTTCTTTAGCTTGTTTTTTATTTTTAACAGTTTTATTTTTAACCGTTTTATAATATACAGGTGGTATTGAATAAGGTTGTCCAGTAAATTTCGAAAAAGATTTATAGTATTTTTATATAAAATTGGGATTTCCAGAAAAAATAATTTTATCTTCCAAAAATGATAATTTATCAAGAATAAAATCTTTCATTAAATCAAAATTTTCAAATGTTATAAGATTTTTATTGTAGTATAACTTAAATATTTTGACTTCATTAATAATGTCAGTTTTGTTTATAATACAATTATTACAATTATTTAATATTAATGATTCAATTAAATTATCTAAATTCAAAAAATTACATTGTCTTCTACGTCCTGTTGTTGATCCAAATTCTTTTCCAAGTTCTGCTATTTTATTTAATTCGTCGTTGTGTTCTTCAGGTTGAAAAATCATTGTTCCTACATAAGTATCATATATTTTTGAAACACCATAAATATTTCTAATATTTTTTATTTGAATTCCTGTATTAATTGCCCCACCCAGAGTACATGTTGAAGAAGTACAATAAGGATAATTATTCGTCCAATTAATATCAAGTTCAAATCCTTGTGCTCCTTCTAATAAAATTTTGTTTATATTTTTTCTACAAAAAGACGAAAACCAAAATTTACGCATATCAACAATTTCTACTCCTAATGAAATAAATTCATTATAATATTCTTCTATACGTTTTCCTGTGCGTAACATTTTTAGTGAATATGTAGGCCCAATTCCTGATCCTGTGGTCCCAATTTTATTATTTTGTTTGTCATATTCTATACATTCATCAGTTATAATATGACATGATTTGCTAATAAAAAGACGACCCCGAATATATATTCCTATTTCACTAAGTTTATTAATTTCAGTTTTTAAACGTGAAATATCAATTAAACAATCGCTTGAAATTAAATTATAAATCCCAGGAACTAACACACCAACGGGCAATTGATGGACAACAAATTTTATATTATTCTCATATATTGTATGTCCTGCGTTTCCCGAACCGTTAAATCTTACACACAAATCATATTTATTTTTTTTTAATAAATCATATACAACTTTTCCTTTTCCCTCATCCCCAAAACTACAACCAAGTACAATATCAACTTCATCCGTTTTTTTCATTATACTTTATTTATATTATATAAGTTTTATTATGTTTATTATGTTTATTATAAATAATAAAACAGCCTGTTTTTTGTTTTTGATGGTATTATATATTTTACACCTTTGGACATTTCACACGTTAGGAAAATGGCGATTTTTATAAAATATTAGTGGTTAAAGAATGTAAATTCTAATGGTTAAAGAATGTAAATTCTAATGGTTAAAGAATGTAAATTCTAATGGTTAAAGAATGTAAATTCTAATGGTTAAAGAATGTAAATTCTAATGGTTAAAGAATGTAAATTCTAATGGTTAAAAGATTTAATTCAAAAATTTATGGAATAATATTTCGGTGTTTTTAATAGATTTTTCACCGTCTGATATATATAAATATTTATAATATATAAATATATATTATAAATAATATAACTACATATTTTTTCTAGTCATATTAACCTTTTTTTCGACATCTTCTTTAACTTGTTTTTTATTTTTAACAGTTTTATTTTTAACCGTTTTATAATATACAGGTGGTATTGAATAAGGTTGTCCAGTAAATTTCGAAAAAGCCTTCCTTATAGCATTATATTTATTGTTACATTTTGATTGTTGTATTTGTTCTGGAGTTAGAGTAGTTCCTGGGTGTAACTCCATGTCAATATTTATTGAATAAGTAATTTTTGATATACTGGTTTTATTTGGATTTTTTGTTATGAAATGCGGTTGTTTATTAAAATAATTTATTCTTGGATATCCATATTGGTTATAATATGGTTGTTGATATTGATTATAATATGGTTGTTGATATTGGTTATAATATGGACGTCCACCAGTTATAACATTTTGGTCATTTATATTTTGAGACTGTGATGTATTAACAGTTGTTAATGTTAAAATAGATTTTTTGTGTGGAAATAAATCATTGAAAATTCTTATAAATTCTTGATTTTTTGATGGATTATTTAAAATTTTAATTACTGAAGCATCCATAATTTCCATTATTTGTTGATATAATCCAAAATTCAACTTTGCTGAAGATTCTATCATTGAATAGCTTGAACCATATAATAAGAATAAAATATGTATAGGAGGAATTAAATCACCTTTATTAAATATTGAATACCATTTTCCAGTATACTCTATATTTTTTCTAACTCCTTTGCCGAGAATTTTTATTGTAGGTTTTATATTATATTTAAATCTCATTAGCTCATAATGATTATCCTTATGATATAAAAACATTACTTTTTTTGAACAGTTATCTTTAATATCATCATTATCATATAAAATGGTTCTTAATCTATCAACATATACTGGTTTAAACTTTATTGCTTTTTGATAACTAAAATTTTCAATTGGTAGTACACAAATTTTTAACGCATTACAAACAGCTTCAATCGCAAAATTATTTGCCCAATAATCTTTGCTTTTAAAATAAGCGGAAATTTCTCCTTGAGTTAAGACTCTAAATGGTTTTTCATATTCTCCTATAATAGTTGGAACTGTAGATGGTCTATAAATTAAAAAATTAGAATACATTTTATATGTATTTATTAATTGGTCCATATATTGAGCTGCCGTTAAATCTTTAACATTAAATGCCCGTTTTAATCCATTTATTGAATCAAGAAAAGCGTTATTCAAATCATCAAGTTGAAATTCAGCAGTTGCTAATAAATCATCTTTTTCATCATCAGACAAACTCAAAAAATATTTTAAAACTATATCTCTCATAATAGCTATAGTAAAAAGTTGAGTTTTACCATAAATTCCATAAATTATTTTTGAATTTTGGTTTTCATAATTATATATATTTATACCGTCAGCAACTGCTTTAAAAAAACAGTCTCCATCTTGAGGAGCTTTTAAAATAGAAACTTGTTCACATAACTTAATATATGAAGTCATACTAATATTTGATGTTTGTCTGGGCGGCTCATAGTTTGTTGTTATAAAATAAAATTTTTGTATCTCATTTTTAAAATTATTAGAAAATTCATTATAAATAGAATTTATAAGGCTATAATAATTTTTTATCATAAAATATTTTTTAACCTGTTCAGACGCATTAAAATTAACAATAAGATCTTTTTTAAAATTATCAAATAAGTGTTCCTCTTCTGGCGATATTTGTTGAATTTCTACCTTAGGTGGAGAAGGAGGAGGAGGCAATGTTAGTGGTGATTTTTTTGGTTGATTTTTTTGAGCTAATAATGCTTTATGTTGTTGAGCTAATAACTCTGATACTTTTTGTGGTTTTTGCGGTGGAGGAGCAGGCAACGCTAATGGTGTTAACGGTTGTGCTGGTGGTAATGCTAATCGTGTAGTATTATTTGGTGTTGTACCTACTGTTGGTGTAGCTACTGTTGAAGTAGCTACTGTTGAAGTAGCTACTGTTGGAGTAGGTTGTATTGGTGGAGTAGGAGTTGTTAAAGGCGTAGGTGTCGAAGCAGTTTTATTTACACCTCTTGCTACCGCTGGAATAGGTCCAGAAAAATTGGGACCTCTGGAAATTGAATCAGGTAATCTACTTAATTGCTCTTCACCACTTATTATTTCATCTCGAACTAACTGTGTATAAAGATAAGGGTCTGTTACTCTATTTGGGTCTATTTCAACTTTTTTCTGTTTTACTTCAATATCCCAATCTCCTGTTGTCCATTGAACGTCACCTATAGCATAAGGTGAATTTCCGATATAAATAACAGAACCTACTGGAAATATAGTGTCTAATGTAACTTTTATATTGTTATCTACATAGCCTAAGCGTGTAGCTTGTGTTAGTGATTGGGATTGTATTGAACTATAACGAGTAATTAAAGATTGAAATAAACCTTCATTAAAAAATTCTTTAATCCTATATTCTTTTGGTATAGTATCTATAAGCGTTTTATTTAACTTAACTAATGGGTTAAATCTAACTGATGAATCTTTACTATTTTTCTCAGTCATAGATGGCTTATATTTTATTTTTTGGAATCCAGGAATGCTTGTATTTATAGTAATATTTAACTGGTCAGGTACTACTATTTTATCTTCTGATTCTTTACTCATACTAATATATAATTATATAATTTATATGTATTTATAATTTTAATTTAAAATTGAAAACTTAAATTGCTTACTAAATAAATGTAAACTAATCTCCAAAATGTCATTAATTTACAAATTAGATAACTTGATTGAAGGTTTGGTCACAAAAAGACCTTCGTTATATATTAAAACTCCTTATGTTGCTGATATTAAAATACTATTTAGCGAAAAAAATGTTTTAGGACATACAGCTTCACTTGGCTGTTGTGGATTAGCTGATGTTGGTGCAAATATATTGATGTCTCCTGTTCCTAAAACAAAAAATAATCATCGTTCCGATAAACTTCATTGTGAATATAGAGTTTATCTTTCTGTTATTCGAGAGAAGGGGGAAGAAATAATAGTTGGAATAAATCCTAAATTAGCAGAAGACCTAACTGAATCTGCTCTTAAAAATAATTTGCTAAGTAAATTATTAAATTGTAAATCTTACAGAAGAGAAACAAAAATATATGTTCCTGGTCTTGTTGACTCCCGTTTTGATTTTACTGGCATAGACCAAAATGGTATTCCATTTATTATGGAAGTAAAAAATGTTCCTCTTGCTGATTATGAAGATGTAACTGCTAAAGACAGAAAAAAAATGTCATTTGAAGACAGAGACATAAATTCAAAAGTAGCATATTTTCCAGATGGATATAGAAAAAAAAGCACTGATACGGTAAGCCCAAGAGCACTTAAACACATTAATGAATTGGCACTAATTAAACGTAGATCTAAAACTCGTTGTATTATGTGTTATGTAATACAACGAATAGATGTAGATAGATTTCAACCTTCTGTAATTGATCCTGCCTATAGGGAAGCATTTAAAGAAGCTACTATAGCAGGAGTAGAAATAATAACTATGGTAATTCAATGGACAAAAGAAGGTGAAGCGTATTTTGTAAGAGATGATTTGCAAATTAGTATATAATAATAATAATAATAATAATTGTTACCAAGCGCAATTTAAAATTTATCGGAAACAATACTTTGTGTATTTATATCTATACTATCCATAATTGTTTCTAATGATTTAACATTATTTGGATCATCATGTTTAATTAAAAAGGTAATTAAATCAAGTATAACTTTAATTTTTTCGTCAGTCCATTGCTTATTTAATAACTCTACTATTTGAGCATTATAGTATCCCGTAAAATTATCCTTAGCAAACATAGATTCATTATAAGTTTGATTTATATGATTTGTCAATAATACATAATAATAATTTAAAGTAATAGTTATAATTGAACAAGCCTTATAAGTTTCTATTAATTTTTTAAGTCCATTTTGAGCACATAAAAATAAATTCTTAATCCTAGGGGTTTTATCTACAAATGATTTCGAGAGAAAATATAAGCACGCAATATTAATTGGATTATACATAAATTGTAAATCTGTTTTGTTTGACTTATATATTGTTCTACATAATGCTTGAAACAGTCCAGGCTCTTGAAAATAAATTATATTATTTTGTATTAAAAGCTTAGTTCCGGTAGGTTTATTACTTAAAATAGCTAATTTAATTATTACTGATAAGGGGTCTAATACCAACATTTTAACATTAAAATTATTATTATCGTCAGGAATAGATGAAATATTACTCATTATATTATATTATATAAATAATAAACAAAATTTTAAATAGTTTATAATACATATAATTACATAAAATACATATAATACATATAATACATAAAATAAATATTACTTTTTAATTGTAAGCATGAATTCTTCAACATAATTTGTTGGAATTTTATCAAAATTAATTAGTTTTTCATTAAGTTCATAACGCTTATAGTTTTCAGGATTATCTGCCATTTTTTTCTTAAAAAACTCTTCATCTTCAATACATTTTTGCGCTGTTTTTAGTCCACATTTTGGAAATACAGACGGTATATTGTCACTAGTATCGCCCATAATTATTTTAATCCTTAAATCATCTTCAGCATTTCCTGTCGCTGTTTTCCCTTCGGCTAAATTTTTATATGTAAGTGTGTATAAATGAACATTATGAGTATTTAATTGTAAATAATCACGGTCACTTGTTATAATATATATTTTACAGGCAGGATATTTATTGATTAAATATTTCACAGATATAGCAATACAATCATCTGCTTCTAATCGAGGATGCTTTAAAATAGCTTTTGCTCCGCCTTTTTGGAATAATTCATTTTCATATGCCATTTTAAAGAATGGTCCACCCATAAATCCATCCTCCTGTCCATTAGCTCTATTCGCCTTATAATTGGGAAATATATCATTGCGCCATATACTTTCTCTCTTACAATCCTTTCCTACAATTAATACAGGCTTTACTAGTTCTTTATGAATTTTTAACTTTTTAGGTATTTGCTCTAAATTCTCAACAAAAGTTTTTCTAAATTTTTCGACAAATTTTTGATTTTGATAAGGATCATCAATTGACTCATCTGGATATGCATTTTTCCACCATTGTAGAAGGGCAAAATATCGGTAAAAACAATAATAACTACCATCTACAAATATAAAAGTGGGATTCATAATTGATGTTTCAAATAATTCAATTTCCATTTAATAATCTTACTATTAAGTATTTAATTTGTTTCAATTTTATATTTATAATTTAATACAATATTTTATATAATAAATAGCACTAAGATAGTAATACTTCTGTATGAAATAATTCATTTAATACCTTATCAATTAACGTAATGAAATCATTTTTACAAAGTGACAACGTAACACCATGTGCCATTGCTACAACCAGTTGCGACTTAACAAAATCATCACTTGGTCTTATTCCGATATCAGACATTTCTTTTTTTGATAAATAGTCATTTAGTTTCTTTAAAAATCTATATATCTGTATTTGGTTAGCCTTTTTAGATTTGCTAATGGTCTCTTTTAATATTTCTTCCAAAAATGTAACTATATTATTGTAGTGTTCTTTTGGTATCTGTTTAAAAATGCCTTTTGGTTCAACAATTCCCGAGTTTAATATTTTTTCAGCACATTCACGTGGTTCTATTTCAAACATTTGCGTAAAAACATCAAACAATAAATCTTTATATTCTGATCCAACTTCATAAATAATACCAAAATCTATGACCCCAATTTTATGCGGATATTTGGAATCTTTTTCATCTTTAATAAATAAAATGTTACCACTATGTAAATCACCGTGTGTAACACCGTGAATAACAGTAGTAACGATCCCGAATTTCATTATTAGTTTAACAAATGATTCACTGTCACATTCTTTCACTTGATTAACCTTAATTCCTTCTATATAATCCATAACGATTAAATCAGAAAATTCTTCAGTTATTTGCCTATTTGCTTTGGGTATCTTTACATATTTAAGATGTTTACATTTCTCTCTAATTTTATCCATATTATCTATTTCTTCTAAGAAATTGGTTTGATGACGAATAATTTCAATATTTTTATTGACTACATCAGCAAGCTTATATTTATTAAATACAGGTATAAATGATAATATATACATAAAAAATAGTAAGTTATTTATTGCGATATCTAGTTTTTCTTTTATATTTTTACGTTTCATTTTAACGATTACTGGCTCTCCATTCTTTTTATAAATCTTAAAAACCAACGATATCATTCCGGAATTAATAGGGGTTTCGTAACCGTGTTTAAGCTGTAAATCATACTTATCTGCTATTTTAACTAAGGAAGCTAACTCGATATCAGAATAATCCCAAGGAGCATTATCTGTAAAACTTAGCAATTTATTATTTATATTATCATCAATTAAGCTGTTATTTAAAGCAAATGCTTGAAATATTTTTACATATAATATATTAATAGAAGCTAATCTTTTCGTTAGCCTATCAATAAATAATGAATAATCACGAATTACGACATAACCTAATGATTCACTTAACAAAATAAATGATGCGTTTAATAGAAATAAAATGCCTCTAATATTTTTTTTAACATCAGAATTCAAATTAAAAATATAATTCAACATATTATGTATTATATTTTATATAGAAACGTTCTCTATAAATAGTTTTACACGTTTAAATATTTTAAATAATATTTGTCCAACCATTTTTTCTACAAATGGCGGAATTTTCATCGTATTGTCAAACGAAATATGGCAAGAAAATTTCACCATATGTTCTGTAATTATATCGCAAATACAATCTAATTTATCAATAGGTAATAATTCAGATTCTTCTGGCATATCATTTGGACGTTCACTTTTTATCGTTTCTGACGTAAAAGTGATTCTAGTATCGTCTGTATTTTTTCGCATATGAAGATAAGTAAAACATTGAGGTAAACCTAGGTCTTCAAATAGATTTTTCATCAATAAAGTTAATATTGCTTCATCATTATCGAGTAGTTGAATATCTACTTTCTCGTAAATATCATTATTTAAATCATAAATTAATTTTACTAAATTAAAATCAATAATTTTTGGTAAGATAATTTTAGTATTTTTAATTATAAAATCAAGACTATAAATTCCGTCTATTTTCTTAAATGTAAAGCCTTCTTTTGAAAATAAAACTACTTGTTTCTCCATTTATAGTTTGTAATAAAATATTTTGAAGTATATAACCTTTACGAATGTATCCCTAAAACACTACATAATGAAGGGAGTTTAGTAAATTTTGTCAGTTTTTCATCAAAAATCATTCCCTTCATATGAAGGGAAAAAAATAATTTAAGAAAAGCAAAAGTATTTTGATTTTTGAAAAATGGACAAAAAAAATGTCCAAAATCGATTTGCCAAAAATACTCTTACTGACGAAAAATTTTGTCTACATAGTTAAAATTTATGGTCTCGTTTTAAACGATAATTTAAAAAATTTTACAGCATATTTTTTAAATATTTTTGCGGAAAAGGGTTTAGGAACTTTTCTCGTTACATTATATGAAACATTTAGTAACACTTTTGGTTCCGAAAAGTTCCGAAAAGTTCCATTGCGACAAATGTAACTATTTTACGAGCAGGAAAAGTCAATATGACAGACATTTAGATACCGTTAAACATAAAAAAAGAACAGATGAAACAGTAGAAACAGAAAAAAGTTCCAAAAGTTCAGCTAGACACCAGTGTGTATGTGGCAATATTTTTAATAATAGGACTACATTATGGAGACATAAAAAGAAATGTGGTTTCGAAAATAATGTTATTTTAGAAAAAAATACAGAACCAAAAGAAATATCAGATAAGGACTTAATTATAATGTTAGTTAAACAAAATACTGAATTAATGGAAATGCTAAAAAATAGTAATAATAATAGTCAACAAATTAGTAATACTAATTCACTTAATAATAGCAATAATAATAATAGCAATAATAATAATAATAGCAATAACAAGACATTTAACCTTCAGTTCTTTTTAAATGAAACGTGTAAAGATGCCATAAATATAATGGATTTTGTAGAATCAATAAAATTACAGTTATCTGACCTTGAAAATGTAGGTCAACTTGGTTATACAGAAGGGATATCAAACATTATCACTTCTAACCTAAAGGCTTTAGACGTTACCCAAAGACCTGTTCATTGTACAGACAAAAAGAGAGAAACGATGTACATAAAAGACGCAGATAAATGGGAAAAAGAAGATGATAATAATTCAAAGCTAAGAAAAATGATAAAAAAAGTAGCAGACAAAAATATAAGGTTATTACCACATTTTAGAGCAAAATATCCTGACTATAAAGATTCATCATCTAGAACTTCAGATAGATACGATAAGATAGGTTTAGAAGCAATGGGTGGAGTAGGAAATAACGATGAAAAAGAAAATAAAATTATCCATAACATATCGAAATGTGTTACAATCGAAAAATATAGTGAATAATAATGCTAAGTTATTAGTATAAAGCATCTTTATACATTTTTAGGGCTTTATTTCTCTGCTCAGAATAATCGCAAATTGGTTTCGGATATTTAATATCTTTATGATTAGCATATTCAGTTTCCCATTTGTGTATTATTTTTGGGTCAAGAGTAGACAATTCCGGAACCCATTTTTTAATATACTCACATTTAGGGTCCCACTCTTCTCCCTGCGACCAAGGATTGAAAATTCTGAAGAAGGGTTGTGAGTCAGCTCCTCCACTACTTATCCACTGCCAATTACCGTTATTATTAGCAACATCATAATCTGTAAGAGTTTGAGCAAAATATCTTTCGCCCTCTCTCCAATCTATTAATAAGGTTTTTACTAAGAATGATGCTACAATTAAACGAGCTCTATTATGCATATACCCAGTGATATTCATTTGTCTCATACCAGCATCAACTATTGGGAAGCCAGTTTCACCTTTACACCAGGCATTAAACCAATTGCTATTATGATGCCAATGTATTTTATCATATTTTGGTTTCAAGCTATGACCTATTACTCGCGGAAATTCATACACAATATTTGCATAAAAATCACGCCAATATAGTTGTCTAATTAATCCAGTTTTGTTGTGAAGAGCTTTATGAACTTCCCTAATAGAGAGACAACCAAATTTAATAGAAGCACTTAATTCGGTAGTTTTTTTATTTAAATCATTATGAATAGCATCATAATTTTTAATATTTCTTGATGCCTTAGCCAGCATTTTTAATGCTTCTTTTCTTCCCCCTCTTACCAAAATATCAGAATTTTCTTTTCCCACAAATTTTTTCATAGCTTGTTCTAGAGTTATTTTATTTGAAATATGAGAATCTGAAGATTTTAAATGTAGTTTTTTGGTAACGGGTTTTTCAACTTTCAACTTTTTAGCAGTCTCATAATAAGGAGTAAACTTCTGATACGGAAGACCAGTTCCAGTTTTAATTGAACCAGGTGGATGTAAGAAATAATCTTGATCATACGTAATAAATACATTCATTTTTTGACACATTTTAACAATTTTATAATCCCTTTCTCTCGCATAAGGAGTAATATCTAAATTAAAAGCAACAACATTAATATCCCACGCTTTAATACAATCAGCAATAACCTTTTCATTATGACCGTAAAATGTGTGTAAATGTCCTCCTTCTTTTCTAATATCAGACGCTAAATCTTCTAACGATTCGATCATAAATTGGACAGCATTATCAGACTTATATTTATTGCCGGAACCTACTTGTTCTGGTGTAAAAATAAAAATTGTATAAATGTTATTACAAAGTGTAGAGAGAAAGTTTAACCCATTATTATCAATAATTCTTAAGTCGCGTCTAAATATAAATAGCCCATTTTCTAATTTACCATTTTTGTCATTACTCATTTTATACTATATAATATAAAATGAATTTAAATAATAATATCAAAAACAAATTTATAATTCTTTACACCCACCAATTCCTTCCTAATACAGCAATTTTTGTTCCTTTTTTGTAAATTTTAGTCATATTTTCTCTCGCTTCATATAAATTTGAAAACCAATTATTAATAAAATC
>Ga0194133_10003375_pt1 | contig 22791 bp, 24 predicted proteins | sample TA2KigOf40mmetaG_FD_155448 | JGI IMG/M metagenome (GOLD analysis project Ga0194133, IMG submission 155448) | Freshwater microbial communities from Lake Tanganyika, Tanzania - TA2015055 Kigoma Offshore 40m | ecosystem: Environmental > Aquatic > Freshwater > Lake | place: Tanzania: Lake...
GTTTCAGCGCCACATAGGCCACAAAGCCCGCGGGGCAGAACAGAAAGACGAAGGGCAGGATCGGCATCACGGCCCAATGGGCCAAACCCTCGCGCCGGGCGTCGCGCAGGATCCAGGCCCCGATGAACAGGTCAAAGGCCAGGTAATGCACCCAGCCCGCCAGTGCCACATCGGCATCGGTGAAAAGCGCCTGCACGTCGGCCAGCGACTGAAAGCCGCCGGGCGCATCGGCGAAATGCACCAGCATCACAACGGCATAGCCAAGCGACAGCAGGGCTGGCAGGAACCAGCCGGCGAACAGATCAATCAAGCGGGGGGCCAGCGGGGCAACAGCCAGCGCAAACCAGCCCAAAAGTGCCAGTGGATTGGCAATCGTGAACAAGGTGTCCGCAGACATGTGCGTGTATTCCCAATTACTCGTTAACAAATCTTTCCACTGGCAAGATGAAGGGTGTCTTGCAATCTTGACGCTGTCAAGTTATGATTTTCTCAATGAATATCGAATGTTGATCCATGACCCGGCCTGCGAAAGCCTCAAGCTATCACCACGGCGACCTGCGCCGCGCGATTCTCGATGCCGGTGAGGCCGAGCTGACCGAAGGCGGTCTGGCAGGGTTTTCCCTGCGGAGGGTGGCCGCGCGGGTGGGCGTCAGCCACAGCGCCCCGGCCCATCATTTCGGCGATACGGCCGGCATGATCGAGGCGCTGGCGGAACGGGGGTTTCACCGCCTTCTGGCCTGCATGGAGGCGCGGCAGGCGGCCGGGTTGCAGACACCCTATGAGCGGCTTCTGGGGTCGGGCATGGGCTATCTCGACTTTGCCCTCAGCCACCCGGGCCTGTTCCGGCTGGTCTTTGGCCGGCCCGCCCCGCCTGCGCCCGAGAGCGGCTTGAGACAGGCGGCAGATGCGGCCTTTCTGCATCTGGCGGCGGCAGTTGCGGCGGTTCAGGGGGGCGCGCCGCTGGCCCATTCCGGCGCGTTGGCGCAGGTGCTGGCCTGCTGGACACGGGTGCATGGCCTGGCCGAACTGGCTTTGTCGGGCTATATCCCCAATCTCGCGGATGATCCTCAAAGCGCCCCGGCGCGTGCGGCGCGCGATGCGCTGTTCCGCGAGCTTTTTGAAGTGCATATCACGCCCGGCTAAGCCGCGCCCTGCCCCGCCATCCCTGATCCCGCCAGCCCCTACCCGGCGAGCTGCCGTGCCAGACGGTTCTGCCGTTCGATCACATGGGGCAGATCAATCGTCACCATCTGACCGCCCCGCACCACCTGCCGCCCCTCGACGAAAAGATCGCGCGCACGGGTCGGCCCGCACAGGACGAGGCTCGCCACCAGATCCCATGAGCCCGCCGCCTCGATCCCCGAGACATCCCAGATCGCCAGATCGGCCCGCTTGCCCGGTGCGATCACGCCGCAATCGTGCCGGCCCAGAACCTGCGCGCCGCCCAGCGTGGCAATCTCCAGCGCCTCGCGGGCAGACATCGCATCGGCCCCCTGGGTCACGCGCTGCAAGAGCATCGACTGCCGCGCCTCCAGCACCAGATTGCCCGCGTCATTGCTGGCCGAGCCATCCACCCCAAGCCCCACCTGCACCCCCGCATCGCGCATGGCCCGCACCGGGGCGACGCCCGACCCAAGTCGGCAATTCGAACAGGGGCAATGCGCCACCCCGGTACCGGAGCGGGCGAAAAGATCAATCTCCTGCCCGTCCAGCTTGACGCAATGGGCATGCCAGACATCTGCACCCGTCCAGCCCAGATCCTCGGCATATTGGCCCGGACGGCAGCCGAACTTGGCTAGGGAATAGACGATGTCCTCGTCGTTCTCGGCCAGATGGGTGTGCAGCATCACCCCCTTGTCACGCGCCAGAAGCGCGGCATCGCGCATCAACTCGCGGCTGACCGAAAAGGGCGAACAGGGGGCGAGACCCACCCGCACCATCGCGCCCTCGGCCGCGTCGTGATGGGCATCGACGACCCGGATGCAATCTTCCAGGATGGCCGCCTCGCGCTCGACCAGACTGTCGGGCGGCAGACCGCCATCGCTGACCCCGATGCTCATCGCGCCGCGCGTGGGGTGAAAGCGCAAGCCCACCTCGCGGGCGGCGGCAATGGTGTCATCCAGCCGCGCGCCATTGGGAAACAGATAGAGATGATCCGAGGTCAGCGTGCAGCCCGACAGGGCCAGCTCTGCCAGACCCAACTGCGCGCTGACAAACATCTCTTCGGGCCCGAACCCGGCCCAGATCGGATACAGCGTTTTCAGCCAGCCAAACAACAACGCATCCTGCCCCCCCGCCACCGCCCGGGTCAGCGTCTGATAAAGGTGGTGATGCGTGTTCACCAAACCCGGCGTCACCACACAGCCCTTGGCCTCCAGCACTTCGGCCCCCGGTGCCTGCAGCGCCCGCCCCACGGCGGCAATCACCCCGCCCCGGATCAGCACATCGCCCCCGGCAATCTCTTCGCGCGTACAGTTCATGGTGACAACCGCCTCGGCCTGGCGGATCAGGATATCAGGCATGGTGGTTCCCTTTCTTGCCCACCCCTTCGGCGGATCGGAACCACGGGCGCGACAGAAGGGGGAAGGACTCTGAGCCAGCCTCATCATCCTAGCTGCCGCAAAACCTGCCGCCAAGCCCTTCAACGTGGCTTAAATATCCATAAGTCACCGCCGGGCACAGGCACGACGTCACAAGGACGATCACATGCGCTATCACATGCACTGGGCGACGAAGAGAAGCGCGCAGCGTGCACGATGAGTTAGGCATTCAGCAAGGCCAAAGCCTCGGCATGGATTGCGCGGTTGGCGGCGGCCAGGATCTGCCCGCCCTGATGGGCCGGGCGGCCCTGCCAGTCGGTCACGATGCCGCCCGCCGCCTCGATCACCGCAATCGGGGCCTGGACGTCATAGGCATGCAAGCCCGCCTCGATCACCAGATCGATCTGGCCCGCCGCGATCAGCGCATAGGCATAGCAATCGGTGCCATAGCGGACAAGTTTCGCCCGGCCGGCCACCCGGCGAAAGGCGGCGCCCTCTTCGGGGGTACCGACCTCGGGAAAGGTGGTCATCACGATGGCCTCGGCCAGCGCCCGGGGCGGGCGCGTGCGCAAGAGCGCCCGGCCCATCTGGCCGTTCACCTCGGCCCGGCCCAGACCGCCCTCAAAGCGCTCACCGATATAGGGTTGGTCGATGATGCCATAGACCGGCCCATCCGCATCGCCAACCGCCACCAGCACCCCCCAGGTCGGCGTGCCGCACAGATAGCTGCGCGTGCCGTCGATCGGGTCCAGCACCCAGGTCAGGCCGCTGGTGCCGGGCTTGTGGCCATATTCCTCGCCCAGGATCGCATCCTGCGGGCGGCGGGTGGCAAGGATCTCGCGCATCCGCTCTTCCGACAGCCGGTCGGCCACGGTCACCGGATCAAAGCGTTCCGCCTCCTTGGTTTCCGCCGTCAGCCCGTCCTTGCGGAAATGCAGAAGCGTGGCCGCCCGCGCCGCATCGGCCAGGGCATGCGCCGTGACCACAAGTTCCGCCGCCTCAGCCTCTGCGATCTTGCCCATGCCGTCCCCCGAAAAGCAAAGCCCCCGCTGCCGGGCTAGCGGCACGGGGGCTTGTGGTCAAGTTGCAGATCGGCTCAGGCGGCGTCGGACAGCACGCGGGCCAGATCGAAGAGGCGGCGGCGCTGCGCCTCGGGAATGGCGTAATAGGACCGCACCAGTTCCAGCGCCTCTTTGTCGGCCATCAGATCGGCCCCCGGTGCCTTTGGCACGTCGCCCTCGGCCAGACCTTCGAAGAAAAAGGCGATGGTGACGCCCAGCGCATCGGCAATATCCCAAAGCCGCGAGGCCGAGACCCGGTTCATGCCGGTTTCATATTTCTGGATCTGCTGAAACTTGATGCCCACCTTGTCGGCCAGTTGCTGTTGGGTCATCGCGATCATCCAGCGACGGTGGCGGATGCGCTTGCCCACATGGGCATCAACAGGATGTTTCATTCTTTATCTTCCCTTTGTGCAGCGCCGACTGGCCATGCCCCGGCACCAAGTTATAAGCAAATTTTACGCCAATAATGCAGCGCCAGCGCGTTAACCATGTTTTTTCGCGTGCCAGACCAAACCGGTCGGAAAACCTGTCCTTTTGGATATGTCCAATTATACAGTTGAAGAACTTTGGAGACAGGGGCCCCTTCATTCGCGCTAAAGAGTCATGCAATTTGATAGATTCGCGTCAGGGATGTTTTTCGTTTTGCATTGCGTTTTGCAAAGATTATGCCACAGTTTCTTTGCAAAACACAAAGAAACAACCGCTTGACGCCCTCATTTGCCCCCGTATTGATGCAAGGGCGGCGGCATGAGGGGCAGCATCCGATGAAATCCTGGCGACTTGACCAGCTTGGCGGCGCCTTCGCGTTGCAAGAGATCGACCAGCCAGAGCCGGGGCCAGGCGCGTTGCGGCTGAGGGTCGCAGCGGCGGCGCTGAACTTTGCCGATCTCTTGATGCGTGAGGGCAAGTATCAGGAAAAGCCCCCCCTGCCCTATACACCGGGCATGGAAGTGTCGGGCGTGGTCGAAGCCCTGGGACCCGGCGTCAGTGGCCCTGCCCCCGGTACCCGGGTGCTGGCCTTTCTGGACCATGGCGCGCTGGCCGAAGCGGCGATTGCGCCTGCAAACCGCGTGGTGGCCATCCCCGATGCCATGCGCTTTGCCGAGGCGGCGGCCTTTCCCATCGCCCATGGCACGTCGCATCTCGCGCTCGATCACAAGGCGCGGCTGCAACCGGGGGAAACCTTGTTGGTGCTGGGCGCCTCGGGCGGTGTCGGGCTGACGGCGGTCGAGATCGGCAAGCGGATGGGCGCGCGGGTGGCGGCCTCGGCGCGCGGGGCCGACAAGCTGGCGATTGCCCGCGCCGCTGGGGCGGATGAGGTCATCGACAGCGACGCGCCCGATCTGAAGGCAGCCTTCAAGGCCCTGGGCGGGGTGGATGTGGTTTATGACGCGGTGGGCGGCCCGGGCTTTGACGCCGCCCTTTCGGCCTGCCGACCTGAAGGTCGGCTTTTGGCCATCGGCTTTGCCAGTGGGCAGGTGCCGCAGGTGGCGGCCAACCTGTTGCTGGTCAAGAACCTATCGGTGATGGGCCTTTACTGGGGCGGCTATCTGAAATTCGCGCCCGAGGTTCTGACCGGTAGTCTGGCAACCCTGCTGGGCTGGTATGCCGAAGGGGGCTTGCGCCCCCATATCAGCCATACCCTGCCCTTTGACCAGTTGCCGCAGGCGCTGGAACTGTTGAGCGCGCGCAAATCCACCGGAAAGATCGTGATTCAGGTTCAGGACTGAACCAGTTTCAACTCGCGTTCCTGCACCACGGCGCGGCCCTTGCCCTGGGCATAGGCGCGGCGGATCATTTCGGCGAGGACCTGGATGGCGGGGGAATGGGCGGGCTGGGCGACGTAGAGATTGACCTTCATGGTCGACAGATCCGGCAGTGCCCCGCCATGATTGATGCGTTCGACATAGGGCGGTTCTGACCCGGCCAGCACGGTATGCACCGCCAGATCGGCCGAGACAGAGGCCTCGACCGTGCGGGTGCTGTCGCTTTCCACCGCCATTTCCCACGGGATGCCGGCGCGGTCCAAGGCCGCCTGCACGCCCTGGCGGAAGATGCAGTTATGCTCATAGGCCAGCCGCAAGGGCCGGCTTTTCCACGCCGCCCCTTGCGGCGCGCCCACCCAGACGAGCGGCAATTCGGCGATCGTTTCGCCTTCCGGGTCAACCCCCGCCTCGGTGGTCAGGATCACATCACATTCGCCGCGCGCAAACTGCGCCTTGAGGACTCGGGTGAAGGACGACAGCAGCGTCACCTTCATGCGGGGGTAATCCTTGGCAAAGCGGCGCAGCACCTGGGGGATCGCGGGATAGACAATGTCATGCGGCACGCCCAGCACGATCTCGCCCTCATGCACATCGGTGGTCAGGCGGTGAAACGCCTCGTCATTCAGCGCCAGCATCTTGCGGGCATAGCCCAAAAGCTGCTCGCCCTCGGCCGTCAGCCCCACTTTGCGCGACGAGCGGTCAAGGACGTCGCAGCCCAGAACCTCTTCCAACCGCTTGATCTGCATCGACACCGCCGATTGTGTCAGGTTCAGGAAACCGGCGGCGCGGGTGACACCGCCCGCATCGGCAATCGCCACGAAAGAGCGCAGCGAGGTCAGGTCGAGATTGCGGATCATATCACAAATCCTGATTCCAGATTTCAATATCATTCGTTTTCAGAATGTCATCGATTCGGGTAGAACAATCAAGTGTCCTGATGGGATTGGCCCGCAGGATCACCGCTGTTCATGACCCTGAAAGGAAAGACCATGTTTGCCTCTGTCGCCACCTCTACGATGACGATCCGTCATGTCGAGATGCAGAGCAGCCTCGACCGTCTGGTTGAAACCCTTCGCCTTGGCCTTGCCGCCCATCGCCAGCGTCAGGCGCTGCGCGGTCTGGATGCGGCCCGTCTGGCCGATATCGGCTTGTCCGAAAAGGCCGCACTGGCCGAGGCAGACCGCCCGTTCTGGGACGTGCCCGTCAGCTGGCGCGGCTGAGGCGGAGAATTCGATATTTTCTGCATCCGATTTGCAGATGAAATCCTTGAAAACGCCAAAGTGAGTTCCGATATTCTGGGCATAAGGCGGCGCATGGGACCCTCATGCGCCCGTTGCCAGAAACATCGGAGGCTTACACATGGCACAGTATGATACGACCCGGACCGTGGGCGTTGCCCAGGCGGCCCAGATCGACGAGGGCCTTCGCGCCCATATGACAAAGGTCTACGGGCTGATGTCCGTGGCGATGGTGCTGACCGGCGGCGTCGCCTGGGCTGTCGGCACGAATGAGACAATGCTGGCTGCGATCTTCGCGACCCCGGTCAAATGGTTGGTGATGTTTGCGCCCCTTATCATGGTCTTTGCCTTCAGCGCGATGATCAACCGTCTGTCCTATGCGGCTGCACAGCTGTTCTTCTATGTGTTCGCCGCCGTGATGGGCCTGTCGATCAGCTTCATCTTTGCCGTCTACACCGGCACGTCGATTGCGCAGACCTTTCTGGTCACCGCTATCGCCTTCGCGGGCCTGTCGCTTTATGGCTACACCACGAAGAAAGACCTGTCGGGAATGGGCACCTTCCTGCTGATGGGTCTGATCGGCCTGATCGTCGCCTCGATCGTCAACATCTTCCTGGCCTCTTCGGCCATGGCCTTTGCGATCTCGGTGATCGGCGTGCTGATCTTTGCCGGTCTGACCGCGTTTGACACCCAGAATATCAAGAACACCTATATCGAACATGCCGTGCATGGCGATCAGGAGTGGCTGGGCAAGTCAGCCATCATGGGGGCGCTGAACCTTTACATGAACTTCCTCAACATGTTCATGTTCCTGCTGCAGTTCCTGGGCAACCGCGAATAAGCGCAGGCTGAGGTCGAAAAACCAAGGCCGGGGGAAACCCCGGCCTTTTGCTTTGCGGGGGTGGCGGGCCTAGACCACCGCGCCAAACAGCGCTCCGACACCCGCCGTTACCGCCATGGCGACAGCCCCCCAGAAGGTGACCCGCGCCACCGCGCGCAGCACGGGCGCGCCGCCCGCCTTGGCACCGTTGGCCCCCAGAAGGGCGAGAAATAACAGCGACAGCGTTGTGACCCAAAGCGTGATTTGCGCCTCGGGAGCCAAGGCTGCCACCGCAAGCGGCAGGGCCGTCCCCACCGCAAAGGTCAGCGCCGATGCGCCTGCGGCGACCAAGGGCTTTGCCTCGCCGTGCTCGGAAAAGCCCAACTCGTTGCGCAGATGGGCGGCCAGCGGGTCATGGGCGTGCAGGGCGGTGGCCACCTGGAAGGCTAGGGCTGGCTCCAAACCCCGGTCCTCATAAATGCGGGCCAGCGCGCGCAGCTCTTCAGCGGGGTCGGCGTCAAGCTCGGCCTGTTCACGCGCGGTGTCGGCCTTTTCGGTATCGGACTGGCTGGAGACCGAGACATATTCGCCCGCCGCCATGCTGAGCGCACCTACGGCCAAGCCTGCGATGCCCGCCACCAGCACCTCGGCCCGCCCCGAAGCCACCGCCACGCCGACGATCAGCGAAGCGGTCGACACGATGCCGTCATTGGCCCCCAGCACCGCCGCGCGCAGCCAGCCAATCCGGGCGACGTTATGCTCTTCATAGTGACTACGTTCCAAGATGGCCTCCGGGTCGCTGGGCCCGATTGGGCGCCTTGCACGGGCTTAGTACAAGCGTCGCGGTCTAAGCTATGGCTTACGCACCATGCGCCTTGGCCCCAAGGGTGGCCGCCAAACCAAAAGGCCGCCCAGACGGACGGCCTTTGCATCAGATTTGGCTGGCAGATCTTACTTGATCTTGCCTTCCTTGTATTCGACATGCTCGCGCTTGACGGGGTCATATTTCTTCACGACCATCTTTTCGGCCATGGTGCGCGCGTTCTTCTTGGTCACATAGAAGTGCCCGGTGCCAGCCGTCGAGTTCAGACGGATCTTGATCGTCGCCGGTTTGGCCATAGTCGTCTCTCCTGCATCGGGAAAATCGCGATTTCCCCGGTAAAACCTTGAAGCCCGCCTTTTACCCGTGGGCGGGGCAGAGTCAACAGCAAAAGCACAGGCTCAGGCGACCGAGCGCGCGGCCTCTTCGTCCCCGCCGCCCGAAGCGTGGGCGTCGGGCTCATCGGCGGGGGAATCGACGGGGGCATCCACCTCATCCAGCTCAAGCAAAAGCTGCTGGAACCACGCCGCTGCCGCCGATTCAAAGGCGGCCGGGCCTGCAGATTGGCGCAGATCGGCCAGTTGGGCGCGCAGCCAGTCAAGCGCGATCTCTTCCCGCTCGGCCCGCTCGGCCGCTGCGGCCGCATCCTGAAAGCGGGCCTGAAACCATGCCATCGCCGCCGCTTCCAGCGCCGCGATCTGCGGCAGGCCGCGAATCTGCGTCTCGATCGGGGTGACCTGCGCGCGGAAGCGGACAAGCGATTTGCTGTCCACCTCGTTGCGGTCGACCAGACGGTAAAAGTCCGATCCGATCACCCGCTTCTTGTTCTTGCGCCGTTGGCATCGCCGCGGGCGTGTTTCAACAGATGCAGATCGTCGGATTTGACATGGTAGTGATGCAAGCTGGCATTGGCCCAGGTGCATTGCGCCGCCTCGACCGGGTAGCCCGATTTGCGCTTGGACATCAGCGCATCGACCGGCATCGGCACACCGGCGGTGTTGACCACCACCGGCACCCGCTTTTTCCACGGCAGTTTCGGGCTATGCACGCCCATCATCTTGAACCGCTGCGGGCGAAAGAGGGTCTTGAACCCGACCTGCGCCGCCGCCCCCGGCACCGGCACATCGCGTTCGCAGCGCGTGAATGTTTCCACCACCGACCCGCCCTGCCAGCTTGCCACACCGGCGTTGCCGAAATGGCGCCACTGGATGGCGATGGCATCCACACCGGGATAGAGCGCGATCAGATCGTCGACCCGGCGCGCGCCAAGCTCGATGTTGAGGTATTCATCGGCGTCAATGTGAAGAACCCAGGCCGCCTGCCGCACCTGCGGCAGTTGGAAGGCCCTTTCCAGCGCCTGTTTCTGGATGGTGCCTGCCAGATAGGGGCCGGGATTGTCGTAATGCTCGACCGGCAGAAAGCCCGCCATGGCGTCCAAGAGCCGGTCGGTGCCATCCGAACAGTCATTGGTATAGACGATGATGCGGTCAAATCCGGCGGCCAGATGATGGGCGATCCATTCCACCACGAAAAGCGCCTCATCGCGCATGCAGGCCACGATCACCTTTTCGGCGGCCTTCTGGGCGGGTGAGAGGAGATCGGCCATGTTTGAAACGCGCAAGATGAAAAGGGATTTGACGAAAACTATCCACCATTTCGCGCCAAATCACCACGACATTTCACGGCTTGGGTAAATTGCGCGGAGAGCCTGTAAGCCGGATTCTGTCCGGGGATCCCGGCTTGCGCCGTCACCCCCTGGATGACCATTCCTCTGCCGCACCCGTTACCGGGGCGGTCAAGCTGCCAACCCGGGCCTTTGGGCTGAAGTGTCCCTGTGGAGGTCTCTGACCGCCCGAGGGCATGTGGTCAGACCTTTCCACGCAAGGCCCCTATTCGGCATTGCTCCGGGTGGGGCTTGCCGTGCCGTCCCTGTTGCCAGGGCCGCGGTGGGCTCTTACCCCACCGTTTCACCCTTACCCCGCAGGCGGGGCGGTTTCTTTTCTGTGGCGCTTTCCCTGGGGTTGCCCCCGCCGGGCGTTACCCGGCACCCTTCCTTCATGGAGTCCGGACTTTCCTCGAACCAAAGCGGCCCGCGGTCATCCAGCCCTCCGCGCGCTGTCGCAGATAGGGTGAAAGCGGCCGCACCGCAAGGCCAAAGCCGGGCCGAGATGCCCCCGATGCCCCCCGGCGCGCCCGGGTCTGGCCTGAGGAGCCTCCGGCGGGGGTATTTGGGCCAAGATGAACCCCAAGGGCCGGGATGGCGATCCGGCGCGGGTCAGGGCGGGCTGGCGCAGGTTTCGGCAAGGTTCTGGGCGAGGGCGCGGTCCATGGCGTCTTCGGGGCCCTGCGCCCAAGGCCGAAAGCGCAGACGGAAGGCGGCAAGTCGCAGATCCTGCGGCCCCTCGGGATAGCCGAAGCGGGTCAGGCTGGGACCGAGGGGCGCGCGGTGATCGCCCGGCTCGGGCCAGACCGACAGCCCCATCCGCGCCAGTCGCCGCCAGTCGAAATGCCGCCCCGGATCGGACTTGCGGGCCGGGGCCATGTCGGAATGGCCGATCACCCGATGCGGCGGGATCGACCAGCGCGCGAGGATGGCTACAAGCAGGGCTTCAAGCGCCGCCATCTGCGGTTCGGCGAAGGGTTGGCTGCCGTCATTGGCCAGTTCGATGCCGATGGAATGGCTGTTGATGTCGTCAAGCCCGCCCCAGCTTCCTGCCCCAGCATGCCAGGCGCGGTGGCGTTCATCGACCAGGGCCTCGACGGCGCCCTGTTCGGAGATCAGCCAATGGGCCGAAACCTCGGTTGCGGGGTCGCACAGCCGCGCCCGCGCCTCGGCGCAGGATATGGCGGTGTAATGGATCACCACGAGCGAGGGCGACACGCCCCCCCGCCGCTCACCGAAATTCGGTGAGGGGAAGGGCGTCATTGCAGGGCGGCGCGGAAGGGTTCGGGGTTCCAGCCGCAGGCATAGCCGTCGCCGTCCGGGTCAAGTCCGCGGCGGTCACGCTCGGGCCCACCGGCGGCGAGGAAGGCCTCTTGCGCGCGGTCGGCAGAGGCAAACTGGCGGCAGGCGGCATCGGGGTTTTGCAGCCGCAGGCTGCTGCGCCGATACATCTGGGTGCCGACCGGGTGGCTGGTCGACAGCGCGAAGGCCACGATCGGCGCGCCGCCCACGTCGCCTGCGCGTTGGGGCAGCGCAGTGGGCTGGTCGACCTGGTAAAGCGCGCGGTTGCGTTCGATCCGGGCCTTGTCGCTTTCGATGGTTTCGCGGGCGCTGACGGCCTGAAAGTCGTTTTCATCGGAGATCGAGGGATTGGCATGCACCATCTCGCCGCTCTCCTCACGGATGCCTGCGGGCGCATTGCCGCGCGGGCGCTGGCCATTGGCGTCAAGCGTGACGGCGGCCATCTGTTCGGGGGCAAGCGTGGTGGCCATGGGGGTAGGGGTGGTTGCCCCGATCACGCCGCCGGTGACCCCACCCATGACGGGCGCGGGCTGAACGCCGGTGGCGCGGTCAATCGCTGCGGCGGCGGCGGCGGGAGAAAAGCCACCGGTCGGCGCGGCGGTCGCTGCGGCGTTGCCCATCGGGTCAAGCGGGGCCGTTGTCGGCGCGACGGTCTGGGCATTGCGCACATAAGAGTTGTAATCGCTGAACCCGACACCGGCGGCCGAATCCGGCACGGCGGGGGCACAGGCCGCAAGGCCGAGGGCGGCGGCAAAAAACAGGGGAACGCGCATTTTGTCTGCCTTGAAACGAGAGGACGCTTTGCCGCCCCTTACCACCATTTTTCCGGCTTGGAAACAAAGCCTGCGGCCCGCTCCAGCACATAGGCGTGATTGAGAAGATCGCCCTCTTCCCAAGGTCGCCCGATCAGTTGCAGGCCAAGCGGCAGCCCCTTGTGATCCAGCCCGACCGGGACGGCGACGCCGGGCAGGCCGGCCAGGTTCACGGTGATGGTGAAGACGTCGTTGAGATACATCTCGACCGGATCGGTGCTGCCCATCTCGCCAAGGCCAAAGGCCGAAGAGGGGGTTGTGGGCGTCAGGATGCAATCGATCCCGGCGGCGAAGGCCTGTTCGAAATCACGCTTGATCAGCGCGCGCACCTTGCGGGCGCGGTTGTAATAGGCGTCATAAAAGCCTGCCGACAGCACATAGGTGCCGATCATGATCCGTCGCTGCACCTCGGGGCCAAAGCCCTCGGCGCGGGTCTTTTCATACATTTCGGTGATGCCATCGCCCTGAGACAGCTTGGCGCGGTGACCATAGCGCACCCCGTCATAACGGGCGAGGTTCGATGAGGCTTCGGCAGGGGCGATGACATAATATGCGGGCAAAGCGTATTTCGTGTGGGGCAGCGAGATGTCGACGATCTCGGCCCCCGCATCGCGCAGCATCTCCATGCCCTTTTGCCACAGCGCGTCAATCTCGGCCGGGATGCCGTCCAGACGGCATTCGCGCGGGATGCCGATCCTTTTGCCACGAATGTCGCCGGTCAGCGCGGCTTCGAAATCCGGCACCGGCAGATCGGCTGAGGTGGAATCCTTGGCGTCATGGCCCGACATGGCCTGCAGGAAGATCGCCGCATCGCGCACCGATTTGGTCATCGGCCCGGCCTGATCGAGCGAGGAGGCATAGGCGATGACCCCCCAGCGCGAGACGCGGCCATAGGTCGGCTTGATCCCGACGATGCCGGTAAAGGCGGCAGGCTGGCGGATCGAGCCGCCGGTATCGGTGCCGGTGGCCGCAAGGCAGAGGTCCGCCGCCACCGCCGCCGCCGAGCCCCCTGACGATCCGCCCGCCGTCAGCTGCCGCGCGTCGATCTTCCAGGGGCTGACCGCCGGACCATAGCACGAGGATTCATTGGACGAGCCCATGGCGAATTCATCCATGTTCAGCTTGCCCAGCATCACCGCACCGGCCTCGAAAAGCTTGGTGGTGACGGTGGATTCGTATTCGGGCTTGAAGCCGCGCAGGATGTTGGAGGCAGCTTGCGACGGCACGCCCTTGGTGCAGAACACATCCTTGATGCCCAAGGGGATGCCGCACATCGCGGGTGCATCCCCCGCCTTCAACCGCGCGTCGGCGGCGCGGGCCTGCTCCAGCGCAATCTGGGGCGTCTTGTGGACAAAGGCATTAAGCCCATCGCCCGCATCCATGGCTGTCAGGCAGGACATGGTCAGATCTACGGCCGAAATCTCGCCCTTGCGCAGCGCCGCGCGGGCGGCCTTGATGGTCCAGCTGTTCGGGGTGGTCATCGGCTTACTCCACAACCTTCGGGACGGCGAAAAAGCCCTCGCGGGCGTCGGGGGCGTTTTTCAGGACCTGCGCCTGGATATTGCCATCCGTCACCACATCGGCCCGCCGTTTCAGCCGCATCGGGGTGACCGAAACCATCGGCTCTACGCCCGAGACATCGACCTCGTTCAGCTGCTGCATGAACCCAAGGATCCTCGACAATTCGCGGGCCAGATCGGGCAAAGCCGCCTCTTCCTCCCGGATCCGGGCCAGCTTGGCCACCTTGCGGGCGGTATCAATGTCGATCGACATGGGTCACCTCTTGGAGTCTTTCGCCCCGTTTAGCCCCCCGCCCCTTTGGCTGCAAGGCTTCGGCTGCGCTTTCATCGTGCGGGCGTTGGCCTTCGCCGGGGGGCGGGTCAAGCGGGGCGGCGCTGTGCCAAGGGGAAGCGGTTCGGTTTTGGCAAAAGCCGGAATCGCGCTAGACTTGCTGGCATCGGTTCGCGGCAATCCCTTGGGGGGCGATCATGCAGATCATCTGGCTTGGCCATTCCAGCTTTCGCATCGGGATCGAAGGGGCGGTCTTGTTGATCGACCCCTGGCTTGAGGGCAACCCAATGTTCCCCACAGACCGCCGGGCCGAGGCGATTGCCGGGGCGACCCATATCCTTGTCACCCACGGCCACAGCGACCATCTGGCCGATGCCGTGGGGCTGGCCAAAGATCTGGCGATCCCCGTGGTCGGGATCTATGACCTGACGGGCTGGCTGGCGCACAGCCACGGCATCGACACGCTGGGCTTCAACAAGGGCGGCACGGTCCAACTTGGCGGCGCGGCGGTGACCATGGTGAATGCCAGCCATTCCTCGTCGATCTCCACCCCCAATGGCCCGCGCTCTGTCGGGGCCGAGGTGGGGTTCATGATCGCAGGCGAAGGCCATGTGATCTATGTCTCGGGCGATACCGACATCATGGCCGATATGGACTGGATGGGTGATCTGCACAAACCCGACATCGGGATTCTGGCGGCAGGCGGGCATTACACCATGGACATGGCCCGGGCGGCCTATGCCGCCAAACGCTATTTCGATTTCAAGACGGTGATCCCCTGCCACTACCGCACCTTCCCCGCGCTTGAACAATCGGCCGAGGTGCTGGCCAAGGGCCTGCCCGGCGTTCGGGTGATCGAACCGCAGGTGCTGGTGCCGATCCGGCCCTAACGCCGCTCGGCGAAGAAGGCCCGCAACAGCGCCTCGGCCTCGGCTCCGGCGATGCCGTCATAGACCTCGGGCACATGGTGGCACTGGGGATGGGAAAACACCCGCGCGCCCACCGCCACCCCGCCCGACTTGGGGTCCGAGGCGCCATAGTAAAGCCGCCCCACCCGTGCCGCCGAAATGGCCGCCGCACACATAGGGCAGGGCTCCAGCGTGACATAAAGATCGGCCCCCACCAGCCGCTCGGCCCCAAGATGCGCGCAGGCCGCCCGGATCGCCAGCACCTCGGCATGGGCGGTCGGATCGAATAGCTCGCGCGTGCGGTTGCCCGCCCGCGCCAGCACCGCGCCGCCCAAGACCACGCAGGCCCCCACCGGCACCTCTCCGCGCGCGCCCGCCGCCCGCGCCTCCTCCAGCGCAATCTCCATGAAGGACCGAAACCCGCGTTGCTCTTTCATCTGTTCCCAAATATCCTCGGGGATCCGGGGGTGGAAAACCCCCGGGGCTGGCCACCCCGCGCCAAGGATGAACGTCATGGCCGGAAAAGAAAACCCCACCCCCGAAGGTGAGCGCATTGCCAAGGTGCTGTCGCGCCGGGGTGTCGCCTCGCGCCGCGAGGCAGAGCGGCTCATCGAGGCGGGCGAGGTCACGGTGAATGGCAAGATCATCAGCTCCCCGGCGCTGAATGTGACCAATGCCGATCTCATCACCATTTCCGGCCACCCGCTGCCGCGTCTGGAACCGGCGCGGCTGTGGCTTTACTACAAGCCTGACGGGCTCGTGACCTCGGCCTCGGACGAAAAGGGCCGCGACACGGTGTTTGACCACCTGCCCGACGAACTGCCCCGCGTCATGTCGGTGGGGCGGCTGGATTTGAATTCCGAGGGCCTTTTGCTGCTCACCAATGATGGTGAGTTGAAGCGGCGGCTGGAGCTGCCCTCAACCGGCTGGCTGCGCAAGTATCGCGTGCGGGTCAACGGCAACCCGACCGATCCCGATCTGGACCCCCTGCGGCAGGGCATCACGGTCGAGGGCGAGAAGTTCCAGCCGATGAGCGTGGTCCTCGACCGCCATCAAGGCGCCAATGCCTGGCTGACGGTCGGCCTGCGCGAGGGCAAGAACCGCGAAATCCGCCGTGCCATGGCAGCGATCAACCTGACGGTGAACCGGCTGATCCGCATCAGTTATGGCCCCTTCCGGCTGGGCGAATTGAAGCCGGGCGAGGTGGAAGAGGTCCGCGCCAAGGTCTTGCGCGAACAACTGGGCGAAGGCGGCGGGCAGGATGCCCCCGATCCGGCAGCCCGCAAGCCGCGCAGCGCCGGTGCAACGGCCGCACGGCGCAGCCGTCCCGGCGACGGCGTGCGCGCCTTGGTGCGCGCTTGGGATGATGCGGCGGGTAAAGGCAAGACCATCACCGAAGCGCCAAAATCCCTGGCGCGGCGCGTCACCACCACCTCACGCGCCACCTCGTTGGACGATGATGACCGCACCACCCGCAGCCCGCGCGGCGCGGCCCTTTCGGTCAAACCGCGCAGCGGGGCCGCCCCGCGCCGCGAGGTAGGTGCCGCCCCCGACCGCGCGCCGCGCAGCTTCAGCACCGCCAAACCCGGCCCCAAATCCACCGCCCCGCGCCCGCGTCGGGAGGAGGCGGCCTCGGATCGTCCGGCCAAGCCCTTTGCGGGGGCGGAGAGATCAGACCGGGATGCTGACCACGGCCCAGACCGCAATCGCGGGCCAAAGGCGGCCAGTGCAAGACCGGCCAGTTCCAAACCGGCCAGCGCCAAACCCGCCGCCCCCAAACCTTCTGCGCCCAAAATCGCCGAACCGCGCGGGCCAAAGCCGCCAAGCCGCCCGCGCAAGGGCTAAGGGCGGCCCCATCAGGGGGGAAGAAATCCGGAGATTTCCCGCTTGGAAGACTGGCACCATGGCGGGGCTTTTCGGGCTTAAGGCGGCGCATTTTACCATCGTGGCACAGCCTGTGTGATGTGCCGAAGTATTGATTTCAAAGGGCTTTTGAGATGTCGCCAACCGCGCGCCGATCCCTGTTTTTCTATCTGTTGCTGGCGCTTGTCGTCTATGTCGCCTTTGGCGGGGGCGTCTGATGGCCCAGCGTTTCGGCGGAAAATTCAGCCCCACGCCGCAACAGGCCCTCAGGACCGGCCCGAACAGCGCGCCCCCCGCCCCACCCCCGCCTCGCCTGCCACCCCGTCGCGGCAGGAACGCCGCGCGCGGCTTTTGGCGCTCATGGCGCTGGCCTTTCTGGTTCCGGCCTTCTGGGGCGATCCGCGCCAGCTTGTGCTATCGCTGGCCGCAGACGGCACGCTTTTGGCCGCGGGCTGGCTGACGCGCGAAGGCGTCCGCGCGGCCGAGGCGTATGACGCCCGCAAGGTCGCCCGCCGCCCCGCCCTGCCGCGCAAGATCCTTGGCGGTGTCCTGTCGGCGGCCGCGCTGTTTCTGGGCGGGCTGGCACAATACCCAGCCGAAACCGCGCTTGAGCTTTTGAACCCCGGCCTCTTTGCCGGTGCGGGCCTGGCGCTGCAACTTCTGGCCTTTGGGCTTGATCCCTTGCGCGACAAGGGCGCAACTGGCCTTGACAGCTTTCAGACCGACCGGGTGGCGCGTGCCGTGGACGAGGCCGAGGGCCATCTGGCCGCGATGAAGGATGCGATCCTGCGCGCGGGCGACCGCACGCTGGAAACCCGCGTCGCCCGCTTTGCCGAAACCGCGCGCCAGCTTTTCCGCTCGGTCGAGGCCGACCCCGGCGATCTGACCACAGCGCGCAAGTTCCTATCGGTCTATCTGATGGGCGCGCGCGATGCGACGGTGAAATTCGCCGATCTCTACGCCCAGAACCGCAGCACGCAGGCCCGCGCCAATTACGAGGCGCTGCTGGACGATCTGGAAACCACCTGTGCCAGCCGCACCACTGCCCTTCTGGCCGGTGGCCATACCGATCTTGACGTGGAAATCTCGGTCCTCCGAGACCGGCTTAAGCATGAAACCTGATCCTTTCATTTCCCCTTTTTGCCAGTGAGTTCCCCATGACCCAAACCATCCAAGCTGCCGCCGCCTCTGCCCTTGCCGAGGTTGAAAAGGTCACCGCCGTGATCCTGCCCGAACCCGGCACCGCCATTGTGCCCCTGTCCGAGGCCAAGGCCGAACAGGCCGCCGCCATTCGCAGCCGCATGGCCGAACTTGATCTGACCAATACCCAGTCGATCATCGCCTTCGGTTCGGCTGCACAGTCGGAATTGCAGGTGATCAGTCAGGAAATGCTTTCGGGCGTGAAGAACAAGGACGTGGGCCCCGCCGGCGACAGCCTGCGCGACATCGTCACCACGCTGCGCGGCTTTTCCGTGTCGGAACTTGACGTGCGGCGCGAGACCAAATGGTGGGAACGGCTGATGGGCCGTGCGGCGCCCTTTGCCAAGTTCATCGCCCGCTTCGAAGAGGTGCAGGGCCAGATCGACAAGATCTCCGCAAACCTTCTTACCCATGAACACACCCTGCTCAAGGACGTCAAATCCCTTGATATCCTTTATGAAAAGACCCTGACTTTCTATGACGAGCTGGCGCTTTACATCGCCGCCGGCGAGGCCAAGCTGGCCGAAGTGGACGCCAAGGACATTCCGGCGAAAGAGGCGGCCGTTGCCGCAGCACCCGAGGCCGATCAGGTGAAACTGGCGCAGGAATTGCGCGACCTGCGCGCCGCGCGCGATGATCTGGAGCGGCGCATTCATGATCTGCGGCTGACGCGGCAGGTGACCATGAAATCGCTGCCCTCCATTTGCCTTGTGCAAGAAAACGACAAGTCATTGATCACAAAGATCAACTCTACCCTCGTCAACACCGTGCTCTTGTGGGAAACTCAGCTCGCGCAGGCCGTCACGATTCAGCGTAGCAAAGAGGCGGCGGTTGCCATCCGCGAGGCGAATGACTTGACTAACGAACTTCTCACCTCGAACGCAGAGAACCTGCGCGAGACCAACCGCATCGTGCGCACCGAGATGGAGCGCGGCGTCTTTGACATCGAGGCGGTGAAAAAGGCCAATGCCTCGCTGATCGCCACGATCGAGGAAAGCCTGTCGATCGCCGATGAGGGCAAGGCGCGCCGTGCGGCGGCCGAGGCTGATCTGTTGAAGATGGAGCATGAGCTGCGCGATACGCTTTCGGCCGCGCGGGCGCGGGCCAGTGGCACCGGCGCAACCATCGGCGGCGCGGTCTGACGGGATGACCGTGCGCGGGGCCACAGCGGCGATGCGGCGGCTTAGGGCCATGGCCCTGTCCGCCGCGTTTTCCGCCGCTCTGGCCGCCGGGCTGGGCGGTTGCGTTGCCCCCGGCCCCACCCCCCGGCTTCCGGTCCAGCCCGCGCCCCCGGCCAGCCAGCCCAAGCCCGCCGTCACCGCCGAAACCCCCGATAGCGCGGCTGCCCGCGCCTATTATGCCCAGGTGCAGCAGGCGCTTTTGTCAAACGGATTGATGCGCACCGATGGCGGCGGCCCCGACACCCCCTATACCGACCGGATGCTGGCCGAAACCTTTGTCCAGATCGCGCTTTATGACGAATATGTCCCCGGCACCGGCGGGCGCACCACATCGGGCCAACCGGCCACGCTACGCCGCTGGGAAGCGCCGGTGCGGGTGGGCCTGAACTTTGGCCCCTCGGTCAGCGCCGACAAACGCGCCACCGACACCGCCCGCGTCGCCTCATACCTGGCGCGGCTGTCGCGAGTGACGGGCCATCCGATCCGGCTGGAAGCCTCCAATCCCAATTTCCACCTGCATATCGTGTCGGAAACCGAACGCCGCGCGCTGGGTCCGGTGCTGCAGGCGGCGATGCCGGGCCTTGGCGCGACTCACATCAGCGGCATGACCCAAATGCCACAATCGACCTATTGCGCGGTGCTGGCCCAGTCGCGGGGCCGCAGCGGGATCTATACCCGCGCCTTTGCCGTGGTGCGGGCCGAGCATCCCGACCTTCTGCGCCTGTCCTGCCTGCATGAGGAAATCGCCCAAGGTCTGGGCCTGCCGAATGACAGCCCGCGCGCGCGCCCGTCGATCTTCAACGATGACGAGGAATTTGCCCTGTTGACCGGGATGGACGAAGACATGCTTCGCATCCTTTACAACCCCGCCCTGCGCCCCGGCATGTCCGAGGACGAGGCCCGCCCGATCATCCGGGATCTGGCCACGCAGCTGGTGGGCGGGGAAAGTTGATCGCGCGGCTTTGGCCCGTCTTGTGGCTTTGGGCCAGCCCGGCATGGGCCGAGGGGGCCTTGGGATGGATTCAGGAAAACACCGCCTTTCCCCTTGAATTCTAAAGCATTGCCAATCTGACTGTCGCGCCCAGCGGGATGGTTGTGGCCGATTCGCTGACCGCCGCACAGTTTCAAGACTATGTTGCCATCCCGGTTCCCGCAGGCCTGGCCCGTCTGGTCGTGGCGCTTGATCCGGCGCAGGATGGGCGGGTCTCGAAGGCGCTTTTGGTCTTCGGCTCCGGTCCCGTGTTCTGCGGCGAGGATGTGGCCACCGTCGGCATCGACACCGGCCTTGCAGGGTCTTTCGACCAGCCAAGCCTGACCGCGCTGAACCGCGACGCGAGGGCGCTTGGTCCTGAAAAGGATCTTTACAATGATTGGTTCCACGCACTGATCGGTGAGATCAACGTGGTGGCACAGATGGCGCCTCTGCCTTCGGGCGCGGCCTTTCCCATGGTCTCCACCGGCTGGGGCGATGGCGGCTATCCGGTGGCAACGCTGAACGGCGTGGGCGGCGAGGTGCTGGCGGTCTATGTCGATTTCATGGGCCGCGATGACGATGGCACATGGCTTTTGCCGCAGCCCTGCGCGGGGGCCTGACCCAAGGGGCCAAACCGGGGTTATTTCCCCCCAGCCCATCCCGGTAAAAGGGCTTCAAACCGCCGCCACAACCGTTATAGTGGTGCTTATTGGGGCATCACGCCCACACGATCTTGAAAGGCTGCCGCCATGGTTTTCGATTTCCTCAAAGGCGAATTCATTGATGTCATCTAGTGGCTGGATGACACGCGCGACACGATGGTCTGGCGCTTTGAACGCCGGGGCCAAGCGATCAAATACGGCGCCAAGCTGACGGTGCGCGAAGGCCAAGCGGCGGTGTTCGTGCATGAAGGCCAGTTGGCCGATGTCTTTGGTCCCGGCCTTTACATGTTGGAAACCAACAACATGCCGGTAATGACCACATTGCAGCACTGGGACCATGGCTTTGACAGCCCCTTCAAGTCCGAGCTGTATTTCGTCAACACCACCCGGTTCAATGACAACAAATGGGGCACCAAGAACCCGATCATGGCGCGCGACCCGGAATTTGGGCCCGTGCGCCTGCGCGCCTTTGGCACCTATTCGATGCGGGTTTCCGATCCAGGCCGTTTTCTCACCGAAATCGTCGGCACCGATGGTGAGTTTACCGCCGATGAAATCAGCTTTCAGATCCGCAATGTGATCTTGCAAGAGGTCTCGCAGGTTCTGGCAAAGTCGGGCATCCCAGTTCTCGACATGGCGGCAAACACCGCCGATCTGGGCCGTATCGTCACACAGGCGATTGGGCCGAAGATTGCGGAATACGGGCTGTCGATCCCCGAGTTTTACATTGAAAACATCAGCCTGCCCGAAGAGGTGGAAAAGGTGCTGGACAAGCGCACCTCGATCGGGATTGCGGGCGATCTGAATAAATACATGCAGTTCAATGCGGCTGAGGGTATGGCGAACCCGGCCTCTGGCGCGGGCGCCATGATGGGCGCGGGCATGGCGGCTGGCATGGGGGCCGCGATGGCGCAGAACATGGGGCCATGGGGTGCGGCCCCTGCCGCCGCCGCACCGCCTCCACCGCCGCCACCTCCCGCCGCCAAGGCCTGGCATGTCGCGGTGAACGGCGAAACCAAGGGCCCCTCACTGAGGCCGATCTGGCCGCCATGGTTGCGGCAGACAGCCTCACCCGCGCCTCGCATGTCTGGACCGCCGGGCAGGACGGCTGGAAAGCCGCCGCCGACACCGACTTGTCGCGGCTTTTCTCGCAGGTTCCCCCGCCGCCGCCCGCGGGCTGACCCATGTCGGGCGCAAATTCCGTCACCGAGGTGCATCGCTATCCTTGCGACCGATGCGGAGCTGACCTGCGCTTTCAACCTGGCCAGACGCAACTGGTCTGCGACCATTGCGGCCACACCCAGGCGATCAGCGCCGCAGCGCCGCGCCAAAAGGCGCGCGCCTTTGGCGAAATACCCCTTGCGCGCGGGCTGGCCAAGGACATGCCCGACGACATCAGCGAAGAGGTCCGGTCGACCACCTGCCCCAATTGCGCGGCCGTGGTCGAATTTCAGGGCGCAAACCATGCCACCGAATGCCCGTTCTGCGCCACGCCTGTCGTGGTGGACACCGGCCTGCGCCGCCATATCAAGCCGCAGGCGCTGGTGCCCTTTGCGCTGACCGAGACCCAGCCGCGCGAGGAGTTGACGGGCTGGCTTGGGTCGCTTTGGTTCGCGCCGAACCGGCTTTTGGACTATACCCGCAAGGGCCGCGCCATGGCGGGCATCTATGTGCCGTTCTGGACCTTCGACGCGGCCACCGCCAGCCGCTATACCGGCCAGCGCGGCGAGTATTACTATGAAACCCTCACCGTTACGGTCAACGTCAACGGCCGCAGCGAACAGCGTCAGGAACAGGTGCGCCATACCCGCTGGCATCCGGTCTCCGGTCAGGTGGCGCGGGATTTTGATGATCTTCTGGTCATGGCCTCGACCAGCCTGCCCGAACGGCTGGGCGCCGATCTGACGCCCTGGGACCTGACCCGGCTTGAACCCTATGCCCCCGATTTCCTTGCCGGGTTTCAGGCCGAAGGCTATACCGTCGCGCTGGCCGATGGGCATCAGACCGCCCGCGCCCGCATGGCCCGGGTGATCGAGGCCGATGTGCGCCGCGACATCGGCGGCGATGAGCAACAGATCAGCCATATCGACACCCGCCACAGCGATGAGACCTTCAAGCACATCCTGCTGCCGATCTGGACTGCCGCCCATAAATACAACGGCAAAAGCTATCCCTTCGTCGTCAACGG